>Ga0210397_10000033_pt1 | contig 144336 bp, 136 predicted proteins | sample IncBWH2OmetaG_FD_160126 | JGI IMG/M metagenome (GOLD analysis project Ga0210397, IMG submission 160126) | Forest soil microbial communities from Barre Woods Harvard Forest LTER site, Petersham, Massachusetts, United States - Inc-BW-H-2-O ... | reverse complement strand
GAGGAGTACAATCACGACCGACCTCACCGCGGAGTCGGAAATCGCACTCCGCACGAGGCTTTCTTGGCTTTTGCAGCTGTACTAAAAAACGAGGCCCTGACTGTCTAGATTAGAGGGGAGCACTACAGAGCCGCAAATGTTGTATCCAATTTATCCACAACCATATGGTAGTGAATTATCCGCGGATGTCAAGTGTGGATTTTGGAGTTCCCGATTTCTATTTCCTGATCTCTGAACCCTGACTCCTGCGCTAATTTATGCTTCTCCATGCGCCGCGTATCGCAGCTGGGTGCATGGTTTAACAAATAGGCTTCCTTTAGCAATTACTCATTAACCTGACGATTAGAATGCCATCGCAACCTGCGCAGGAGCGCGAGCCGTCACGGCAGAGGCCCCGGCATCAGGGGCCGGGGGATGCGGATTGCCGTTGGAACCTGTTCTCGATGTATTGCCGGCCCATTGGGCAAGTGATCTTTGCCAATTAGCTTGCTACCACCTCCGCGATGAGTGGTAAATCGCCAATCCACCCATCGAGGAGATTAGTACCGGGAAGTCGGCTTGTAGGAAGCGATCATCGCGCCTGCTGCCAATTCCGGGAAGATTATGGCGCAACGGAAGTAATCCGCTTGTTAGGAATGTCCGTTTGCGGCCTCTAAGAAATTCAATTTCCTTCCGGCGTGGAACCGTGTGTTTAGGCGGGAAAACCGGCTTACTCCCATCAAACTGCGTTCGCAGAAATCAGCAGAGATGCGCTGTATTGCTGTATTAAAGATAGTGGAGGTCATTCGCGTTCCCCCGCCTCCCGTACTGGAACGCTATGAGGACCGTATCTGGAGCGCAGGCGTGCAAGAACGGCTGTAATCTAGCGATTACAGATTACTTAGTATGGTGGAGGCGGGGGGAGTCGAACCCCCGTCCGAAAAGCGCTACGACACGAAGCCTACATGCTTAGCTCAATTCCGTTTTTTTCGCCCGCCGCGCTCAGAATGAGCAAGAAACGCAGCCGGCTAGTCCGATGGTTCTCGCCCGAGCCTTACGGACCGAAAGGTTCAAGCCAGCTCACTGTGTGACGCCTCTGACCGGGCCCATGAGCGAAGCCCGGGGAAGCGGCAACTTAATTAATTAAGCTGCAAGTGCCAAGTTGTTGTTGGCATTTCTAGTTTCCACCAAGTTACGGGCAGGTGGGTCCCGGCATGCCTTCGGGCCGCGACTGCTTCCGTCGAAACCGAGTCGCCCCCACTGACACCTCTATTCTATCACCCGTGCCAAGAGGCGGCGGGTTCTCAGTCATAAGTCCATCGTTCTCGCTAGGAACAACCTTCAATGAGATGGCCTCACTTGACCGGCATGGTGTTCCCGGGCCTTGTCCCTGCTCGTTAAGCAACAATTGGGCACAACAGTACGGGTAGGCCGTTGACTCCAAACCACCTAGCTTCCAAAATGGCAAGACGGGGAATTTATGACTAAAAAGCCCCCGAAAACCGGTATGGCACAAGAGTCCACCGCCATTGAACAAGCGATTGCCCGTGCGCTTCGGGATAACCTCGAACGCATCCAGCGGGCTTCCGACGAGCTGCATCATGCGGTAAACGACGTGGTCGCGGCTTGCGGCAGTAACAAGCCCACCAATTCGCTGCCTCCGCTTCTGCGTGCGCAAACTTCCGCGGCGGCCCTGGCGGCCTCACTGGAAGTCCTCTCGAGATTTATTACCGTGTCCATGCATTCGGGCCCGCGTTCGCCGCTGGAAGAGCAGATCGTAAATTTGGTTGGGAGAGCGGCCCCCGAGCCGCCCGCCGCGCCGCAACGACCGCTTCCTGCGCAGCCGGTTCCCATGGCTTCTCACGCCAAAGCCGAACCTGTTGAAGTGGAAGAGGAGGCGGAGGAGACCGAGCTGGAGCTTGCTCCTGAGCCGGCGCCGCTTCCACCGATGGAGCCTACGGCCGCCTCGCTTGCTTCCGAAGGCGAGCTTGAGGGCGACTTCAATGTCAGCCGGCTGTCCAACGAAGAACAGGAATTGCACCGCCGCGCGAATCGCGTGGCCAAAGTTTCGATGCAGGACATAAAAATGCTCCGGCCAGAGCAGGTGCGGCTGGGCCGCGAAAAAAAGGATCTCTGCATCCGATTGAAAGACGACATTGAAAAAGCTCATCGAGAATACGACCGCCGCTTCAAACCCATCATGGACCACCCGGTGGACTATTTTTACCGCTGGATGGTGGAAATCCTCGCCGACGGCGATGCTCATGCCCTCGGCGACTATCCGTACGCCACGCCTGCACGCCATCACTGATTGCACGCGAACCGCGCGCTTTTCTGGCTCTCCGGAAAATTCCGTATTATTCTGTACATCTATGGTGCGTTCCCTGATGGCGTTGACGCTGGTAGTAAGCCTGTCGCTTGGCAGCGCCTTCGACGCGTTCGCGCAAACTTCGCAGCACAAGCGCAAGCCGAAAAAGCCGAAGGCTGCGCCGTGTGTTTCCGGATGCAAACCGGAAATCACGCAGCCCAATCTCGCCGCCGATACGCCGGAAGATGAAGCCGCCCAAAAGGAACTGGCCGAACTGGCGCGCGCGGTGCATACCGGCGTTCCTGGATCCTACGAAAAGCTTTCCGCGTTCGCGGTAAAGAACACGACGAGTACTTGGGGCGCACGCGCCGCGCTGGCGCTCGGTTACGAAGACTATTCGAAAAACCGCAACGCGCAGGCTCTTGGCTGGCTGCTCAAAGCACAGAACGACACGCTTCTCCGTGAGTATGCGTTGTACTGGACAGCGGAGACTCAGCGCTTACTGGGGCGCAGCGCGGAAGCTTACAAAGTTCTGCAATCCATTCAGAGCGACTATCCCAATACGGCGATGCGCGAACAGTTCCTGCTGGCGTTTGCGCCCGTGGCCGTTCAGCTGGGTCACACGGACGAAGCGATCGATGCGCTGAACGCTTATTCGGCCACCGCTTCGAAACCGGCGCTCCTTCTGGAACGCGGCCGCGCGTATCAAACTGGCCATCAGCTACCCCGCGCCGCGAAGGACTTTCAAACTATCTTCTACAAGTTTCCCTTGGCCGATGAGGCCAAGCCCGCGGGCATCTCGCTGACACAGCTCACGCACGCGCTCGGAAAGGAATATCCCTATCCCGGTGTGGAACTGCAGGAGCAGCGCGCACAGGCTTTTTACGACGCGCACAAATGGAAGGAAGCGCGTGTTGAATACGAAAAGCTTCTGACCATGCTCAAGGATCCGGCGAATCCCACGCGCCAGCGCGCGCAACTGCGTGTTGCGGAATGCCGCATTCAGCCGAAGGGTTCGCCTTCGGTGATTGCTTCGCTCAAGACTCCGGATCTCGACGTGGATGCCGAGCGGCTCTACGCCTTGTCACAGGCCTATCGGACGGCGAAAAAAGAATCCGAGATGTTCGCGGCGCTGAACACGCTCGCGCAGAGCTATCCCATCAGCAAATGGAATGAAGAAGGCATGATGGCGGCAGGGAACTACCATTGGGTGGAACTCGACCGCACGAAGGCGGTCATCAATTACCAGCGCGTTTTGGACAGTTTTCCGAGCGGAAAATATGCTTACAACTGCGAATGGCGCATCGCCTGGATCGCTTACCTGAATCGCCAGCCCGATGCGGATGATCGCTTGACCAATTTTCTGGCGAAGTACCCGGTGTCCGCCAATGCCGTCGACGCGCTCTATTGGCTTGGCCGCAATGCGGAGCGTGCCAACAATCTTCCGCGCGCGCGAAGCTACTACGGCAAAGCCGTCGAACGATTCCCCGAAACTTACTTTGGCAACGCCTCGGCGGCGCGTCTGGCCAAACTTGGACCTGGCGAAGAAGATCCCTCGGAAGTGTTAGCGAAAATTCCCCCGCCTCCCGATCTGCGCCCGTTTGATGATCCAATTCCTGTCGCCGCCGCCGACCGCTGGGCGCGTGCGCAGGCGCTGCGAGCCATCGCTTTTGATGCTTCCGCTGAGCAGGAATTGAAGAACGCTTATTTCGCAACTTCCTCGCCGCGTTTTCTGCTGGAGGCCGCGCAAGCCGCTTTCGATCAAGGCCATTACGGCGCGGGCATGGCTTACGGCCGCCTGATTGTTCCGAGCTTCGATTCGCGCAAATTTGGCGACGTGCCGGTTGCCGTGTGGAAGACGCTCTATCCGCTCCCTTACGAAGCCGCGGTGCGCCGCGAAGCCGCAAAAAACGATTTCGATCCCATGTTTGCCGCCGGCCTCATCCGCCAGGAATCCACCTTTCAAGCGGATGCCGTCTCGCACGCCAACGCCATCGGCTTGATGCAGGTTCTGCCGAAGACGGGGAAGCTCCTCGCCAAACAGCTCAAGGTTCGCTACACCAAGGACAAACTTTTCGAGCCGGACTTCAACCTGGAAGTGGGCATGCTCTACATCGCGGATCTCGTGCGCCAGACCGGCGCTCCGGAATATGCCGCCGCAGCCTACAACGCCGGAGAAGATCGCATCGCCGCCTGGAAGGCCGAGCGCAATTACGAAGAGATCCCCGAACTCGTCGAATCCATTCCCTTCACGGAAACCCGCGATTACGTGCAAATCGTCTTGCGCAACACCGCCGTCTACCGGATGATTTACGGTCAGCCCAGCGTGGCCATCCAAGCCGCGGCCGGCCGCGCCCGCTGACAAGTTGTACCGCGTCAAATCCGAGCTGCCGATAAACTGAGAAGGTGCGATGACCGCTTCCGACCCGACGATGGCTCACATTTCACGCCGCATGCTTTCGGCCAAAGCCGCGCAGTTTACCGAATCCGTCATCCGGGAAATGACGCGACTGGCCTTGAAGCACGGCGCCGTCAACCTCTCGCAGGGCTTTCCCGATTTTGCGGCGCCGGAAGAGATCAAGGAAGCCGCGCGCAAAGCCATCAGCGACGACATCAATCAATACGCCATCACCTGGGGCGCGAAGCCGCTGCGCGACGCCATCGTTGAAAAATTTGCGCACACCCAGGGCGTCAGGTACGACCCGGAACGCGAAGTCACCATCTGTTGCGGCTCGACCGAGGCCATGATGTCCGCCATGATGGCCATCATCAATCCCGGCGACGAGATCGTCGTGTTCGAACCGTTCTATGAAAACTATGGGCCTGATGCGATTTTGAGCGGCGCCACGCCGCGCTTCGTCAAGCTGCGAACTCCCGATTGGTCGTTTGACGAAAAAGAACTCGCCGCCGCCTTCGGCCCGCACACGAAGGCCATCATTCTCAACACGCCGAACAATCCCACGGGAAAGGTATTCACCCGCGCGGAACTGGAATTCATTCGCGACCTCTGCGTGCGCTGGAATGCCTACTGCATCACCGATGAAATCTATGAACACATCCTCTACGACGGCGCGGAGCATATCTCCATGGCGCGCATCGAAGGCATGCGCGACCGCACCATCGTTATCAATGGACTTTCGAAAACGTACAGCGTTACGGGATGGCGCGTCGGCTGGGTTCTGGCGCCGCCGGAGCCGACACAGCCCATTCGAAAGGTCCACGACTTCCTGACCGTGGGAGCGGCCGCGCCTTTGCAACAGGCGGGCGCCAGTGCGATGCACTTCCCGCAGAGTTACTACGACAAGCTCGCCGCATCGTACACGGCCAAGCGCGAACGCCTGCTGAAAATTCTGACGACTGCGGGATTCACCGTGTTCAAGCCGCGCGGCGCCTACTACATCATGACGGACATTTCGCGCTTCAACGCCGCGGCGCTTCCGCGCGCCGGGTCCGAAACGAACGACGTGGCCTTCGCGAAATTCCTCGTCGAAAAAATCGGCGTCGCCGTGGTCCCCGGTTCCAGCTTTTACAACGACGCCAGCGAGGGCGCCTCGCAAGTGCGCTTCACCTTCTGCAAAAAGGAAGAGACTCTCGCGGCTGCGGAAGAGCGACTGGCCAAGCTCCACGCTTGAAGCGTTTCCTCCGCCTTTACTCGGCCGAATCCTGACTCACCCATTGCTGTACGCCGGCTTGTAGACTCTGTGCTAGAATCCGCGTCGAGCGATCAAATATGCCCGCAAAACTGGAACTCATTCCCGCAGAAACTCGCATGGAAGCCAGCGCCGATGGCGCATCCTTCGACATCGCTGCGGTCGCTTCCCGCACGTTTCTCTGCCGGCTCACGGTCACGGAGCAAATGGAGCAGGAGTCACTCGACGTTTCGATCTGGGGTTCTGCCGACGGCGAGAACTGGCCGAAGAAACCGCTTCTCAAGCTGCCACAGCAGTTTTATCGCGGCACAACAAAAATGGTGCTGGACCTTTCGCTCCGTCCGGAAGTCAAGTATATCCGCGCTCGCTGGGATCTAAACCGCTGGGGGAGAGTTGCGCCGACGCCCATGTTTGTCGCCGGCTTGGACCTGGTGGAAGTCCCGCCCATGTCTCGCGAAACGCCCACCAAGCGGATGTCCCTCGCCGCAAGCTAGGCGTCCGCGCGCAGGAATTCCCGCCGAAGGTAACCGCTATTGCCTGTTCCGCTTTCGCGGCGCAATTCCGAGTCTAAATTTGATATAAATTACGCAAATTCAACTGCTTTGAGAGTTTTTAGGGGTAGGAGACTGACGGTCGGTTGCCCTGTGGTGGTTAGCCCCCTACCCCGCGAGTGGTCTTGCCTGTATAGACGAGGTCAGCCCCCAATTAGTTTCCCAAATGGATGAAAATATTTTGCGGGCCGCCGGTCTCTATGCCCCGATCGGAATTGTATCCAGATACCTCGCCACCGCCGCCTTCCACTGGAACTTTTGTTGAATGGCTGCCTGCAACGCCTGCGCCGCCACGGGTTCTCCGTGGGTCAAGTAGGTCTGTTTCGGAGGCGCCGGAAGCCCTGTAAGCCATCGCAGCAGTTCGCTCTTTCCCGCGTGCGCCGAAAATTGCCCCATCTCCACGATCTCTGCTCTAACGCGAACATCCTGGCCATAGAGTCTTAAAGACTTCGCACCTTCTTGCAAGGCTCGGCCACGCGTCCCCTCGGCCTGAAATCCCGCCAGGATTACGGCATTGCGCGCATCTGGCAGCCTCAGCGCAAGGTGATGCAACACGCGTCCGCCGCTGATCATCCCACTGGCCGAGACGATGATGCACGGCGTCTTCACGTTATTGATGGCCTTTGATTCCTCGACCGAGCGTGTGAGGTGGAATTGATGCACGTTAAGGGGATCTCCCTTTCCGTCGATGCCTTCCTCGTGCACATAGTCCTGGTCGTGATCCTCTTTGTACTTCAAATATAAATCCGTCGCGCTCAGGGCCATTGGACTGTCCACGTAAACGGGCAGGCGCGGAATGCGCTGCTGGTCTTCGAGTTGCCGCAAGTAATACATGAACGTCTGCGTGCGCCCGATGGCAAACGCCGGAATCACGATCGAGCCGCCGCGCTTCGCCACGCGATTCACGATCGCTGCCAATAACTCTGCCGGATCGCCGTCAGGATGCTCGCGGTCTCCGTAGGTCGATTCGCAGATCAGCACATCCGTCTTTGACGGCGGCGTTACCGGATCATTCAGAATCGGCTGGTTGTAACGGCCGATGTCGCCGGAGAAGACCACGATATTTTTCTTGCCGCCCTCGGTGATTGTCAGCTCCAGGCTGGTGGATCCGAGGATGTGTCCCGCGTCATATGCCACCACGCGAAACTCCGGGCTGAGATCGAACGCGCCGGTGCGTGGAATGCTCTTGATCAGCTTCAGCACGGGATCAACGTCTTCCGAGGTGTAGAGCGGCAGCGGGTTTGCGTGACGGCTGTCTTTGTGAATCTGCGCGTGCAGCGTGTCTTCTTCCTGCAGGTGCGCGGAATCCTTCAACAATAGCGTTGTCAGTTCGATCGTCGCGGGATTCGCAAAGATCGGGCCGTGATAGCCCGCCTTAACGAGCACCGGCAACCAGCCTGTGTGGTCCAGGTGCGCGTGCGTGAGCACCAGATAATCGATGGTCTTCGGGTCAATCGAGAGCGGCTTGTAATTGCGGTCCTGCAGTTCCTGCGTGCCTTGAAAAATCCCGCAATCCACCAGCAGCCGCTTGCCCGCCGCTTCCACCAGATACCTCGAGCCGGTTACGCTTCCCGCCGCGCCAAGAAAAGTGAGTTTTGCCATAGGCCTGCCATTCTACAGAATTCCGCTCATTGGCACACTCCGTGGATTCGGTGCCTTTACAAAAGAAAACGGAAGTCACGACGACATCTGGCTGGTGAGCTTTATGGATTTTGATCTGGGATACTTCGATCTGGAGACTCGCGTGTTCGAACCGCTGGAAAATCCCTTCGGCCCAAAAGTGTTACCCATGTCTTAGGTACGTTGTGTAACCTATGTCTCCGGGCTGGACCCTGAAAATTTGGTGGAGCCGATGGGATTCGAACCCACGACCTCCTCGATGCCATCGAGGCGCGCTCCCAACTGCGCCACGGCCCCACCGGAGGAACAACTAAAGTTTATCACAGCGCGCGGAAAACAGTCCCCCGTGGCCGCAAGTTTGAGTCGCTACATCAGCGACAGGCGCGCGTCGCTCAAGTCCAGTTCGTGCTCCAGCTTTCGCAAGACCTCATCATTGATGCGGTTTTCATTTCTCAATTGAACTGCCGTACGCCGCTCCGCGCGCAGCAGCTCCCGCGTAATCGCGAAGTAACGCGCATATTTCGCAGGGTTCGCTCCAATTTCTGCGTCGTCTTCTCCGGTCAGGTTCGCAAGCCGGTGCCTGTAACGCCGCTCGAGATCATCGTAAATCGCCGGAAAGTCGTCGCTCTCTTTCATTCGCTCTTCCGCGAGCCGTGCCAACGCCGCTTCAATCATCGCTTTTCGCGCTCCTTCCTCTTCCGAATGATGGCCAACGGCGCCGGCAAGCCCCAGCGCGCGGATCAGCGGCGGTAGCGTCAATCCCTGCAGCACCAGCGTCACCAGGATTACGCTGAAGGTCAGAAACAGGATCAAGTTGCGCTGCGGAAAGGGACTTCCATCCGCCAGCGTTTCCGGAAGCGAAATCGCTGCCGCCAGCGCCACCACTCCCCGCATTCCCGTCCAGCCCACCACGAAAATCTGCCGTACTGACGGCATTGGCACCGTTTGGTGAAGCACTCGCCTTCTGATCAAATTGGCGATATAGGCGCTCGGGAGCATCCAGATCATCCGCAGCACGATCACCAACGCGCTGAACAGCGCTCCATATTTCAGCAGTTGCGGAAAGCTGTGCTCGTGAATTCCCGCGAGAACAAAGTGCAGCTGCAGTCCTATCAGCACAAACACGAGCCCGTTCAAAATAAACGTCAGCGAATCCCACACCGCCCAAGCCTGAATGCGCACGTTCGCCGAGAAGAATTGCGAACTCTTGTGGCTCAAATACAGTCCGCACGCCACCACTGCGAGCACTCCCGAAGAGTGAATCGCCTCCGCCCCCAGATACGCCACGTATGGAACCAGAAGGGTCAGCGTGATCTCGATAGGACCGTCGTCAATGTGCTTGTGGATGCGCTCTACAATGAAGCCCACGATCAGCCCGAATGCGAGCCCTGCAAACGTAAGATAAGTCAGCCGCAAAACGCCGTCGCCAACCGTCGGTGTTTGCGCGCTCACTACCATGGCCACCCCAAACTCCAGCGCCACCAGGCCTGTCGCGTCGTTCACCAGACTCTCGCCTTCGAGGATGTCCACGATGCGCTGCGGCAGTCCCACACGCCTCGCAATCGACGTCGCAGCGATCGCATCCGTCGTCGCGATGACTGCGCCAAGCACGAATCCCAGCCGCCAGTCGAATCCCGGGAAAACCCAGCGCGCCGCTCCCGCCACCCCCAGAACCGTGAATCCCACCAAGCCGAACGCGAGCATGCAAATGCTCACCAGGTTGAACTTGAACTCGCGCCATGACGTCAGCCACGCCGCCGAGTACAGCAAGGGCGGTAGCACCACCAGAAAAACGACGTCCGGATTCAGCGAAATCTTCGGGATTCCAGGAAGGAAGCTCAAAAGCAGGCCGGCTATCACCAGCACGATGGGATACGGCGTCTTCAGCTTCCGCGCCAGTGCCGCAAAAGCAACGACGAACACCAACAACAGAAGGAGAATCAGTTCGATCGCGTGAATTCCGCCGCTCTGCATCATTCCCGCTTCGCCTCTCCGTGCTTGCCGTTTCTGAAGATACCGCAGACCCGCACGAGGCGTCTAATTCAGCCACTTCAGTTCTGCTCGCGGAAAGAATCCGGGATTCAGAATGCGATGTTTCGAAAACTTCGTGCCGGAACGGCCTGAGTTTCTATTAGCGGACTTTGGCGCTTCCATCTGCTATTTTTGCAGGCGCATTCGAATGAGGCTGGAGAAGGGATGACTCTCGCAATATCCCCGCGCACCCTCGCAAAACGCATCGCGCTCTCCTTACTGGCGGTGCTGGCCCTCGTTTATTGCGGAGACTTCCTCTATCTCCGCGTCCGCATGCTGCACCCAAAGGCGGCCGATCCGTTCGAAACTCAAACGACTCTCCGTGTCCTCGCCATCCCGGAGAAAAATGGCAAGACCGAATTTGAAGTAGACTCCCAAAATCCCCGGCAAACCGTCACCTGCGTCCACTCCCTTTTTCCGCATTCCGGTTTCTCACCTTGCTGGTACGTCAAGCCAAGAATCAACCAGCCGATCCCCATGTGATCGTCGCCTCTCCGCACGTTTTGTTGAATGACCAGGTCGAGCCTCGCGGCTCATTTTCCCGCGGGATATTTTGGCGGGATTTCCGTGTAGCCCGGAGCGGCTTCCTTCAGGTTCGCATCCAGTTGCGCGCTCGCATCCCCGAGCGCCCAGCGAATTCCTCCACCAAGCAGGTTCAGGAAAAATTCATTCTTCCAGTTTTCCGGCCGGTCGCCCATCGCCGTATAAAACACACGCCCTTTGCCGTACATTCGCGCCCACGTCACCGGATACGGCGCTCGCTGGTAGGCCGCGCCGTTCATTGTGTGCGTGTCCAGCGTGAGGATCACGTGCAGGTCCGGCACAAAATCCTTCAGCGAATACCACTCCTCGGTGAAGCTGACCGGCGACGTTACGCCTTCCAACCCGGGAAATTTCGGATCGTTCACGATCACGTTCGCGGTCTGCAACCGCGGATCCTTATCTTGCCCGTGAATGATGAACTCCGCGCCCAGCATCTTCAGATAGGGATCTTGGTCTTCTCCATGCGCGATGTAGCGATTCGAAAGGTCCTTCGGATCCGGCTGCGTGTGAAACGTGTCGGCAGCCGCATGCACGCCCACAAATCCCATCCCGCCCCGCACAGCATCCATCAACGCCTGCTTGCCTTGCGCCGTCATCGGCGGCTTGCCGTCCGTCCCCAGCGTCGTGAGATCGCCCGTTGTGAAAAACACCGCGGCGGCGTAATCATGGAACTGCTTCATATCAAACACGCGCCCGTCCTTCGTCACGCCGACGTTGAATCCGTACTTATTGCCCAGTGCGGTAACCGCGTTGTCCACGATGCTGGGCTTCCCCTCGATTCTTTTCACCACGGCGTGTTCCCAGCCCGAGGATTTCGTGAACACCATCACCGATTTTTGCTTCGCCCCGGGCATGCGATTCGAAAGCGCCAGCCCCGCGCCCGTCAGCGCCGTCGCCCGAAGAAACTCCCTGCGATTGGAATTGGCGTTCATGAAATCCCCTTCACGGTCTCCTCTTATGCCTAAATGCTGACAAAAACTTTGTCATTCCGAGCGTAGCGAGGAATCTGCTTTCCGCGCGGTCCTAAAATGAGTCCTAACTATGCCCCTCCGGATGCTCGCAACCCGGAAAACTTGCAAACGCATAATCTCCCGTCCATCCCAGCTCCCGCATCCCCGCTTCCGACGAGTAATACGCCCCGCTGATCCACCCCTTTAAGTTCTCGAAGTGCTCGTGAAGCCCGCTCTCTTGTGTACCATCGCTCGTCGCCTGCCCGCCGACTTTGTTCACGGAGGCATCCGTCAATATCTCATCCAGCTGAGCCCCATCCAGTGCAGGCAGATGCTTTCCGAATCGCTTGCCAGATTCCGCTTCGAACGCGGCCAGCGCCTCCACAAAGGCTTTCCTGTGCTTCTCTACAACCACGCTCAACAGCAAATCAATGAACCGGTTGACCTGCGCCATTTTCGAACCCGGCACAATCGCTTCCGCAAGCGCGATCAAAGTATCGTCCTGTTGCGCGCTCAAAAAGAGCGGCTTCCAATCCGCTACCCCAAGCGTCTCCGCCTCCTCGAAAATCGCCTCATTCGTCAGGTGCGCATAAATCGGATGCGAAGCCGCCACCAGCGGCCAAGCCGCTCCTGCACCCGCCCCCGCAAGCAGCCGCCGCACCATCTCCCGCCGCGTCAAGCAGCAGGACTCGGGCTCCGTCTCGTCGATCGGTACCAATTTGCTCGGCTTATCCATGACAGTCTTCAGGTTTTCCCAAGCACAAGACATACGATCTTACAGTAATCCTTCAAAATAATTGCGAACACTGTTGCCCTTCCATTTCAGGAAAATTCTTCCAACTTCCTTTCTATTCACCGAGATGAATTTAGGCCATTCTTCATCCTTGTGCGGAGATGGATAACCTAGAAGGTTATTCAGCGAATTATTTATCGCGACTATAACAGACCCGTCATTTTCGTCGAGTTCAGGCCAAGACTTCAAAACATTCTTTACTTCGCCTCTTTCAACACCAAATAAAGTGTGGAACTCCCACTCAGGGAAAAACGGACCCTCGACGGTCGCTTGCAAGCACTCCCTTACGACTTCCCGTTCTGCTTCATCCAAATCGACTAATGGCACTTTGCCCCCTAATGATCTATCGTCAGCGCTGATTGTCGTTGCAAATTCGTACCGCGGCAAGAAATTTCAGCGGGCGTAGAACACTTCGACCGGGAATTGTAGGAATACTCAATCGGCGCTCGTGCGATTGACCTGCTCTTACGCACTTGCTAGCATCCGTTTCGGAATTGCGCCTCATGTCCGAACAGAAAAACCAATCTTACGACGTCATCGTCGTCGGCTCCGGCGCTTCCGGAGGCTGGGCCTGCAAGCGCCTCGCGGAAGCCGGCCTGAAAGTTGCCCTTCTCGAAGCCGGCCGCCCGCAGTCCGACAAAAACTTCTCCGAACACAAGCCCACGTTCGAACTCAAATATCGCAATCTGGCCAAAGAAATCGTCCGCAAAACCCGCCCCATCCAATCCAAATTTGAAGTTTGCAACGAATACACTTACGACTGGTTCGTCAACGATTTCGAAGAGCCCTACACCACGCCCGCCAACCAGCCCTTCAATTGGATGGGCCGCATGCGGATGACCGGCGGCCGCACCAACGTCTGGGGCCGCGTCAGCCTGCGCTTCAGCGATTGGGATTTCAAGGCCGCCTCGCACGACGGCTACGGCGAAGACTGGCCCCTCAGCTACAAAGATATTGAGCCGTACTACGATCTCGTCGAAAAATATGTCGGCATCACCGGCAGCGCCGAGGGCCTCGAGTATCTTCCCGACGGCCAGTTTCAGCCGCCTGTTCCGCTCACCTGTCAGGAAACGCTCTTCCGAAATCGCGTCAAGGAAAAGCTCGGCCGCACCGTCATGCCCACGCGCTCCGCCAATCTCACCAGGCCCCTTAACGGCCGCGGCCCTTGCCACTACTGTGGCCCCTGCGAGCGCGGCTGCATGACCCATTCATATTTTAATTCTGCGTTCACCACCGTCGCCGACGCTCTCGCCTCCGGCAACTGCACGCTCATCTCGAACGCCATGGCCCACAAAGTCCTGATGGACCCCGACAGCAACCGCGCCCGCGGCATTCTCTACGTCGATCGCCACACGCGCGAGTCACGCGAAGTTTTCGCCCGCGCCGTCATTCTCTGCGCGCAATCCCAGGAATCCGTGCGCATCCTTCTTAATTCCTCCACGCCTCAGCATTCGAATGGCCTCGCCAATTCCAGCGGCGTCCTCGGCCACTACCTCACCGCGCACGTCCGCAGCGGCGGAGGCCGCGGCGAATTTCCAAACTTTGGCGCGAAGCCTTCCGTCGAAGGAGGAGGTCCCCACAAGCCGCTTGGCATCTACATCGCGCGTTTCCGCAATTTGCAGAACGCGCCGCCCTACAAAAAATTCCTTCGCGGCTTCGGCTACGAAGGCGAATCTTCCACCGAATTCAACTGGGACGCTCCCGGCTTCGGCGCAGCCTACAAGAAAGCCCTCCTCGATCCTCGCACCAGCATCGAAATCACCGGCTTCGGCGAAGTCCTCCCGCGCTGGGACAATTTCGTCGAAATCGATTCGAACGTGAAAGACGTCTACGGAATTCCCGTCCTCAAAATCCACATGTCCGACGGCGAAAACGAACGCGCCATGATTAAAGACATGGGCGACTCCGCCGGTGAAATGCTTGAAGCCGCCGGCGCAAAAAATATCCGCACCTACGCCCATCCCTCCGCCCCGCGCTGGGCCCTTCACGAAGCCGGCATCGCCCGCATGGGCGCCGACCCGAAAAAATCCGTCCTCAACCAGTTCCAGCAATCCCACGACGTCAAGAATCTCTTCGTTATGGACGCCTCCGGCTTCACTTCCAATCCCTGCCAGAACCCCACCCTCACCATCATGACGCTCGCCGTTCGCTCCTGCGACTACCTCATGTCCGAACTCAAGCGCAATTCGCTGTAATCGCTGTCTCAGCTGGAATTCCCAGGCCAGACACACCCGCCCGTTCGAATCGACTAGCGACCCGTTTCCCATCTCTATTGTGATTGTTCTGAATTCTTAACCAGCTTGTGACAATTGCATTTCAGCAGGGTCTAAACGCTCAAGTTCGTTTTCAATTTACCCAGCCAGCCTCTTCTGCTCTCTTTCCAGCTCATCCAGCCAGCGCTCCAGCACGATCTGCGACGCCGCTTCGACCGAAAGAAAGCCCACTCCCGCACCCATATTCGGCTGTGAATAGACAATTTGCGACTTGGCTTCGAAGAACGCATCACCCGCGGAAATCTTCACCAGCACCAACGTGCCCTTTGGAAAGGGATTCATCATGTCCAGATAGCAGCCGTGCAAGCTCAGTTCGCTCACGCGCGTCGCGATACGTACATCCGCGCGTTCTTCAATCAGCTCAGCGCTCGCAATGAACGAGTATCTGGGCGAACGTCGTTTCTCTTCGTATCCGATAGCGGCCTCCAAAGGACTTCCCCGTACCACAATGGTACGACGTTTTGCCCCGTTTCTGACCATCCCCCCGTAACCACTTTGAAACTTTCCCGCCCCGCGAAACCTCCAGCGGGGAGGCAACCTCTGCGCGGTCCTTCGATTCAGAGAGGAATAACGATTGCATTCCCTGGCTAGGGAGGTGTCCTCATGAGTCGTCTGGAATCGCTTCCTTTTGCCGCTGTCCTGTTGGCTTGCGTCCTTCTTCCTGCTACCGCAGTCTCGCAAGAACTGTCGGCCTCGCAAGAGAGCACCGCGAAGCCACTGACCAAGAAGGAAGCCAAAAAGCGCCAGCAGCAGCTCGCTAAGGAACTGGGCTCAGACGATTCGGACTGGCTCCGCCACGTCGTCCCGGACATCATCACTGAGAATGAGCGCCGCGCTTTCCTTGAGCTTTCCACCAACGAAGAACGCGATCAATTCATTGAAAAATTCTGGCGTGAACGCAATCCCGATCCCGATTCACCGGAGAACACTTTTAAAGAAGAGCACTACCGCCGCCTCGCCTACGCTGACGAGCACTTCGCCTCCGGCATGCCCGGTCGAAAAACCGACCGCGGCCACATCTATCTCATCTGGGGTCCGCCCGATGAGATCGAATCCCATCCGACCGGCGGCACCTATGATCGTCCAGCAGAGCAGGGCGGCGGTTCCACTTCCACCTACCCGTGGGAATTGTGGCGCTATCGCCATCTCGAAGGCATCGGCGAAAATATCGAAATCGAATTCGTCGACCCCTCCGGCTCCGGCGAGTACCACATCACCAGAGATCCCTGCGAAAAAGACGCTCTGTCACACGTCCCGGGTGCCGGCCTTAGCCAGTCTGAGCTCATGGGACTATCTTCAAAGGCTGGTCGATTCTCCAACACCAATGGGACCACGTGCTCCATGCCTCTGGGCGGTCTTTCCGCGAACTCTAACGAATTCGAAAGCCCGGACCGCAATTTCCGCGTTCAGCGGCCGCCAGCCCGCTTCAAGGATCTCGAGACCCTGGTGACCGCCAACATCGTTCACAGTCAAATCCACCTCGATTACCGGACCGATTTTCTTCGCGTAACCAGCGGGACCGTTCTGGTTCCCATCACCGTCCAGATTCCCAATCGAGATCTAAGTTTTCAGAGCAAGCAGGGTGTCCATTCCGCAACTCTCGATCTCTACGGCCGCGTCACCACTCCGGGAGGCGTCGTCGTCCAAACTTTCGAAGACCTCATTTCTCGCGATTTTCCTGAATCACTTTTTCAGTCCTCACTCAACCTCTCTTCGATCTATCAAAAGATCGTGCCACTCCGCTCTGGTCTCTATCGTCTCGACCTCGTCGTCAAAGATACCCTCAACGGCAACCTGGCCGTGGTAAGCGCCGCTTTGCGCGTCCCGCGCTTCGAAGACGATAAACTCGACGCCAGCTCCCTCATCCTCGCCGACCAGATTGAAACGGTGCCCGCTGCGCAGATCGGAAGCGGCCAATTCGTCCTCAACTCCTACAAAGTGCGTCCTCGACTCAGCCAGGAGTTTTCGAGCTCAGACAAATTGGGCATCTTCGTGCAGTTCTACAACCTGCGCTTGGATGAAACCTCACATAAGACCAACGTCTCCGTCGCCTATCGGATACTTAAAGACCAGAAGGAAGTCTGGCAAGCCGTGGAGGCGCCCGATCACCTTCACCAGGGTGGCGAACAACTCACCATCCAACGATTTCTCCCGGTTGCTTCATTCTCACCCGGACGCTACACCATCGAAGTCATCGCCATTGATCTGCTCACCAATCAAACCATCACGCGCACCGCTGATTTCACATTAAAACCCGCGCCGCCCGTAAAACCATCTGATGCCGTTCACCAGCCAACCTCCTAGCGACTCGCCGTGAGTAAGGTGCCCGCGCATGCTGGATGGCGTTCATGCGGATAATGCGGATGCCGCCTCAATGATCTGCCACAGCCAGATTGATGCTCGCGTAGCTCTTCCGAATCCGCACAGTCGCCGAGCCCCTCATCGTTTTTTATAATATGTCTGGCTAGGAATATTCCTTGACAAGAATATATTTGTTGAGGCATATTGGATTTCGCCGTGATCGCCACCCTCCGCGCACTCGCCGAGCCCAACCGCCTGCACATTGTCGAACTCCTCCGCCATGGCCCGCGTCCCGTCGGCGACCTGGTCCGTCGCCTCCGTCTCCGCCAGCCCCAAGTCTCCAAACATTTGCGCGTCCTCGGTGACGCCGGACTGGTCGCCGTTCGCGTCGACGCCCAGCGCCGCATCTACGCCTTGCGCCCCGCGCCGCTCCAGGAGCTCGAGCGCTGGCTGGAGCGCTACCACCGTCTCTGGGAAAGCAACTTCCAGCGCCTCGACGCTCTTCTCGACAATCTGAAGTCCGCCGAGTCGAAATCCCGCCAAAGAAAACGTTCACGCAACAAGCGATAGAGGAGGCCACCGATGAAGAACACCGGCAATTTGAAAGTCACTACTCCCTCCGGCCGCGAGATTGCCATGACGCGCATCTTCAACGCTCCCCGCCGCCTGGTCTTCGACGCTGTGACCAAGCCCGAACTCGTCAAGCATTGGCTCCTCGGTCCGCCGGGCTGGTCCATGCCGGTCTGCGAGATCGATCTGCGCGTCGGCGGCGCTTATCGTTACGTCTGGCGGCGCGACTCGACCGGAACTCAAATGGGTGTGCGTGGCGTCTACCGCGAGATCGTGCTGCCCGAGCGGGTCGTCTGCACCGAGCAGTTCGATGAACCGTGGTACCCGGGTGAGTCGCTGATCACCACCACCTTGGTTGAGCAGCGCGGCATTACCACGTTCACTTGCACAATCCTGTACGTCTCGCAAGAAGCTCGCGACGGCGTCCTCAAATCAGGAATGGAGCAGGGCGTTGCTGCGAGTTACGATCGCCTCGCAGGAATTTTGGCGCCTTTGTCCGCATAAGCAACACAGCGAGGAGCCACGAGGTGACGGAAACCCAAATCAAACATCGCGTACTATGATGAGGCGTGGACTTTAAATGAAAACCATCGAAGGACTACCCGCATGAAAAAAACCAATCCTCGCGGTTCGACCGCGAAACGCAACATCGCTCCGAAGAACACCGACGAATATCTCGCCCGTGTCCCCGAACCGGCCCGCAGCACTTTGAAAAAGGTTCGCGCGGCGATTCGCTCCGTTATGCCGCTGGAGGCCACCGAAGCCATCAGCTATGGGATACCTGCGTTCAAATGCAAAGGGCCGCTGGTGTGGTTTGCCGCGTTTCCGAAGCATTGCAGTTTGTTCCCTACGGCGGCAGTAATCGAGAAATTCAAAAACGAACTCAAGAGCTTCCGAACCTCTAAAGGGACCATCCGCTTCCCGGTAGACAAGCCGCTTTCTCCCGCTCTCGTAAAAAAATTGGTGAAGGCGCGCCTCGCCCAGCAGGACCGCAAGAAATTGCGCCGATCCTGATTACCTTGGCTAGCCGGTGAGTCACCTCGCTCTGCTAGGCACGGCCACCCCAATGGATAGCTTTCCCATCTGCAAGGCCGTGGTTGCCCGGGTATAGTTGTTCCAGATCTCCGCCGCAATTCCATTTTCAAATTTCCAAGCCTCTGTCTTTTCAATGCCTTACAGTTTCATTCGAATGCTAACAAGAAAGTAATTGACAGCCAGTGTACTTCCGTGCTAATCTTCCTCGTGTATTCCAAATCAAATCTCCGCCTGCTCGGCGCGCTTCCGCGCGTAGCCTCTGTCTTTTCTCGATGCTCCGCCAACCTTCAAGCCTTGCACCCTGCCAACGAGTCTGGCTCTAACTCCTTTCCCCACACATCCTTAGCAGCCCCCACCCCGTAACTCCCATCGAACCGCATCCTTACAAAAATGGTAGGGGGGCGGCGTGCTTCCCATCCCTGTCCCGACGCGCATCCCACAACCCCGGTGCGCATCCTCATTCTTCAAGAACCACACTAGCTCAGCTGCCATCTCCATTGAAATCAACGACTTGCTTAGGTCAGCGCCAAGTCACCGGTCTCGCTCATCCCGACCCCCCAGGCGTCTTTGATCTCTGATCTCTGATCACTCTCCACCACCATCCGTTCCATTGCACCCAACCTCCCTTGGTGCAACAATGGCCAACGGCACGAGATTTCTTCACCACCCCGGGAAACAACTCCGCTCCCCCCGGTGTCTAAGGATACTGAGCGGACATCGGGAACATTTCGACGACGTCCCCGGTCATACCCCGGCTTGGCCGGGGTCGCAAGTCGTGCCTGGTTCATCGTTCTAAGAGCGAGTTTCAGGGTTTGTACTTACAAACCCTGAGCTAAAATGAACCGCAGCAGGGTGGCTCGATCGACCCGCCAAAGCAGCAGGGTGAGTTGCATCGGGTCGGAAAGGCCGGCAGTGTCCGATTGGGCCAGTGCCCTTTCTTGGGGCCGCGATGAAGCCGAACTCGTCCATGAGCTGCAAGCCGGCTCAGAGACGGCCTTCGACTGGCTGGTCACGCACTATCATGCGCCGGTCTATAATCTTATCCTCGGCATGCTGGGCGATACTTCCGACGCCGCCGATGGCACGCAGGAAGTTTTCTTGAAAGCCTTCCGTGGCATTCGCAAGTTCCGTCAGGGCAGCTCTTTGAAAACCTGGCTCTACCGCATCGCCATTCGCGAAGCGCTGAACCACAAGCGCTGGTTCAAGCGCCATCTGCAGAAAAATGTTTCCATCGACGCCGAGCCCGAAGAAGGCAAGGCGCACATTGAAATCGAAGATCTTGGCGCCACGCCTTTTGAGCAGCTCGCCGCCCTGGAAATTCAAGTCGCTGTCCACGGTGCCTTGCAGCAGATTCCCGATGTCTTTCGCAGCGCCGTGATTTTGCGCGACCTCGAAGGACTCAGCTACGACGAAGTGGCCGAAGTCCTCGAGTGCGGCATCGGTACCGTGAAATCCCGCATTCTCCGCGGGCGCCGCGCTCTGCGCGAAATCCTTGAGCCGCTTCTCGCGGATACAAATTTGCACGGCGCTCACGCACCGACTTCTTCGCATGGAGCAGTCGCCGAGCCGCAGCCGTCGCCTTTTTCCGATGCTTTCACCGCGGCGCGGCGTGTTAGTTTTGATAATGACCGCCAGGCGGTCGACATTTCTTCGCAACAAAGTATTTCCCCGCGGGCAAGTTCCACGGGCGAGGGTCTCCCATGAAGTGCCATACAGTACAAACTAAACTGGCGGGTTATCTCGATGATGCCGTGACCGGCGCCGCGCGCGTCGAAGAACGCGGTGAAGTTCGCGACCATCTCGAAGCATGCCACGTCTGCCGCGCGGAGCTTCAGAAGTTCCGCAAGCTCTCCGTGCTTTTGTCGCGCGTTCCGAAAAACGCTCCTCCCGCCGATCTTGCCGTGCGCATCAAAGTCGCCGCTGCCCAGGCTCATCCTTCGCACGATTGGTCCACTCGCATGCGCCGCGTGAAGGACCGCGCGGAAATTTTGCTCGACAACGTTTTTCGCCCGCTCACCGTTCCGGCTACCGGCGGCTTTTTCTCCGCCATCCTCGTCTTCGTGCTGGTCTTGCAGATGATCGTCCCCGGCACCACCGTGCGCGCCGTGCAGAACGATGTGGACCTCAATCTCATGCGTCCCGCCGAGCTCCTCACGCTCTCGGACTATCCGCAATCCTGGGCGCCCGAACAGCACGACATCGAGCTCTCCTTGCCGCGCGATCTTCTCCTCGACGTCACCGTTGACGCTCAGGGTCAAATGACCGACTACGAAATTATTTCCGGATCGAGCAGCCTGGAGCTGCGCCGCCAGCTCGATCAGATGCTGCTCTTCTCCCGCTTCAGCCCTATGCTGAGTTTCGGCCGGCCTACCTCTGGCGGCCACGTCATTCTCAGCTTCAGCGCCATCCACGTCCGCGGATAATTCTCGTCGTATGAGAAATCGAAAATTTCTCCCGGCCGAGAAGAATTTCAATTCTTTCCCGCGAGAAAGAAATTTCAATTTCGCCGCGGCAATGAAGAATCTAAACTCTCTCCTCCTCGCCGCGCTTCTCACTTTTCTTTTTGCTGCAGCTTCTGCCGCCGCCGAAAGACTTTCCGCCAGCGAACAGGTTTTGTTCGACGCCCTCAACCGCGAACGCGCCGCCCAATCCCTGCCTCCGTTGCAATGGGATGAAGCTCTTGCCAAAGCCGCCCGCCTGCACGCCAATCGCATGGCCTTCTACAATATTCTCGAACATCAGCTCCAGGGTGAACCGGATCTCCAGGAACGCCTCACCCAAGCCGGCGCGCGATTCGGCAGCATCGCCGAAAATATCGCCGTCGGCGCATCCCCCGAAACCATTCACGTCGGATGGATGCATTCTCCCGGCCACCGCGGAAATATCCTCAACCCCAATCTCACAGCGGTGGGCATCGCCACAGCGCGAAGCACGGGCGGCCTGTTCGCCGTCCAGGATTTTTCCACCCGCGTCGACATCCTGAGCATCGCGGAACAAGAAAAACAAATGATCGCGCTGCTCGCCGCGCAAGGGGTACGCGGTGTCGTAGCCAGCGACGAGGCGCGCAGAACCTGCGCGATGGAAAAAGGAATTTCGGTCCCGGTCACGCGCTCGGTGGAAGCCCTTCGCTTTGAAGCGGCGGACTTGAACAAACTTCCGGATCAGGTAGAGAAAAGATTGCGCGCCCTCTCGCCGCAAAAAACCGAGGTGGGCGCTTGCCGCACCAGCAGCGCCCCGGGTTTTGCGCACTATCGCATCGCAATCCTGATTTTTTGACGCGAAAGCGTGGAAATGCGCGGTTGGCCTGGGCAGCGAAAGAAATTGTTGTTTCCTGGAAAGAGAGGAAATATACTCTGACCCATGATTCGTGTTCGCGCCTATTCGTATTGGTTTCGATTTAGCGGTCCACCCATCTAGGTGGCGAGCGGCGCTTCTGTAATCTGAATCGGCAAAAAAGATTCGACCCACTCGCAGCGAGTGGGTTTTTTTGTTTTACGCCATTATTTTTTTGGCAGAAAGTTTCGAAGAAAAGAAAAACAGAACTTGAGAGGGTTTCACAATGATTATTTCCATGAAGCTGCACGCGACGCGCGAAGAGATTGATGAAGTCCGCGAACAGGTTGCGCACTTCGGCTACAAGGTGCACTCCATCGAGGGAGAAGAGCGCGTGGTGATCGGCGTGGTGGGCGTCGGCGACGTGACCGCGTGCTTCGAATCCGTCGAGGCCATGCCGCAGGTGGAAAAGGTGGTGCGGATTTCCGCGCCGTACAAATTCGTGAGCAAGGAATTCCGCGCAGGCAAAACGCGAATCAAGATAAATGGCACGGAAATTGGCGGCGACGAATTCATCGTGATGGCCGGGCCGTGCTCGGTGGAATCGGAAAAGCAGATTATGCAGGCGGCGGAAGGCGTTGCGAAAGCGGGCGCGAAGATGCTGCGCGGCGGAGCGTTCAAGCCACGGACTTCACCCTACGATTTTCAGGGCATGGAAGAAGAAGGGTTGAAGCTGCTGCAGAAAGCGAAGCAAGCGACGGGTTTAGCCATCATCACCGAAGTGATGAGCGACCGCGATGTGGATTTGGTGGCAAAATATGCGGATGTGATGCAAGTGGGCGCGCGAAACATGCAGAACTTCATGCTGCTGAAAGCCCTGGGAAAATGCGGCCGGCCGGTGCTGCTGAAACGCGGCTTGAGCAGCACGGTGAAAGAATTATTGATGTCCGCGGAATATATTACGGCGCACGGAAATTCCGACGTGATTCTGTGCGAACGCGGAATCCGCACGTTCGAAACGGTTACGCGAAACACCTGCGACATCGCGGCGATCCCCGCGCTGAACGAATTAACGCACCTCCCGGTGATTCTCGATCCGAGCCACGCGACAGGGAAGCGCAGCCTGGTGCCGGCACTCTCCCGCGCCGGCGTAGCCATCGGCGCCGACGGCTTGATCGTGGAAGTGCATCCGGCCCCGGAAAAAGCGATCAGCGACGGTGCACAATCTCTCGATCTTCCGCAATTCCAGAAAATGATGAAGGATCTGGAGCCCTACATTCATCTGTGGAATGAAACCAGGAAGAGAGAAACAGCCGTATCCGCGGTGGCGGGATGAATTCCGCGGCGGGCGCGGCCAATCCACAAATTGTTCCGGGCATTTCCACGATTCGCGAGGCGCGAAAATTCCTGGCAAAATATTTCCCGCCGACACGGCTGGTGGCGGCACCATTCCTCGGACGCATGGTGGGAAAGAATGTTTATTTGAAGGTGGAGACGGAGCTGCCGACGGGTTCGTTCAAGGTGCGCGGGGCGTTTTGGGGGCTGGCGCAAAGAATGAGCCGAGGGCCGATTCAGGAAGTAGTGGCTTGCAGCACGGGGAATCATGGAGCCGCGGTGGCCCTGGCGGCGAAGCAGTTTGGTATAGAGGCAAAGATTTTCTTGCCTGCGAATTGCAATCCGGTGAAGCGCGCCCGGATTGCAGCTCTTGGCGCCGCGATTGTGGAGAGTAGGGACAGTGACCCGGCTTCTGCATTCGCGCTGGCGGCGGAGCACGCCAGGCAGCCAGGCGTGTATTTCTTAAACGATGCGGCCGATCTGGACCTTCCCGCCGGCCCCGCGACGATCAGTTGTGAAATCCTGGAACAGCTTCCGCAAGCCAGCGCGATCGTAGTGCCCATGGGCGACACCGCTCTGATTCGGGGGATCGCCGCGGCGGCGAAGCAGATTTCGCCGCAAGTGAAGATCGTTGGCGTGCAGGCGGAGCGCGCGCCTTCGTATTACTTATCCTGGAAGGAAGGCAAAGTCGTGGGCACGGAAACCTGCGACACCATTGCCGACGGGCTTGCAACGCGAACGCCCGAAGCGGCGAACGTGCGCGACGTGAAATACCTCGTTGATGAATTGGTCCTCGTGAGTGAAGACCAAATGCTGCGAGCCATCGAGATTTTACTGCTGGAGGAGCACATCCTGGCAGAGCCCGCCGGAGCCGCGAGCACTGCTGCGCTGCTGAACTCCGGCACCAATTGCGGCGAGCACGTTGTGCTGGTGGTAAGCGGAGCGAATATTTCACGCGAAGTGCTTCGCCGGGCCGTGGCCAGCTCATAGGATTGGAAAGTACGCCCTGCCCAGCATGTCTATGCTGGAATCCAGCACGAAAAATCTTTCAGCTTTACTCGCATTCCCTAACTGGCCATTGGGACAAGTACGTTCAAAGCAAGTTCCATTGCTAATGGCGGCCTCTCCGGGAATCCTGAGACTGGCGGTTTCTTGGTGCAATCGCGAGACGCTGCCGGGTGAATCAGGATATGGAAGACATCACTGGTTGGAAATGGACGCGAGGAGTTTCGCTTGGGCTGTGCCTTCTTTGGTTGGGCTTTGCGCATGTTGAGTTTGTGCATGCGCAATCGGGGGGAGACACGAGCCAATCCGCAGGGCATTTGCGATTGTTAAGAGCGACCGAAGGAAGGGCTATTGTTAATGCCGCGTTGAACCAAAATGAGCCACCAAACGCGGTGCAGGATTGCTCTCATTTAGTGCATCAGATCTACCTCGACGCGGGATTCGACTATCCATACGCGAGCTCTTTCGAACTGTATGCAGGGAACGCGAATTTTGAGCGCGTGAAACACGCGCAGCCGGGAGATTTGATCGCCTGGCCCGGACACGTCGGGATTGTCCTCGAACCCTCGGAGCACAGTTTTTACAGCCTGGTGAGCACGGGCCTGGAGGTCCAGAACTACGATGGGCCGTATTGGAGGTCGCGCGGGAGACCCCGCATCTATCGTTACAAGAAAGAAGCCAGTGGAGTCGTGACCGCAGCCAAAGCTCCGCAAGCCACGCAAGATCGCAATTCTGCGAAGCAGGAAGGCACTGAAGCAGTGGCCGAAGAGCGCTCTGCCAGAAGTGAAGCCGGCTCGCATCGTCCGCCCGAGGCGGCAAAGAGAGTCGGTTACGAGCTGCCAGCTCCGGCCACCCCAACTGCTTCGAGCGCAATGACGGATGCAGCGAGAAGCATCGTCATCGTGCAAGGGAATAAGCAGCCGACAAGGGCTGAAGTCGCCCAGGGCATCTCTGAACTGAGCAATGCCTCTGGAGAGGTGTTGCGGTCGGATGCCCCTTCAAAACTGACGGTGCCCGTGGTCATTTTTGAGCGATTCCAGGTGGAGCGCCTGGAAATCAGACGCGACCATGGGTGGGCTCAATTGCAGGTCGATGCACGAGCCACCATCGTTGGCGGGGAAACGGATTACACGCGGCGGCGCGAACACGTCCGATGGGAACTGCACCGCAGCGCTTCGGGTTGGGAGGCGACTGCGCCAACGGATCGAACCTACGTGCCGCAGGATGTGGCGGTGAGGAATCTAGCGGCACAACTGGCGTGGGTGACCGAAGCGGAAGGCCCTTCCGAACATCGTGAGGCCGTTCTCGGCCAGGAGCTGGAGCTTGCCAGATTAATCAGCGGGCTGCTGGGAAATAAATAGGCGCGTCGCGGGACTTACAGGCAGCAAACGGTTCGCATGGGAAAAGCTCAGGCCAGATCGTCTGATCGCCTGAAGACGCCGGCTGACAACCGGTTGTTGCAAGCGCATAATCGGCAATTATGGCTACGCCTGACAAACGCACAAGTCTCCTCAACCAAGCTTCTTCTATGAAGAAGGCAGAGCAAGACTGGCCCGCACTGCCTCTGGGCGAATGGGAAAAGACCTACCAGACGCTGCACATGTGGACGCAGATCGTCGGGAAAATCCGCCTGACCCTTGCACCGCTGCAGAATCATTGGTGGAATGCCGCGCTCTATGTGAGCGCGCGAGGACTGACAACTTCTCCGATTCCCTACCATGGACGGGCATTCGAAATCGAGTTCGACTTCATCCAGCACCGGCTGGAGATTCGAACGTCGGACGGTGGCGCGCGGGCTCTCCCGCTGTATGCAAAATCGGTCGCGGCGTTTTATCGAGAATTGTTTTCGGCGCTGCACGAATCCGGCATCGACGTCGCGATCAACACCAAGCCGCAGGAAGTTCCCAACCCGATCGCTCTCGATCACGATGAAACGCACGCCTCTTACGAGCCCGAATATGCGAACCGCTTCTGGCGAGTTCTGCTGTCAACGGATCTGGTGTTCCAGGAGTTTCGTGCACGCTTCATTGGCAAGGCGAGTCCCGTTCATTTCTTTTGGGGCAGCTTCGATCTCTGCTGCACGCGATTTAGCGGCCGCAGCTCCCCGGCGCGAAAAGGCGTAATCACGTCTGAAGCCTACTCTTGCGAATGCAGCAGCCTGGGATGGTGGCCGGGGGGCGGAGACGTTGCGGGCCCGGCTTTCTATGCGTACATGGCTCCGGGACCACCCGGCTATGACGTACAACCGGCCCGGCCAAAAGGCGCGTTTTACCAGAAGAAGCTGCACGAATATTTGCTGCTGTACGATGATGTGCGCCATACGGCCTCTCCGCGCGACGAGATTTTGCAGTTCGCGCAGAGCACTTATGAAGCAGGCGCCAGTCTTTCGGGCTGGGATCGTGCCGCTCTTGAGAGAAGTGCCTGACTCGACAGTGGCATACAGGACCCTCTAAAAGCGGGCTGTTCGACTTATAAAGGTATTGCGCGCTTGCGCCGGAGTGTTTCCAGGGATTCACGCGCAGGGAAGACGCGACCATTTTTCACATCCTCGAGCCCTTGCCGGATTCCCTCAGTTACATCGGCCAGCGCCGCGACGCCAGGAAGGTCCTGGGAGGCTTCAGGAGCCTGCAGCGCAGCTTGGGTTTCGTCGTTAACGGTACAAATCAGCGCACTATCGATTTTCTTTCGGTATTTCATGAGTTCCTCACGGTGGGACAAAGCCAAGCAAAAAGCGCGAAATGCGTAGGCCAATTGTCCTTCAAGATCGCAATTGCTTAGATTCCGGCTATCCTTGAGCCTCGACCTCAGGCAACTTTCCTTTTGGCAGCGCGCTCCAGGAGTTCGTGAATGAGCGTTTGGTAAGGCTTCGCCTGCTTGGCAGCGAGACGGCGAAGCTGCGCAAGAAGCCGCGGGGCGATACGGATGGCAATCAACTGTTTGGCGTTGCCGGTGACGGGCCGGCCCACGCGGCGGGCACGGCCGAGTTGCTCGTCCGTGGCTTCGGGAATATCGGAAAGGTCCAACTTGCTATCCGGCATATGCCTGGCGTTCCCTGCGCGTCGCCTGGCGGGCGCTGATGATGCGGATTGTTTCTTTTTCATTTTTCAGCCTTCGAATGGTGTAAACCACAAAAAGAACCCGGCCTGAGAAGGAGAAGCCTATCCTCGACGACCGTGGTTCTGAAACCGAATGCTCAAAATCTTCCCAGTCAAGTCCCTCGGGATCGCCGAAGACGGTGGCCGCCTCCTCGAAGGAAACGCCGTGCTTTCTCAGGTTGGCATTTGCCTTGCGGGCGTCCCAAGAGAACACATTAATGTATATACACTAATCAACAGTGGCCGTCAATGTAGCTGTCCGAAGTCTTGCGAAGATCAGGGGTAATCCTCAGGGCCTCCGGTGTCTGGAATCAGCACTAGCTCGCGGAAGATTGCGCGGAATCGGAAAAGCTTTCGGCGGCTTCGATGGCTGTGGGGTAGGTTTTCAGGAAGCGATCGGCGTGAGTTAGTTTGAGGACTCCCTCCATCATGCCTGTGACTCCGCTCAATCGCATGGCGCCGCCTGCCGTTTTCAGGCGAGAAAAACAGTTAACGAGCTTTCCCAGGCCGCCGCTATCGAGCTTGGTGACGTTCGAAAGATCAATCACCACACGCGTCTGCTTGTCGCTGATCAGCTGATCCATGGCGAGTTCCAACTGTTTACACTCGACGCCCATCTGGAGCGGTCCGCTCAACTCCAGGACGACGACGCCGGGCTTCATTTCTTTTTTTGCGATTTGCACAAGCACCTTTCGAACGTCTGCAAGATTCTAGAGAGCCTGAAGATTTCAAGCGCCATCCTGCAAGCAGCGGGACAGGTGTCAGCCGCCGGGAGCACCCTTGGCTGCCGCAGCCTCATCGCCTTCATAAGGGAATTCACGGATCATTCGAACGCAAGCGGTGAGCGCATCGAGAGCCGAGTTTCCCCAACCCGTCGGGAGAATCGGAGCTGTTTTTTGGTTGACGTACTTGTCCGCTTGCGCAAAAAAGCGCGCAAATTGACCTTTCGGAGACGCCGCATACTCACTCACGGTGACGAGGAACGAGACTTCACCGCCCGCTTGGGACTTCTTGAAGGAGAAATAATGAAGCTGTGCCAACTCTTCACAAACATCCTTCTGGGCAAACTTCCAATCGCTCACGGGCCCTCCAGCCGAAAGCCGCGATGCACGGGAACAAATCGAAACAGCCGCATCTTAGGACGCGAGGCGTACCAAGTCAACGAGGCGGAAGTCAGCGAGAAACGGATAAGGGAACAGCTCTCGACAAGCCTTCAGCGGCGAATCCCCATCACACGCATCAGAGTTTCCTGGACGTGTACGAGTTCGCGCTGGCGCTCGTGTTCTTCTTTGGTGCGGTCGGTGAGGGCTTCTTTTAACAAGAGCAAGTTGCGGCGGAACTCGAGCTGGCCGAGAACCAGGCGGCTCAAGGCTTTCAGCGCGTCCTTTTGATCGGGCGCCAAATCGCGGGGCGAGCGATCCACAACACAGAGAGTGCCAAGCGCATAGCCATCCTCGTTGATCAAAGGAGCCCCGGCGTAGAAGCGGATGTTCGGGTCGGAGACGACAAGAGGGTTGTCGCGAAAGCGTTCGTCCTCGAGGGCATCGGGAACGACGAAAACATCGGTTTGCAGGATCGCCGTGGAGCAAAAGGCGATATCACGTGAGGTTTCGGAAGCTTTTATTCCTACGCGAGACTTGAACCACTGACGGTCCTCGTCAACCAGAGAGATCAGGGCGATCGGCGTCTTGCATACAAATGAAGCCAGGAGCGTGAGATCGTCGAAGGCTTGTTCGGGGTCGGTATCGAGGATGGCGTACTTCTCCAGGGCCATGACGCGGGCTTCTTCGTTAGCTGGTTTGGTGATGACCATAAGCCACCTCCTGGGGAGAAGCTGCCAGACGCGCGCAACCTCGCTGGGGCGGAATCATACTCCAAAAATTGTGGGCGTGGCGGTTCAATTAGTTGCGGCGAGGGCTGCGCCGGAATCACTGAGCTTGAGGATGAGCACCTGGCCGTTCGAATGAAACGTGCCGCCGGTAGCGGTCTTGGCTTCCTTGAGCGGATTTTCGGGGAGAAAGTGTGAGACTTCGGCGACGAGCCCGGTCGAACTGAGCGTTTTTTCTACGTAGTTCTTCTCGAGGTCGATGTCGGGATCGATTTTGTGAGTGACGCCGTTATTGCGCTGGTCGCGTTCGAATCCGATGTCGTGCGTCGCCGCGCCGACCCACAGCGTTTGGCCGTTGACCTGAAACGGCGCTTTCCAGACGCGCAGGTGATTGCGCGAGGCAATCACGCTGATGGGCTCGGCGTGAGCCCAGCCGTAATCCTGATGCCGGCCGAACAGATATAACGGGCTCATAGGCATCGTCAAATAGGATTCTTTCGAGATGCTTTCGATGATGCCGTGAAGAACGGTGTCTGTAACATCGGCGTCGACCTTCACCCAACCGGCAGTGGTGAACACGCGTTGCATGGCGGCCTCGGAACCGATGATGAGAAAGTTGACCATGTCGCCGGGATTGCCGTCTTTGTCGCCAATGCGGCGAGGGATTTTGGTGAAGAGGGAATTGTCGACTCCGGGAATCGAGCTGACCTGCCTGGCAACCTCCCGAACGGTCCCGTCCGAAGGAGCGTAGATCTCAATGCGGACGGCATAGGTGCCGTCGCCGGTGTCGCTGCTGGTCTGGTTGATGCCGACCGAGAGTCGGCCTGAGACCGGAGCAACCACATCGCGGTGCGCGCCAATGAGAAAAGGCTGGGCGGTGTCCTTGTCGCCGATGCGGCCGATAAGTGCGCCGCGGCCGGCGTCGTTGAAGGGAAGAATGCGGATCAAATCCTTGAAGCCACGGGGTATGCCATCGGGGCCATTGTCACTCTTGGCGTCGGCATAACGGAGAGTGCCAGTGGCGGTGAAGACGACGTGTTCTCCGGGCTGAATGTCGATGCCCGTGTCGAGCCAGGTCTCTTCGCCGGTGATCTGAACTTCCTGAGAGATGCGCTGCTTGCCGGAAGGGGCTTGGGTCGATGGCGTCTTCTCTTGTTGCGTGGGAGCAGGGGAGCCTTCGCGAACGAGTTGGGCGCGGAGGCTATTCGGGCATGACGTTGCCAGGAGGCAGAATCCAAGAGCGGAGGGCATCATTTTCAAGAGAGGTCGAGGCATGGAACAAGCCATCCCAAGGGGGGCCGAAGCGCATCTCCACTCTAAACAGTTGTCCCGCGAAGTTGCAAGTGGAGTGCGAACCATTGCAGCGGCTGGAGGAGCAACGCAGAGCCGGGCAGGTTGGCGGGGCTGTGGAATTTTTCGTCGAGTACACGCGGGCTTCCTTGACGGAGTGCGTTAAGGGCTTGTAGATTGACAAGATGGCGTGGCATGGGGAGAACGCTAGGGACGCTCTCCGAGAGGCTAGCTGCGCAGAGTCTCGTTGCCAACAGGGCAGAAGCGGCTGCTCATCCAAGAAAGACTTGCGGCAAGAGGGCATGAGAAAACTAAGAAAACAAATCGTGGTGCTTGGGTGGTGCGGGGCGACGGTTTTGCCGCTTTGCGGCATGGCGCAGGCGCCGGCTCCTGCTGCTGCTCCCGCAACCACACAAGCGCCATCCAAGGTCCAAACGCAAACAGCGCCGCAGGCACAAGCACCGCTGGCTCCGAGAAGGGGTCTGCGCGCGGCAGACCGAAGTCCCGTGATTGTAGACGGCAGCGAGGCCATGTTCACGACCATGTGCGCGCTGCTGGCTTCGGGATTCGAATCCAACGTAAGCGCCGATCACTGGACGGCATTCCGTGCCCAGATGCGCGAGCGCCTGCGGCAACAGCAAGGGCCGGCAGTGGATGCCGTGCGGGAGTTTTACAGGCAGCACGAACTGCGCGACCCCGGAGCGACGCTCTCCCGGTATTTGTGGTTTGGGCTGGTTTCCGGGCCGGCGCCGAAGTTTCAGATCGGTTTGCGGCGAGACGAAATCCCGCCGGAAGTACTGGCGCTCGAGGGCTTCAGCGAAATCCTTTCAAACTACTACCAGGAACAGAAGATCGGACAACTTTGGAAACAGGTGCAGCCAGTTTATGAGAGCGAGATTGAGCGGCTGCATGATCCGGTTTCGCAAGTGGTGTTCGTGACGTCGGCCTATCTGCGGCAAATCCTGGATACCACGAATCCACAGACATTTACGATCGTGGTTGAGCCGTTGGTCGGGCGCATCACCAACGTGCGAAATTTCGGCGATCACTACGCGCTGGTACTGAGCGGCGGAGAAGATATTCCAGTGGATGTGGTGCGCCACGCGTACCTGCACTTTTTGCTCGACGGGCTGCCGTTGCTCTATCCGCACGTGCTGGCGGTGAAGCGGCCGCTGTATGAAAAGGCGGCGCAGGCGCCGAGGTTGGACCCGGCGTTGAAGGAAGATTTCACATCCTACTTCGCGGAATGCACGGTGCGGGCGGTGGAATTGAAGCTCAAGCGGATGTCGCCGGGAGAGAAAGAAGCGGCGCTGACCCGGGATGACGAAGATGGGTTAGTGCTGGTTCGGCCCATTTTCGTCGCGTTGGCGAAGTACGAGAGTTCCGAACCCTCCATGAAGCTCTATTTCCCGGATCTGGTGAGATCCATCGATTCAGTGGCAGAAGCGAAGCGCGACGCAGCGCTCACCTTTGCGCCAGCGGAAACGGAGCAGTCCGCGGACAAAGCATCAGGTGAAGCGGTGGCTCGGACTACTAAGCCGGCGCCAACCACTGTTCCGAACGATGCGGAAGTAATCGCCGCTCTGACGGAAGGGGAGCGGAGGATCGCCGAGAAGAATCTGCGAGCCGCTGAGAGTTCGTTTGAAAAGGTGCTCGCGCGCTACCCGGATCAGCCGAGGGCCTGGTACGGAATTGGCTTGGTGGCGTATATGGACCACAATGCTGCCAGGGCCAAGCAGGTGTTTGGACGGCTTACCACAGGAGAACATGCTGCCACCCAGGACCCTATGGTGCTGGCGTGGTCGCACATTTATCTGGCGCGGATTTATGATTTTGAGGGCAATCCTGAGATGGAGAAGGCGGAGTATCAATCCGCACTGGCAGTGGAAGGCGGGCCGGATCAGGCAAAAGAAGCGGCGCAAAAAGGGCTCGCAGCGTTTGCAGGAGAAAAGCCGACCGCGCGGCCGTAAGCGGATAGCTCGACTAGAGCAGGAAGAAAAGATTCGCGATCGCGGCGGTGTACGTGTGCCGTGCGACAGGGGTAGAAACACAGATAGCGAGTGCATAGCTGGAATGAAGCAGAGATTACGGAGGAGAAAAGCATGATCAGAGGTAGGAAGTTTTTTTTGGAAGCCGTAACAATCGCGGGATTGCTTTTGGCCGCGAACGGAATCGCTGCCGCGCAGGGCATGGGGAGCGGCCAGGGAACCCAGGGCCAGACGCCTCCGCCGGCGGGTGACAAATCAAAGACCCCGGACGTAGCTCCGTTGACGCTGGACGCTCCGGCTCCAGTCAGCGCGGAGGAAGAAGCAGCCTACAAGGCGTTTCACGACGCTCCGATGTCAGACACGAACAAGAAGATCGAGCTGGGCGAGGCGTTTCTTCAGAAGTATCCCCAAAGCCGCTACAAATCTCCTGTCTATTCGGCGTTGACGTTCGAATTCCTGCAGCTCGGGCAGGTGCAAAAGATGGAGCAGTACGGAGAGATGGAAATCGCACTTTCGCCGAATGACGTCTCCACGCTGGCACTCCTGGGGCAGACCCTGCCGCGAAGCTTGCACGGAAATCCTCCCGATGCGGACAAAGTGCTGGCCAAGTCCGAGCAGTATTCGAAGCAGGCGATTGAGATTACTCCCACGCTTCCGAAACCGCCGGAAATGACCGACGAACAATTCGAAAAGGCCAAGAACCAGACGTTGGCGATGGCCCACGGGGCGCTTGGATTGGTTTTCATTCGCAGGGGAAAGAACGCGGAGGCCATCCCGGAGCTCGAAACCTCGGTGAAGATCGATCCGACTCCGGACCCGGTGAACTATTACCTGCTGGGATTGGCGAACAAGAGCGCATCGCATTTCGATGATGCGATAGCCGCGTTCAACAAGTGCGCCGCCATTCCGGGCGCGATGCAGGCGACCTGCAAGACCCAGGCAGAGGATGCCAAGAAACTGAGCTCCACACAGTTGAGCACGCCGAAGTAACCCCGAACCCCCGGCGCGTCGAAAATATGCAAGAGAATTTCCCGAGTGGCGACGATGCGCTGGAGGAGCGGCTGGGGTACAAGTTTACGAGCCGGGCGCTTCTCGATCGCGCGCTAACGCACAGCTCCGCGGTGCCGGAGCTGAAAGCATCAGGCATCGAAGATGCGGGCAGCGCCATTCTCCCCAAAGACAATGAGCGACTGGAATTTTTGGGCGACGCCGTGCTGCAATTGCTCGCCAGCGAATACCTTCTCTCCACTTTTCCGGAATGGAGCGAAGGGCAGCTTTCGAAGAGCCGGGCGCGCATCGTAAATGCCGGCTCTCTGGAAGCCGCGGCGCGGCGGCTGCGGCTCGGGGAGCATCTGCGGCTGGGACGCGGCGAAGAGAAGACCGGCGGACGGGATAAGCAGACGCTCCTGGCGGACGCCTTCGAAGCCGTGGTGGCGGGGATTTACCTAGATGCGGGGCTGGGCCCGGCGCGGGAGGTGTTACGGCGGCTGCTATTCGAGCAGGCTTTGGAAGAGCGCGGTGAGCGCATCTCGGAGTCGGATCGTAAATCCGCCTTGCAGGAATTTTTGCAGGGACGCGGGCGCGCCCCGGCGGAGTATCGCCTTGCCGCCGAAAGCGGTCCAGACCACCAGAAAGTTTTCTCGATCGAGGTGTGGGTGGACGGAGAATGCATGGCCACGGGGGAAGGCAGCACAAAAAAAGAAGCGGAACAGCGGGCCGCGCGAAGCGCCATGGAACAGCTCGAGCACACGGAAACGAAAGGCTGAGGCGGAATGCCCGAAGAGACCATCGTCGAAGAGCAAGTGGTGGAAAATAAGCAGGAGCATCCCGGAGATCAGACGACCATTTCCGAATATCTGGAGTCGCTTCTGGTCACCGTGCTCCTGGCGCTCTTCGGAACCAGCTTTATCGTCCAGGCTTTCAAAATTCCATCGGCCTCGATGGAAAGCACTCTCCTGATCGGCGACCACCTGCTGGTGAACAAGTTTGTTTTTGGCGGGACCGGAGCCTGGTACGAGAAACTTTTGCCCTATCGTCCACTGCAGCGCGGCGACATCATCGTCTTCAAGTATCCTTTCGCGGATCATCAGCACTTCGTGAAACGCGTGATTGGCTTGCCGGGGGATCGTCTGAAAGTGGTTGACGGCAACGTTTACATCAACGGAAAAGTCTTGAATGAACCCTACGCCGTGCATGACCCGGGCGCGCCATATGATCCTTTCAATTATTCCTTCCCGCCGATGAAAGGCCTGGTGATTTCACCCAATGCCATCCTCGAATGGAAGCCGGAGATTCAGAAGTACGTGCAAGGCGATGAGATTATCGTTCCTCCTGGAAAATATTTCGCCATGGGCGACAATCGCGATCGTAGCCAGGACAGCCGCTACTGGGGATTCGTGGACCGCGACGCTATCATGGGGCGGCCCTTTTTGATCTATTGGTCGGTGGATGCCACCAGTAGCGACTATAGCGGCGATAGTACATTCTGGACGCGCTTAACTGGGGTTTTCCAAACGATCGCGCATCTGCCTTCTCGCACGCGATGGAGCCGCATGCTCCACACGGTGCATTAAAAACATTTCTTCAACAAGGATTGCAAACAGGATGAAGCTAAGCCCCCACTTCCAGGCGGGCACAGCGTCGCCCCTACCCTTTTGCGCATGACTCTGCGAAACTTCCGAGCGAAATGAAAATACCGCGAAAGTGGTGGAAGACGACTCTGGCGGTCCTGCTCTTGCTCATCGCCTTGCAGGCCGGCGTGTCGCTGCTCTCGCGGACCCACAGCGTGCATGGCTATCTGGTGGCCCAATTGGAAAAGGCTTTTGGAAGGCCGGTGGAAGTGGAGTCCTTCAACGTGCATATTCTACCGAGGCCGCAACTCGAAGCCGATGGCGTGACGGTGGGGGAGGACCCGGCCTTCGGCTACGAATATTTTCTGCGCGCCGAACATTTGAGCGCCGGATTGCGATGGATGGACCTGCTGCGCGGTCGCTTTGAATTTGGAACCATTTCCGTGAGCAGACCCAGCTTGATCCTGGTGCGCAATGTGGAGGGACGATGGAACCTCGAGCGCTGGCTGCCGCCAGCAAAACCGGCTGCCGGGCAGAGTGCCCGCGCGTTTGGGCCGCCCTCGCCCGTCGCGCCAGTAAATCGTCTCCAGAAAATTGAGATTGAGGATGGACGCGTCAATTTCAAGGAGCAGGAGAACAAGCTGCCGTTCGCCTTCACGAATGTTGCGGGAAGCATTGAGCAGATGTCTCCGGGCCGCTGGTCTCTGCAACTCGAGGCGCAGCCCTGGCGCAGCGGTGTGTCGCTCCAATCGGCGGGCACCATCAAGGTGCGCGGCGACCTGGCGGGAACTTCGGCGCGCCTGCAGCCCGCGGAGATCAGTTTGCAATGGAGTCAGGCTTCGCTTGCGGACATCTTCCGTCTTTTTCGCGGGCAGGATTATGGTGTGCGTGGGCTATTCGCTCTGGAGGCGACGGCTAAAAGCGGCAACGCCGCGGAAGATCAGCCGGGAGATTGGACGTTTTTGGTGCAGGGCCGCGCTTCGGAAATCCATCGCTGGGACTTGACCGAGCGTGCGGACAATCCGCGCGTCAACGCGAAGGTGAATGGCCGTTGGAACATCGGTTCCGGGAACCTGGTTGCCGAGCAGATCGCCGTGGAAGGGCCCCGTTCGAATTTGCGCGGACGATTCGAACGCGCGGGGGCAGACGAGTCTTCCACGGAATTCCGCCTCGATTCCATGGGTGTGCAGGCTTCCGATTTGCTGGCGTGGTACCGGGCATTTCACCCGGACGTGGCAGAGGGCATCACGGCGGAACAGTATTTTACCGGCGGGATGATTCTGCGCGGGTGGCCGCTCGCAGTGGAATCGGCAGCGCTCTCCAGTGCCGGCGGCGTCGTGAAAGTGCCGGGTTTTGCCGAGCCAATACGCATCGGTGCAGTTCGCGGTGGCCGAGATCGCTCCATGCTGGTGGTTGGGCCGGTTCGAGTTGCGCTCGGCGGCGACCTCCGCGAAGTTATGGCCCCAAAAAAACGCCGCGTTGCCCTGGCCATGAACAACGCCGCGGACCTAACTCTCGAGCATGACTTGAACACACAAGGAGGCAGCTTCAGCCTGGAAGGCAATCTTCCTAAAACAGAAAATTTTCTGCAGTTGGCTGCCGCTTTTGGACACCAGCTAAATCACGGCTGGGAATTAAGCGGGCAGGCCACGGCGCAGACGAAGTGGCAATGGAAAAAGCCGTTCAGCGGCAACTGGAATGGAAGAATCGGGTTTACTAACGCAAGCTTGACTGTCGCGGGATTGAACCAGCCCCTCAAAATATCCGAGGGCGCCCTGGATTGGGTCGAAGGCCGGCGTATCGCGCAACTCATGAAAGTGGAAGCGTTCGGGGGATCATGGTCGGGAAACATTGAGGAAACTCCCGCAACGGACGGCGAAGACGGGCCACGCTGGAAATTCCGTTTGGCCACGGATCAGTTGGATGCCGCGGAGTTGGATCGCTGGGTAGGCCCAAGAGCGCGGCCCGGCTGGTTGCAGCGTCTGCTGCCATCGCTGCTAGGTGGTTCGGCGCCGAGCACACCTGCGAGCGAACTTGTACGGCGCGTTAACGCCGAAGGCGAGCTTGAGGTTGGGCAATTGACCATCGAGAAACTGCAGCTCGAGCAGGTGCGCGCGAAAGGTTCGCTGCACGATTTGCATTTGGAGGTCAGCGACGCGAACGCGGAATGGGCTGGGGGCTCGGTACGTGCCAGAATAGATGCCAGGTTCTTGCCGCGGCCCACTTATGACGTCGCGGCGCAATTCGAACGTGTAAATCTGGCGCAGCTTCCGGGAACTGGACGCGTGGCGGAACGCGTGACCGGTGTAGCGGCGGGAACTTTGCAACTGAAGACCGAAGGCGTGGGCCGCGACGAATTGTTAGCAAAACTCGCAGGGCGCGGCGATTTTCAGTTGAGCAAGGTGGAATTTCGTGGCTGGGATGTGAACGCCAGCATCGCCGATGGCGCTGTGCACACTGGAAACTCGCTGTGGGCGAGCGGAGAAGGCTCTTTCCGCCTGAAGGATCGCAGCATTTTCCTGGAAGAGCTCAAGCTGGACGGCGGCAAGGAGTGGACGCTGGTCAATGGAACACTTAGCTTTGGGCAGGACGCGGACCTGGCCGTGGAAACGGCGAGCGCGCGCAAGAGCAAGGGCCGCAAGACCATGGACATCTCGATAGGACACGTGCTAAAGATTTCCGGGCCATTGGATGGGCCTAAGATTTCGGTGGAAAAGGCAGGAGCTCGGCAGCCCGCGGATTGAGATTCGAACGTTCGAATCGGTTCGTTCGAATGCGCGGCGGTGAAAGCATCGAATCGGTTATGAAAAACACGATTCAACTCATTGCGGGAATACTTCTCCTGGCGGTTGCCGCTGCGGGCTCGGGCGACAATCGTGTCAGCCTTCTGCCGAGGCTGCAGGCTGGGCAGACATTCACTTACATGATCCGCTACCACAGCGATAGAAACGTAAAGACAGAGAGCAATGTCGCCACGCCGATGGCGCCGAGTAGTTCGCAGTTGGATGCGCATGGCGTGCTTCAGATTGATGTCCTGGACTCGCAAGTGGCCGGTGGCAAAGCTGCCATTCATGCGCGAGCATTTTTTCGCAATCTGGATTCCAGCGCACAGTTAAAAAAGCCGGACGGCCAGGAACCCGATGGCCGGATTCCGCGCGATGTTTCTGACCCTAAAACCGTGGAATTTACAATTTCTTCAAACGGTTCGGTGGAAAAAGTAAGCGGCTTGGATTCGCTCTCTCCCGAGCAGCAGCAAGCCTGGCGTGAATGGGTGGCGCGCTTCGCGCTGGCGTGGACGCTTCCGGTCAACGGCGCGAAACTTGGCGAGAAATGGAAGTCCGAACAGCCGGAACCGGCGAGCGCGCCGATTGCGTCCCTGGTCTGGGAGCGGGAATCGCAATACGTACAAAACGAGCCGTGCCGGGCCAGCCAGCTTTCGCTCATGGGCGAAGTCTCATCTGGGACCGGCGTTTCCGATACCTGCGCGGTGCTGTTGACGACGGCATCGCTAAAGCAGAAGTCCTCCCCGAAGGATGCGACGCCAGACGATTTCAAGATCCATGATTTGAAGACCACGGGCACGGCGCGAGGTTCCAACGAAATCATCACCTATATTTCATTGACCACCGGCTTGGTGGTCCGCGCCACCGAAAACGCCAGCCAGCTGATGGATGTCACCGTGGCAAAGTCCGATGGCTCAAACCGCGTGCGTTACAACGTCGACGCCAACAGCCACTCGGAAGTGCTCCTGGTATTCGCGGCCCCGGTTATTCGCCCCTGATGCGGCGGCTGGAGTCAGCGCCAAAGCTCCGAGCAATCTCACTGCAACGATAGTTAAAATACTCCGCCCGGGATCAGATCGCGCCTGACGCGGCTACTTCGCCTCTTTCGGCTCCTTCGGCGGGCAATTCGCGTCGAAGGCCGCCTGCATCTGCCTCAATTTGAGCACTCCATAGAACACGGTAATCGCCATGATGAGAACCAGCGTCCCAGCGAACCCCTTTTCCATCCCATAGTCGCCTTCGCGGTAGGCGATATAGCTGGCGATGATCAGGCAGAGAATGAGCAAGTTAATGACCCAGTTCACCGCCTTCGGCACGACAAAATGTACGGTGCCAAACCCGGCCAACTGGTAGAGCAGGAACGGCAGGATCGCTACCGCCGGCAGAAGTTCGGAGGCACCCAGCGCGACCGCGGCGGTGCCGGGGGCCACGTCGTGCACAAGCCTGCTGTGCGCCAATTCATGGAACAGCGATGGTATCGCGCACAAGAAAGACACCACGCAGAGTAACTCGAGCACCAGCGCCCCGCTCCACACGCCAACCTTGGACGACTGATCGGCGCCCTTGTCAGTTGATTCCGAGGCGATAAAGAGTCCGCCGACGATGGCCGACGCGCTGGACAACATCAGCAGCTCTACTGTGATGCCAAAGCTTGTCGGCTCGCCTGCTTTGATGAGCAGCAGGCCCATGAAACCCGGGGTGTAAAACATCACGCGCACCAGCCGCGCCCAAACGCGCGCGTCACGCTCCGGCGGCAGGATGGGGAGCGGACGTCCGTCGGCTCCGGTGGTTGGTCTGGCTTTAGACATAGAGGTTTCCTCAAATTGCGAGAATCTGGCAGCCGTCGCATAATCTACCACGGCCCTGCCGCCGCGAACGAGAACGGCCCGTCCTCGATGCGATGAAAAGGCCCGTAAATTGCGGTTTTAGCTCGATCCGGCGAAGCCCGCTCACTGTTACTTTTGACAGTGGAACGCCCTCTGAATGAGCACTAGTTTTTCAATGTGCTAATCACCGAACCGCGGCTGGAGTGATCTCTCGCCATCTCAAGGAGGCCCAGTGTCTCGTTCCCTCATCGTTATGCCTGACGATTCGTCCAAGCCGATTCTGGACGCCATCAACGGCGCGACAAAGTCGCTGCGCGTCAAAATGTTCCTTTTCTCGGATCCCTCTCTTCTGAAGGCCGTGATCGCCGCCCAGCATCGCGGCGTGCAGGTGCGCATCATGCTGAACCCTGCCCGCCGCAGCGGTGAATCGGAAAACAAGGAGTCTCACAAAAAGCTGGTGGCTGCGGGTGTCAAAGTCATCGACAGCAACCCCGAGTACGACGTCACCCACGAAAAGTCCATGGTAGTGGATGACGAGACCGCATTTGTGAAATCTCTGAACTGGGAAACGAAGAACCTTACTGAAACTCGCGATTACGCCATCGTCACTTCTCATGCCCACGAAGTTGCCGAAATCATCGAATGCTTCGAGGCCGACTGGAATCGAAAGCCCTTTCGAGGGACCGAGAATTCGCATCTCATCTGGTGCTGCGGCAACGGTCGCGAGCGCATTGCCGAATTTATCGACGGCGCCAAGGAATCCATCTTTCTGCAGAACGAGCGCTATCAGGATGCCGTTATTATTGAACGCCTGGTCCGCGCGGCAAACCGTGGTGTGAAAGTTCACATCATGGCCCGTCCTCCGCACAAACTGAAAAAGGAAAAATTGGTGGAAGCTGTCGGCGGGATGCGCATCATGGAGGATGTCGGCATCAAGATTCACAAATTGAAACACCTTAAACTCCACGCCAAGATGCTCCTGGCCGACCATGCCCGCGCCATCGTGGGCTCCATCAACCTGGCGCCCGGAAGCTTTGATACTCGCAGGGAACTGGCCATCGCGGTGGACGACAAACACGTCGTCAAACGCCTCTCGAAGATTGCAAAACACGACTGGAAACACTCGCACCCGCTCGATTTGACGGACGAAGGCCTTCTCAATGAGCTCAAGGAGCATAAGATGAAGGGGGCTGAAAGATTGGCCCTTGGGAGCGACGATAAAAAAAAGAAAAAGCACAAGAAGGACAAAAAAGGCAAAAAGAAATAGGACCGAGGCGAATCTTCGCCGCAATACTTCTCCCGTTTACCCTTCCTTGCTGAGTCCACATCACAGCGCGCTGCTGTTCTGTCGGCGTTCCGTCAGTGCCTTCGGCGGAAACGGCCTGCTCCTTGATTCGAGAGCCAAACGCCAAAGCTTGCATGCCGGAGTATAATGGGGGTTTCGGCAGCCCCTGTCAGGGCTGCAGGAGACCGGTCCCATGAAATTCAAGCTCCATAGCAACTACCAGCCGCGGGGCGATCAGCCGGCGGCGATTGAACAGCTCTATCGCGGCCTGGAAGCGGGCGCGAACCATCAGGTCCTGCTGGGCGTGACGGGCTCGGGCAAAACCTTCACCATGGCGAAGTTGATCGAGCAGGCCAACCGTCCCGCGCTGGTGCTGGCGCACAATAAGACGCTGGCGGCGCAGCTGTACCATGAGTTCAAGGGGTTTTTCCCGGAGAATGCCGTCGAATATTTCGTCAGCTACTACGATTTCTACCAGCCGGAAGCTTACGTTCCCTCCGCGGATATTTACATCGACAAAGAAGCGACCATTAACGACGAGCTGGACAAGCTGCGCATGAGTGCGACGCGATCGCTTTTCGAACGGCGCGACGTCGTGATCGTCGCGTCCGTTTCCTGCATTTACGGCATCGGCTCGCCCGAAGCCTATTACGGAATGCTGATCACCCTGGTGAAAGGGCAGCAGACTTCGCGTGAGGCGCTTCTGCGCCGCTTGGTGGACGTTCAATATGAGCGATCGGAAGATTTGCGCCGCGGTACATTTCGCGTGCGCGGCGACATGATCGAGATCTACCCACCGTATCAGGACGAAGGCTTCCGCCTGGAGATGTGGGGCGAGCAGATCGATTCCATCCGACAGATCGATCCCCTGACCGGCGAAGTGAAATCAGGCCAGGAAGATTTGCCTCAGGTAACGATCTTTCCAAAAACGCACTATGTGATGCCGCAGGAACAACGCGACCGCGCCATCGTAACGATCCAGGAAGAGCTGTGGTGGTGGAAGAAGGAGCTGGAGAAGCAGGGAAAATTCGTCGAAGCCCAGCGCGTCGTGCAACGCACGATGTTTGACATCGAAATGATGCGTACCATCGGCTATTGCCACGGCGTCGAGAATTATTCGCGCCACTTAAGCGGACGGCTGCCAGGCGAAGCGCCCCCGACGCTGCTGGACTACGTGCCGCAGGATTTCTTGATGTTCATCGACGAATCGCACCAGACCGTCGGGCAAGTGCGCGGCATGTTCAACGGCGACCGCGCGCGCAAGCAAACGCTGGTGGATTACGGCTTTCGAATGCCCTCGGCGCTGGACAACCGGCCGCTTACCTTTGAAGAATTTGAACACCGCATGAATCAGGTAGTGTACGTCTCCGCCACGCCGGGGCCGTACGAGCTGACGCGCGCGGGCGGCGAAGTCGTCGAGCAGGTAATTCGTCCCACGGGATTGGTCGATCCTCAGGTCGAGATCCGCCCGGTGAAGGGGCAAGTAGACGATCTGCTGGAAGAAATTCGCGTGCGTGCGGAGAAAAACGAGCGCGTGCTGGTGACCACGCTGACCAAACGAATGGCCGAGGATCTGTCCGAATATTTTTCGGAGATTGGCGTGAAATGCCGTTACCTGCATTCGGAAGTGGAAACGCTCGACCGCATCAAAATTCTGCGTGATTTGCGCCGTGGGGAATTCGACGTGCTGATCGGCATCAACTTGCTGCGCGAAGGATTGGATTTGCCGGAAGTATCGCTGGTCGCCGTTCTGGACGCGGATAAAGAAGGATTCTTGCGCAGTACCACGTCGTTGATTCAAACCATCGGCCGCTGCGCGCGCAATGTCGAGGGCCGGGCAATCTTATATGCGGATCGCCGGACCGATTCCATGAATCAGGCCATCGACGAAACCAACCGCCGGCGTGCGAAACAGGTGGCCTACAACACGGAAAATAACATTACGCCGATGTCCATCATCAAGTCCGTGGATATGGACCTGGCGAGAATTGTCGAAGCGGATTACGTGACCGTGCCGATCGATGACGCCGGGCTGGATGCCGCCGCGGCCAATATCAAGAGCGAAGTGCAGCTCGCGGAAGTCTTACAGCAGCTCGAGACCCAAATGCGCGAAGCCGCCAAAAAGTTTGAATTCGAGAAGGCAGCTCAACTGCGCGATCGCATCCGTTCGCTGAAGCAGAAGGATTTATCCGGGCTGTTTTCCACCGCATCTGCCACTGCAGCTTCTGACTCTGCGAGCTAGACGCTGCCCCGCTTCAATTCTTCGAGTGGATAAAATGTGCCGCGCCAGACGATGCCGCCTTGCTTCAACGTGACGAACGTCGAGCGCAGCAGCATGTAACTCAACAGGATGGCGCCGAGTGTGTGGGTGAGCGAATAGAGTGGCGAGACGCGCATGGTCACCGCGACGCCGGTGTGGAAGCAGAGAATCAGCGCGAGCGCCGCGGCCGCGAAGATTCGAATCCAGCCGTGGCCGAGCAAGACGCCAAAAAAGGGCGCCACATTGAGAAGCAGCAGGCCGGTGATTCCCAGCGCGACAACCCCAAGGTTGTACCCGGCGCCGGCGAAAAAGTTCTTGGTCACCCCGCGGACAAGATTGCCGACCCCCGCGTGCCAGCGAACGGCCACGCTATCCTGCGCGATTCCCACTCCTGAACGAAAGCCCGATTGCTTGATGATTTTTCCCAGTTTCATGTCATCGATCACTTCCATCGCCAGCCGGCGGTGCGTTCCGCTGGCTTCATAGGCCGAGCGCCTGACCAGCTGAAAAGCGCCCACTCCCACGTAAAAACGAGAATGTGGATTGCTGACGCGGTAAGGATCGCTGGCAATGTGGAAGAGAAAAGCGAAAAATGTGATGAGCACTTTTTCCCAGAAACCGATCATTTCCACGTCGCCAAAAAGCGAGAGGTGGTCCAGGTTGCGCTGTTTCACCAGCGCAATCGCGCGGCGAATGGAATCGGGCTTGAAGCGCACATCCGCATCGGTGAAGAGCAGCCAATCGCCGGTGGATGATTCGAACGCCTTTTGCAACGCGTGAGGTTTGCCCAGCCAGCCCTGCGGCAGGTCCGTAACATGCACGACACGCAGCCGCGGATGCGCGGCAGCAAATTCGTCGAGTATCTGCCCCGTCGCGTCGTTCGAACGGTCATCCACCGCGATGACTTCGAGGTTCGGATAGTCAATTTCCATCAGCGTTGCGAGCGCGCCGGGAAGCTTTTCTTCCTCGTCGCGCGCCGCAAAAAGAAGCGAAATGCGCGGACACTCCGCATCGGCGGCCGGCGCGAAATCCCTCAGCCAGGGAAGCCGGAAAGCGCCGTAAGCAACGCGGAGGCCGTGGGTAAGCCAGAAAAATGCGATGAAACCAAAGACGAGGAGTCCGAAAAGATGCATGGAAATTGGTGCTGGCGCTGACCTCAGGTTATGCTAACACGAGATGGAAAATAGCTTGGCTATCATCGGGGCGGGACGTGTTGGGAGCGCACTGGGGCGCTGCTTGCGCGACCTGGGATGGAAGATTGGCGCGGTTGTCACGCGGAACGAGGCCAGCGCGCGGCGCGCCGTCCGCTTCATCGGCGCGGGAAAACCGCACGCCGGCATGACGCGGCTGATACTCGTCTCGCGCGTGATCCTGATCGCCACACCCGACGATGAGATTGCCGCTGTGGCGCAGGACCTGGCGCGCATTGGCGCCGAGGAACTTCGCGCAAAAGTTGTGCTGCATACCAGCGGCGCGCTGGACGCCCTCGTTTTGGATCCTGTGAAAGCCTGCGGCGCGGCGGTCGGATCCATCCATCCGTTGCAATCGTTCAGCGGCGTGGCCGTGCCCTCGCTGGAGGGCAGAATGTTTGCAGTGGAAGGCGACGCGCAGGCGGTTAGCATGGCACGTCAAATCGCGCGTTCGCTCGGTGGATCGCCCGTGAAAATTCCGAACGGCAAAAAAGTTTTGTATCACGCCGCCGCGACGATGGCGGCGGCCAATGTCCTGGCTGTGGAAGAAGCCGCGGCACAATTGCTGATTTCCCTCGGCATGAAACGCAGCCAGGCCACCCGAGCGCTACTGACATTGACACGGCAGGTGTTGGAAAATATGGAACATCTCGGGCCGCGGGCGGCGTGGACCGGGCCTCTCTCTCGCGGAGATTTCAGGGTTATAAAAGCGCATCTGGATGCTTTGCAGGATTTCCCGGAAGAATTTGCCCAAGCGCATGAAGTGCTGATTCGCTTGGCTGCGCGGCTGCTTTCGCAGGATGCCGGCGCGATGCTGGCCGAATTGAAAAAAATCACCGCAGCGAAGAAATCGAGGGTTATAGGGGGCAACGCGTGAAACCACTGCAAGTGGGAATCGAAAGCACAACTCTTTCGAACGGATTGAAAGTAGTGATCGCGCCGGACACCACTGCGCCGGTGGTGACCGTGGGCGTGTACTACAAAATCGGATTCCGGCTGGAGCCGCAAGGGCGCAGCGGATTCGCTCACCTGTTCGAGCACATGATGTTTCAAGGCTCGGCTAATGCGCCGAAGATGCAGCACATCAAGCTGATCAACTCGAGCGGCGGCACGCTGAACGGTTCGACTTCCTACGACGTAACCAATTATTACGAAGCCGTGCCGTCGAATGCGCTCGAGCGCGTGCTGTGGCTGGAGGCCGACCGCATGCGCGCTCTGAAAGTGGACGACGAGAATCTGAAAAATCAGCGCGACGTCGTGAAGGAAGAAGTTCGCGTCAACGTGATGAACCAGCCATACGGCGGTTTTCCCTGGCTGGATATGCCTCCCGTGGCGTTCCGCAACTGGGCCAACGCGCACAATTTCTATGGCGATTTTGCGGATCTCGACGCCGCGGATCTGAAAGACGTGCAGGCGTTTTTCAAGACCTACTACGTCCCGAATAACGCCGTGTTGCTGGTGCTCGGAGATGTGAAAGCGGAGGAGGGAATTACCCTCGCGAAAAAATATTTCGCGGATATTCCGGCGGGAGGGGCCCCGCCGTTCGCGGATCCCAGCGAGCCAGAGCAATCCGAAGAGCGCCGCGGCAACGTGGGGGAAAAATTCGGGACGCTGCCGGCGATGGCCATCGGCTACGTGCTCCCGGCGCGTCGGACGGCTGACTGGTGCGCCACGGCCCTGCTGGATCAAGCGCTGCACGGTGGCAGAGCGGGGCGGATGCATCGCGAGCTGGTGCTCGAAAAACAAATCGCCGTGGAGGCCGACGGCGGCATCGACGACATTTTCGGCTACAACGGTCCGAGTCAATTGACCACGCGTATCATGCACAAGCCGGAGTATTCGAGCGAGGCCACGCTGGCGGCGTTCGATGCGGTGATTCACGAGGTGCAGGAGCGCGGCATCAGCGCGGATGAATTGGAGCAACTGAAAGTGAAGTGGCGCTCGGATTATTACGCGACACTCGAAGGCGGCCGCGGCGGCGCCATGCCGAAGTATGGGTTGATGCATCTGCTGGCGTGCTTCACGCTTTTCGATAACGAGCCGCAATTGGTCAACACCATTCTCGATGGATTTCTTGCCGTAACACGGGAACAGATTCAGGCGGCGGCGCAAAAATATTTGCGAAAAGAAAAGCGCGCGATTGTCTTCCGCACTCCGGTGAAGGCCAGCAAAAAGGAGGCTGCGTGATGGCGACGCGCACGGTGGAAGTAGCGAGAGGCGTCCCGGGACTTTCCGCGGAGCGCGCCGTGACATGGCCAAAGCGCACCAAGGCGCGGCTTTCGAATGGCCTCGAAGTGATTCTCGCCGAGGCGCATTCGATCCCTAAATTTCATGGCGAACTCTTTTTCCGCTCGGGCAACGCGGCGGTTGCCGATCGCGCGCCGGGCCTCGCGGAAATGACCGCCACCGTCGTTCGAACGGGAACTGCGAAACGCGCGAGCCGCCAGATCGAAGAAGATCTGCGCCGCATCGGCGCCGACCTTGCTTCCCATGCGGGTGCCGACACCAGCGCGATTTCGTTCGCGGGGCTCTCGGAATTCGCGGAGCCGCTCCTGGGAATGGTGAACGAACTGGCGCGCGAAGCTTCGTTTCCCGAACCTGAGTTCGAGCGCGAGCGTCGCCAGAAACTCGAGGAAGTAAAATTGGAGCGCACGCAGCCGGGATTCCTGGCAAACGAACGATTGCGAAAAGTTTTGTTCGGCGCGCATCCCTATGCGCTGGTTTCTCCGAGCGAAGAACAAGTGGCCGCTTACAAGCGCGAAGATTTGCAAAAGGTGTATCGCGATTCCTACACGCCGGAAAATGGATTGCTCTTGGTCGTAGGCGATTTCGATTCGAAAGAGATGATGAAGGGCGTCGAAAAAGTGTTTGGCGCATGGGCCGGAAAAAAACCGGAATCGACAACGCTTCCAGCGCCAGCGAATCCGCGCGGCCGGCGCGTTTATCTGGTGCACGTGCCGGGTGCAGTGCAGACGCAAATCGTTGCAGGGTGCCACGCCATTACGCGAAAGCATCCGGACTGGGTGAAGCTGGGGCTAACGAATAGTTTGTATGGCGGAGCGTTCAACTCGCGGCTGGTCATGAATATTCGCGAGGACAAGGGCTACACGTACAGTCCGCGGAGCGGCGTGCATGCGTTGCGGCAGCACGGATATTTTTCGGTTTCAGCGGCGGTGCGCAACGACGTTGTGGCGGCTTCGCTCACCGAAATCTTTTACGAGATGGACAAGCTGCGAGCCGTGGCGGTGCCGACAGCGGAACTTGCCGACGCGCAAAATTATTTGAGCGGCGTTTTTTCCATGGGCCTTGCGACGCAGGATGGCTTGCTCTCGCAATTCTCCACCGTGGCGCTCAACGAATTGCCGGACGATTATCTCGAAACGTATCGCCAGAAAGTTCGTGCACTCACGCCGGAAGATTTACTTACAACGGCGCGAAAGTATCTGGATTCGGCAAACATGCAAATCGTTGTGGTCGGCGACCGCGCGCAAATTGAATCGCAGGCTGCGCTTTTCGGCGACCTCGAAATCTACGACGCGCAAGGAAGCGTATTGACGTAGCAAGAACCTTGGGCATCGTGGTTGCGTCGAAGGTGGTAGCATGGGCCGTGTATCCACCGAGCTCTCGCTACGCCATCGGCTTGGGCGGTCTGATAGTTCTTGATCGCGCAACAACACAGCACCATATCTTGCGAAGCCTCGCCGCGTTTTGCCTGCTTACCGGGTTTGCTCTGAACGACGTCCTCTTTTTTGTCCACTTGTGGAATAAGAACCGAGCCATTAAGGCCATTCACGGAAGGCCTGACGGAGTCCTTTGGACGCGGATTGTGGCCGTAGTGCTTTGGCTTTGCGTCCTTCCACTCGTTTGCTTGTGGGTTTATGATTACCTCCATCGATCAAGATGACTTCAGAAGTAAATATTCGTGTTATTGATTTAAGTACGTCAGAGTAGGATAATACACCAGCCATGACGCTGCAGCCTCACGTCCTGAGGGCCATCGTTTCTCTTTGCTCAATGTTTTTCTTGTTTGCAGCAGCATCCTCAGCCAAGAAAAAACCGCCGGCGCAACCGATCAACATCAATACGGCGAATTCGGAAGAGTTGCAACTGGTGCCGGGGATCGGGCCAGTGACGGCCGGCAAGATTGTGCAGATGCGCAAGTCGTATGGCGCGTTCAAGAGCGTGGACGATTTGCTGGCGATTCGGGGATTCGGGGAGAAGCGCCTCGACAAAATGCGCAAGTATTTGACTGTCGGGAGGGTTGGGGCAAAACCGGTTCCACCAGCGGCGCCACCTGCAACGAAGCCGCCCCCTGCCGCAGACCCGCCGCTGTAGACGCCAAAAGAAAAAGTCGATTCCTCGCTACGCTCGGAATGACAAATGGGCGTGGACGGAGTGTGCAGATTCATAGCGTTTGGTGTGTTGGTTTGGGTTGCTCGATGCGGAGGGGGACTTGGTCGGCGATGCGGATGCCGTAGCCCTCGAGGGCTACGACTTTTTTGGGGTGGTTGGTGAGGACGCGGATGTCCTTGAGGCCGAGGTCGATGAGGATTTGCGCGCCGATGCCGCTTTCGTGTTGAACCATGCGCTGGCGGGCGGGCTCGCGGTCGAGCTGGCCGCGTTGATGAAAATGAATTTGCGGAAGCGCGCCGGGCTCCGCGGCGGTTTCGACGCTGAAGCCGCGTCCCGTGTGATGGAGATAGAGGAAGACGCCGCGATTTTCCTTGGCAATGGCGGCGAGCGAACGCGAAACGAGTTCGCTGCAATCGCATGCGGTGGAACCGAAAACATCTCCGGTAAGGCAGTGCGAATGGACGCGGACGAGCGCGGGCTCCGCGCCTTCCAGTTCGCCGCGGACCAGCGCGATGTGCTGATCATGATCCACATCGCTGGCGTAGGCGATCATGCGGAAATCGCCAAAGCGCGTGGGCAGGATGGCTTCGGCGACGCGGCGGACGTAGCGTTCGTGCTGCATGCGATAGCGAATGAGGTCGGCCACGGTCAGCATCTTGATGTTGTGCTGGCGGCAGAATTCGAGGAGCTGCGGCACGCGGGACATAGTGCCGTCTTCGTTCATGATTTCGCAGATGACGCCAGAGGCATCGAGACCGGCGATGCGCGAGAGGTCGACGCTGGCTTCGGTCTGGCCGGCGCGAACAAGGACGCCGCCATTACGCGCGCGAAGCGGGAACATGTGGCCGGGACGGGCGAGGTCCTGCGGCTTGGTCTTGGGATCGATGGCGGTAAGGATGGTGATGGCGCGGTCGGAGGCGCTAATGCCAGTGGTGACGCCGAGGCGGGCGTCAATGGCTTCACAGAAGGCGGTGCCGTGGACGGAAGTGTTGATGGGGGACATAAGCGGGAGGTGCAGCTCGTCGCAACGCTGCTCGGTGAGGGTGAGGCAGATCAAGCCGCGGCCGTGCCTGGCCATGAAGTTGATGGCGTCGGGGGTGATCTTCTCGGCGGCCATGGTGAGATCGCCTTCGTTTTCGCGATCCTCGTCGTCGACAAGGACGACCATGCGGCCCTGCCGAATCTCTTCAACGGCTTCCTCGACGGTGGCGAACGGTGGTTTGGCGTCAGACACGGAGCGACTCCTGGCGATAGTCTACCGAATTTGATGAAACTAAAGCGATTAAAGTCGCAGCGGCGGATCGGCGGCGATGGAGTTCAATCAATCCTTCAGGAGTTTTCTTATGGTACCCCCCATCCACCCGGTATTTTTGAGAAAGAGTGTGGAAGCGGCTGATTGCAAAAGAGATGTGAAACGCTCTTGGTGCAAAGAGCGACAAGAGAGTGAGAGTTGCGCCGTCGGAACGTCGGGAGGATAGAAAGCTGCTTGGGGGTTGGAAGGTTGCAGGTTTGAAGGCTGGGATCCTAGGCGGCTGAAGGCATATGGGCAGTTCTGGCCCCCCCTCGTTTTTTGTAAGTGTTGCATCTAAAGGAGTTAAGAATATCGTAAGTCTTTTGTTTGCAACACTTGCGGGGAGGTCCAAAAGTGTTGCCGCTAAAGGACTTGGAGGGCAGATATGGTTGCAGTCTGGAAGGCTCGCAGGTCGGAAGGTTGACGACACAGAGGTTCCGAGAGGGGAAGGCAGGGCGGAACAAACGGGGCGGTGGCTGAGTATCACGACTGATTATAGATTAGATTATTTATAATGTCAAGTATTACTTTAGATAGAATGTTTCATCGGCGACCAATGGCTTCGAATGGCCGCGTAAGGGCAAGAAAACAGAGGGGTAGGGTTGACTGAGGGGTTGCTTTGGCGGTGGGGTGAAACACCGGGGCACCTGCCCGCGTTATATCTCCAAGAAAGGCTCATGTCCTATTCGCCCATACTGATTGTCCATATTTGCGCGGGGAGCCTGGGGTTGGTGTCCGGGACCGCGGCAATGATTTTCCGTAAAGGTTCCCCCCGGCATGTGCGGGCGGGAAAGATCTTTGTGGCCTCGATGCTCACCATGGGCGCCTTCGCGGTGTACCTTGCAATCACGAGGCATCAACCCAATAACATCGGCGGCGGGATTTTGACTGTCTATTTGATCGGAACGGCATGGCTGACGGCCAGGCGCAGAGACGGGGAAACGAGCCGTTTTGATTGGGTGGTGCTGCTGATTCCGCTGGCGCTTGGTATCCTCACCTGGATGATTGGCATTAGAGTGGTGCGCAGCGGAGCGAGCTCACAAGACGGAGTTCCTGTCGGAATGACCTTTTTCATGGGTTCGGTGATGCTGCTGGCAGCCGCGGGGGACGTTCGCATGCTGTTGCGCGGCGGTGTTACTGGAGCGAAGCGCATCGCTCGGCATCTCTGGCGCATGTGCTTTGGGCTGTTCATTGCGGCAGGGTCTTTTTTCATGGGGCCCTCAAACCGTCCACTGAGATTGCTTTCGACGGTGGGCGTCGGAAAATATCTACCGGCGGCTCTTTTCAGCATAAGCTTGTATTTAGTTCTCACCGTGCTTCCGCTGATTTTGCTGGTTTTCTGGGTGGTGCGAGTGCGCTTCACAAATGCATACAGGAAAATAGAAGTTAGAAACTAGAAAATAGAAATTAGAAAAGCGACAAGAGCAAAGACCGCACCCTTGCAAAACCCGCGAGGATGGGCCACCAGCCGCCATCAAACGTAGTAATTAGGATTGGCCCTTCGTCAAAATTCCGAGGGGGTGCACGGAACTGCCAAGCTCATTCATCGGTATCCTCATATTCAGCCTGACGACCCTTGCAGCAAGTCCTTGAAGGGGCGAAAAGAATCCACCCACTGTCCGACGAACTCCTGCCAGTGCTTCCGCGTCATGAACGCCCCAGAAATCTACCAGTCGCCTGGTCTTGTGGTTGTAAGCGAATTTTTGACCGCAATCCAAGCAAGTGATGGAGGTTACCCGGCCATAGACAGATCGGCGTCCGGGTAGGTTGGATAGGATTGGCTGGCGCAGTGTTATCGGAGGACCCTTGTGCCAATGGTGACAGACAAAAACAAGGCGAAGCAGGGTCCGTAGAAAGAGCGGGGCCCTGAGGACCAAACTCCACCACGGCTCCGCACGGAACAGAGACCTTTCTGCTTTGAACAGACTTCTCGATGCCGAGCGATACAGAACGATTGACCCTTCGATTCTATATACTCGGGCCACTTTTTTCTGCGGTTGAGGTTGCATGTGAGCACCTCAACAGGATGCTAGACGCGGCGAGGATTCGCGTCTGTTCGGTTGTGAACACGGAGGGTGCAGATTCTCTGCTGGTCGCGATACTGGCTTGCCGCCCAGGCTGGCTCCGGAAGAAGACTTATAACGTGTAAACGCAGTTTCCGTACCTGTCAGATTTGAGACCGCTTCTCCGCCGCGGTCTTTCGGCTCAAATTGAGCGAAGCATAGGGGATAAAGACTTTGGGGATGATGGATGTGAATTGGGGGCGTAGGAAGAGATTCGAGGAAGAGTCAAAACCCCCAGGTGCAGGCCCGGCACTTGGGGCACCCGGCGTTTGCAGTCACGAGCGTCAGCTTGTGGCGCAACGGCGGGTGAAGCAGCTCAAATCATTACAATATATGCGGCCGCCATTCGTCTACAGAAATGGATGGATGAGGCGCCGAGGATCACGGGGATGACCGAGCAAGACCGTCAAATCTCCGAGATTGTCGCGCAAGAACGATCCCGGTTGCGCAATTTCATCCGCCGACGTGTGCCCGATCCCGCCGACGCCGAGGACATCGTGCAGGAGGTGTTCTACGAACTGGTAGAAGCCAATCGCCTGCTGATGCCGATCGAGCACGTGACCGGCTGGCTTTTTCGCGTCGCGCGCAACCGCATTACGGACCTTTTCCGCAAGAAGAAGCCGGAGAGCTTGAGCGACGCGGCGGCCGAGGGCGAAGGCGGCGAGGTGCTCGAAGATCTGTTGCCATCGCCCGATGCCGGTCCGGAAGCGCTGTACTTCCGCAACGTGCTTTTGGATGAACTGGAACTTGCCCTGGACGAGCTGCCTGAGGAGCAGCGCGAGGTGTTTGTTGCGCACGAGCTGGAAGGACGCAGCTTCAGGGAGATGGCCGCCGAGAACGGCGTGGGCGTGAATACGCTGCTCTCGCGGAAGCGCTATGCGGTGCTGCATCTGCGCGAACGATTGCAAAGGATTCACGACGAATTCGCGAAGAAATGAAAAGCGGAAATGAGGAACACAACATGAGAAAAAAGAAATGGATCGCGATTATCTTTCTGGCCCCACTGGGGATCGCGCTTTTCATCTGGATTGGCGGCGAACTGGTGATGCATCTTTGGAACTGGCTGCTGCCGACGCTGTTCGGATGGCGGCAAATTACCTTCTGGCAAGCTTTCGGACTGCTGGCGCTCTGCCGGATTCTGTTCGGAGGCGTTAGTGGCCGTGGCTCTCAGCGCTCCGGTATGCGGCGGCGAATCAGAGAGCGCATGGACGAGCGCTGGGAGCGGATGACGCCCGAGGAGCGCGAGAAGTTCCGCCAGAGTTGGCGCTATCGTTGCGGCGGCTTTGAAGCGCCAACCAGCGAACCCAAGGGGCAATGAAGGCATCTCGATAGGTCACCCAACGCTTGCGCGCTGGGCAAACGTATGTCGCGCCTGCGGCGCTTGGGGAAAAGTCAATTAGCGGATGAGGGAGCCAAGAAAGTGGTAGAGGACAGCGCCGAAGAGGGCGGCGCCGGGGATGGTGAGGACCCAAGCGAAGACGATGCGACGGGTGACGCCCCAGCGGACGGCGGATAGACGACGCGTCGCTCCGACGCCGACGATAGCGCCTGTGATGGTGTGCGTGGTACTGACGGGAATACCAAAGATCGCTGTGCCGACGAGGGTGAGGCCGCCGGCGGTTTCGGCAGCGAAGCCACCGAAGGGAGTGAGCTTGGTGATCCGCTGGCCCATGGTCTTGATGATGCGCCAGCCGCCAGCCATGGTGCCGCCGGCCATAGCCAGATGACAGCAGATGATTACCCAGAACGGCACGGCGAAGGATTTCAGAAGTCCGCCGGCGACCAACGCTGTGGTGATGATGCCCATGCCTTTCTGGGCGTCGTTGGTGCCGTGGCCGAAGCTGTAGCCGGCGGCGGACAAGAGCTGCAGGCGGCGAAACCACTTATCCACTTTTTGCGGGCGCTGCTTGCGAACGATCCAACTGGTTACGAAGGTGACGGTCATCCCGAGGACCATGCCGATTACCGGCGAGAGAAAAATAAAAAGGACGGGCTTGAGCCAGCCGCCAAGGATGAGCGCACGAAATCCGGCTTTGGCCACGGCCGCGCCGCCGAAGCCGCCAATGAGAGCGTGCGACGAACTGGTGGGCAGGCCAAGAATGAGAGTGATGAGATTCCAGGTGATGGCGCCAAGCAGACCAGCGAGGAGTACCTGCTGGTTTACCATTTCAATGTGTACCATGCCTTTTCCGATGGTGCCGGCAACAGCGGTGCCGAAGAAGAACGCGGCGATGAAGTTCCAGAAGGCCGCCCAGACGACGGCGCGGAAGGGAGTGAGGACGCGCGTGGAGACGACCGTGGCGATGGAATTGGCAGCGTCGTGCCAGCCGTTCGAGAATTCGAACGTGAGCGTGAGGGTGATGACGAGGAGCAGGAGGGAGAAGCCGGTCATTGCGGATCAGGCGCTCTTGACGATGACGCCTTCGATGACGTTGGCGACGTCTTCGCACTTGTCTACGGCGGTTTCGATGACTTCGAAGATCTCTTTCCATTTGATGATCTGGACGGAGTCTTTTTCTTCGTCGAAGAGTTGGGCGATGAGCGTGCGGCAGAGGCGATCACTTTCGTTTTCGTAGCGGTTGATCTCGATGCAGTGCCTGAGGGCTTTGTCGGGAGTCTCGAGGGCACGGATGGCGGCCTCGACTTCGGCCGTGGCGGAGACAAGTACTTTTACCAGATCGATGGTGCCGACGCGGATGGAGTCCACGCGATAGAGGACGAAACGGCTGGCGGCGGCGTCGATCAGATCGATGACGTCGTCGAGGCGGTTCGAGAGCTCGTAAATGTCTTCGCGGTCGAACGGGGTGATGAAGGTTTGATTGAGCTTGGTGATGAGAGCGTGGGTGATCTCATCGCCTTCGTGCTCGATGGCCTTGACGATCTGGACCTGCTCGGGCACGCCGGTGTAATGCGTGAGCATTTTGTGCAGGGCATCGGCGCCCGCATGGATGTTGGCCGCCTGTTTGGCAAAGAGATCAAAAAAGCCCTCTTCGCGCGGCAAGAACCGCTGCAATAGTCCTGGCATGGTGACTCTCCCCTGAAGAGTCGATGTCTTGAGGCCTACGGACGATATCAGAGGGGGGAGAGGGGAGGCAAGGGAGGGCGTGGCGGGCCATGAGCATGCGTGCCTGCCAGGTGTGCCGAGTGGGACCGGGAATTCATCTAAGAACTGAGCGCCGGAAAGTCCGCCGTATTCAGGGTGCAGGTATCCGGCTCGGGAGATTTGCATGGTCCCATTTTCAGTGCTTGATCTGGCGCCGATTGCGGCGGGGGCGACGGCGGAGGATGCGTTTCGCAACTCGCTGGAGCTGGCGCAGCATGCGGAGCAATGGGAGTACAAGCGTTTCTGGCTGGCGGAGCACCACAACATGCCGGGGATCGCGAGCGCGGCGACGGCTGTGGTAATCGGGCACGTGGCTGGCGGCACGAAGACGATTCGCGTGGGAGCGGGCGGAGTGATGCTGCCGAATCATGCGCCGCTGGTGATCGCGGAGCAGTTTGGGACGCTGGCTTCGTTGTATCCGGGGCGAATCGATCTCGGGCTGGGGCGCGCGCCGGGAACGGATGTGGCGACCGCGCGGGCGTTGCGGCGCGGCAGCAAGTCCACGGACGAAGAATTTCCGAGCGATGTGAAGGAATTGCAATCGTATTTCGAGCCCGCTGAACCGGGGCAGCAAATCCGCGCGGTACCGGGAGCCGGGCTGCGGGTGCCGATCTGGCTGCTAGGATCGAGCTTATTCAGCGCGCAACTGGCGGCGATGATGGGATTGCCGTTTGCGTTTGCGTCGCATTTTGCGCCGGCGGACTTGATGCAGGCGCTTGCGCTCTACCGGAGGCGGTTCACACCATCGAAAGAGCTGGAGCGGCCTTACGCGATGGTGGGCGCGAACGTCATCTCCGCCGATACAGACGCGGAAGCGCGGCGGCTCTTCACTTCGCACCAGCAAGCTTTCACGTTGCTACGGCGAGGAATGCCGGGACAAATTCCGGCACCGATCGACGACATCGAGAAGTATTGGACGCCCGCTGAGAAGTCCATGGCGAGCCAGTCGCTAGCGTGTTCGTTTGTGGGCTCATCGATGACCGTGGAACGGGGGTTGAGTGAATTCATCGAGGTGACGAAGCCGGATGAGTTGATGGTAACGGGGATTATTTACGATCAGAGGGCGCGGTTGCGGTCATTCGAGATTGCCGCGGAAGTGCGGGACCGCATGGGGTCGGGCGCGGACAAAGTGATCATACAGGCCACGGGCAAGGCTTAATCCCAGGGGTATTTAAAGCAAACAAATCAGAGCGGGAAAGAAAAAGGGCGTCCTGGTTCGCACCGAGGACGCCCTTTTAGGATTGAGGTTGTGGGCGAGCTGGAAAAATTAGTACATGCCGCCCATGCCGCCTGCACCGGGAGCGCCGCCGCCGGCTGCCGCTGCCTTGTTCTCTTCCTTGATGTCGGCGATGAGAGCTTCGGTGGTGAGCATTAAGCCCGCGATGGAAGCTGCGTTTTGCAGCGCGAGGCGGGTGACTTTGGCCGGGTCGATTACGCCCATCTTAACCATGTCGCCGTACTCGCCGGTTTCGGCGTTGAAGCCGAAGTTTTCGTCCTTGGAATCGCGAACCTTACCGATCACAACGGCGCCTTCGTGGCCGGCGTTGAGAGCGATCTGGCGGGAAGGCTCTTCGAGAGCGCGCTTCACGATGCCTGCGCCAACGGCTTCGTCATCGTGGAGCTTGAGCTTCTCGACTGCGGAGATGCAACGGAGCAGGGCCGAACCCCCGCCGGGGACGATACCTTCCTCGACAGCCGCACGGGTAGCGTGCATTGCGTCTTCCACACGCGCCTTCTTTTCCTTCAGCTCGGTTTCGGTGGCTGCGCCGACTTTGATGACGGCGACGCCGCCGACCAGCTTGGCAAGGCGCTCCTGGAGCTTTTCCTTGTCGTAATCGCTGGTGGTGTTTTCGACCTGCGAGCGGATCTGCTTGACACGGCCTTCAATGTCCGCGGACTTGCCGGCGCCTTCGATGATCGTGGTGTTGTCCTTGTCGATGGTGACCTTCTTGGCGCGGCCGAGGTCCTCAAGCTTCACGTTCTCGAGCTTGATGCCGAGGTCTTCGGTGATGGCTTTGCCGCCGGTGAGGGTGGCGATATCTTCGAGCATCGCTTTGCGGCGATCGCCAAAGCCGGGGGCCTTGACGGCGGAGCACTGGAGGGTGCCGCGCAGCTTGTTGACCACGAGGGTCGCTAGGGCTTCGCCTTCGACGTCCTCAGCGACGATCAAGAGGGGCTTGCCCATCTTGGCGGTCTGCTCGAGGAGAGGAAGAAGATCCTTCATGGAGCTGATTTTCTTTTCGTGGATCAAAATGCGGACGTCTTCGAGCACGCATTCCATGCGATCCGGGTCAGTGATGAAGTAGGGGGAGAGGTAGCCGCGGTCAAACTGCATGCCTTCGACTACTTCGAGGGTGGTCTCCATCGTCTTGGATTCCTCGACGGTGATGACGCCATCCTTGCCGACCTTCTTCATGGCTTCGGCGATGATGCCGCCGATCTGCTTGTCATTGTTGGCAGAAATGGTGCCGACTTGCGCGATCATCTCGCCCTTGACGTCTTTGTGGAGCTTCTTGATCTCTTCGACGGCCACTTCGACGGCCTTTTCGATGCCGCGCTTGAGAGCGGTGGGGCTGGCGCCTGCGGCGACAGTCTTGACGCCTTCGCGGAAGATGGCCTGTGCGAGCACGGTCGCGGTGGTCGTGCCGTCGCCGGCAACGTCGGAAGTCTTGGAAGCGACTTCCCGGACCATCTGCGCGCCCATGTTCTCGAGGGGATCGCGGAGTTCGATTTCCTTGGCAACGGTCACGCCGTCCTTGGTGATGATGGGCGCGCCGAACTTCTTTTCAATCACCGCATTGCGACCCTTGGGGCCGAGGGTGATTTTCACTGCGTCGGCAAGAGCGTTCACGCCGCGCAAAATCGCCTGGCGGGACGCTTCACCTGTTACTATCTGCTTCGCCATACTGGTAATTCCTCCTGATATTCTTCGTTCGTTCTAAGCTGAACCTTTGGTGAACTTCGCCCCGACTTGGTCGGGGGCATTGCGGGCCGGGCTAAAGCCCGGCGCCTACACTTAAATACCGAAACTACCTCTTTGCTGCTTTTGCGGCGCCGCCGAGCTTGGCGAGGATCTCTTCTTCCCGGAGGATGAGGAGCTCTTCGTCGTCGATCTTGATTTCGGTGCCGCCGTACTTGCCGAACAGGACGCGGTCGCCAACCTTGACGTCGAGGGGATGAAGCTCACCCTTCTCGCGCTTGCCAGGGCCGACGGCGATAACTTCGCCTTCCTGCTGCTTTTCTTTGGCGGAGTCCGGAATGATGATGCCGCCCTTGATGCTTTCCTTCTCTTCAATGCGCTTCACAACGACGCGGTCGTGGAGCGGGGTCAGATTCACTGCCATCTTGAAAAACCTCCGTAGGTGAACTTGCGGTTTAAAGTGTGGTGGCGAGAAAAAGGGGAATTAGCACTCCTCGCCACCGACTGCTAATATAGCAGAAAAGGCTGGCATGTCAAGGAATTGCCGGGCTTGGGGCAGGATTCCTGTGGATTTTCGCTCAAAATAAAGTGTTTATTTATAATAGCTTAGATGGTGCAAGAAAAATGTGACACTTGGGGATTGTCCTGCTCTGGAGTCAAGGGTAAAATCCGGCACTCTGGAGGCCCATGGGATCGCTGCTCTACATCCGGCTGATTGGCTACACAGCAGGGACGCTGCTGCAGCTTTTCTGGATGGTGGTGATTCTTGGCTATCGCAGACAGCGCAATTTTGAACGTGTTTTCTTCTTTCTGTGCCTCGCGCTGTTCCTCTTTTACGGTGGATCGCTTCTCGCACTGAACTCGCAGATTTATTATGCGGTGCCTCCGCCCGCGCTCAATGGATTTGCAATTGCAATTATATCCGCCGGTCTGTGCATGCTGCCCGCGCTGCTGCTGCATCTGCACATGGAATATGCGGAGACGCGGGGGCTGCTCAAGAACAAACGGTGGAAAGTGGCGGTGCTGCTGCTCGTTTATGCGGCCATTTTGTATGTCGGGTTTACGCGCGTTCCGGCCCTCGTCGAGGACCACCATTTTAATTTCCTGGAGCCTGTCAGGGCGTTGGGGCAAGGCTTTGCGATGGTGCTGGCGATTTCTCTGGCGTGGAGCGGAGTGTGGGAAAGCCGCTTTGCGGGCGCGTCCCCGGACAAAGCGCAGCGTTATTTTCACTGGACACTACTGGTATTCTTCGCGGCGTCGTTCCTGGCGGTCGCGGGCTTGCATTTGATGCCGTTGCATCCGCAAGCGGGGACAGTGGAGGGATTTGCAACCGCTTTTGCGCTGCTGCCGATCTTGCCGTTCAGCGTGCTCATCTTTCTTGTCTACCGGCACAACTTTTTGCAGATCGGGCGGCAAAATAATCTCTTGTACGCGATTTCGGCCACTTTTCTCGCATTACTTTACCTCAGCCTTGTTCGCCGTCTCAGCATTCGGCTCGAGCCTGTACTCCCTCCGGAAGCGACCGCGGCCATTCTGTTGTTCGTACTGGTGATTTTCATTGAGCCGTTGCAGCGAGCTCTTGGGCGGCGGCTGCAGGCAACGGTACAAAAAGAAATGGAAGTGGCGCATCGCCTGGCATCAGAAATCCAGCAGGAAGCGCGGAAGGGCGACATGCCGCAGTTGGCGGAGTTCATCGAGCGCCGCCTCAAGGAGCAGTTTGAATTTGACGAGGTGGGGCTGATGTTGTGGCACCCGGAGAGCGGAAAAGAGGAGCGAATTCCCGCGCGCAAGGAATTTCGAGAAGGCTTTTCGATCCTGCAGGGAAACAACACCATCGGCTCGCTGCTGGTCGAACCGCACGGCGCGGCCATCTCCGGAGAGACGCGCGGGGCGCTGGAGTTTTTGTGCGAACAGTTGCCGGGGGCGCTGGATTTGTGCCGGATGATTGAGGAGAAGCTGCAGCTGGAGAGGGAATTGGCGGAGCGCGAGCGGCTGGCGCTGGTGGGGCAGATGGCGGCAAGCATTTCGCACAATTTGAAGAATCCGTTGGGATCGATGAAGACGATTTTGCAAGTGCAGCTGGAGAATCCGGAATTGCCGGACTCCATGCGGGCGGAGACGAAGATGGTGCTGGAGGAAATTGGTCGGCTGTCCGGGAAGCTGAACCAGTTGTTGCAATTCAGCCGGCCGGCGGTGCGTGGGGGCGGCGTGGCGGGAAGTTGCGACGGCCGCGTGGTAGTGGGGGAAGTGGCGGGTGTGTTGTCGCATGAGGCGGAGCGGCGCGGAGTGAAGCTGCGGCTTCGAGTTTCGAAGGAAAACGCGCGCGTGGCAGTGAGCGCGGAGGCGCTGAACGATATCGTTTCGAATCTGGTGGTGAATGCGCTCGAGGCGGCGACTCGCGGGGGACAGGTGAGCGTGAGCGCGGCGCCGCAAGATGGCGTTTGCGTTCTCACCGTGGAGGATGACGGGCCCGGGATTCCGGCGGCGCTGCGGGAGAAGATCCTGCGGCCGTTTTTCACGACGAAATCACAGGGAACGGGATTGGGGTTGGCGATCGTGGCGCGGCGCGTGGCGGAGTTTGGAGGGAAAGTAGATTGGGAAAGTCCGATTGGGGAGGGGCGGGGGACGCGATTTCACGTGACGCTGCCGTTGGATGAAGTAAGGAAGTAAGGACGTAATGAAGTAAAGAGAATTAAAGAAAAGAGAAGCATGAAGACTATTTTAATTGTGGATGATGAGCCGGCGGCGAGATACGGGCTGCGGCGAGCGCTGGAGGCGAAGTACCGGATTGCGGAGGCGGATTCGGCGGAGGCGGCGCGGGAAGCGATGCCGCGGGAGCAGCCGGACCTGGTGTTGCTGGACGTGGTTCTGCCCGGGCAGGATGGGCTTTCGTTTTTGCGCTGGATGCGTGAGCAGGGCAGCGAGATCCCCGTGTTGATGGTTTCGGCGTTGGATACGGCGAAAACGGCGGTGGAGGCTTTGCAGTTGGGCGCGGCGGATTATCTGGTGAAGGGATTCGAATTGGAGGAACTACGGCAGCGCGTTTCGAATCTGCTGAAGCTGGCCACTCTCGAAAAAGAAAACGATTCGCTGCGGCGCAGACTCACTACCGAAGGGCAGTTTGGGCAGATGATCGGGCGCTCGGCGGAAATGCGGCGCGCGTTCGAAATGGCGGACCGCGTAGCGCCGACGGATTCTACCGTGCTGATTCTCGGGGAGAGCGGCACGGGGAAGGATTTGCTGGCGCAAGAAATACATGCGCGGTCGCCGCGAGCTGGAAAGGCTTACGTAGCGGTGAATTGCGCGGCCCTGCCGGAAACGCTGATCGAGTCGGAGCTGTTTGGTTATGAGCGCGGTGCGTTCACCGGCGCGTCTCAGCAGAAGAAGGGGAAGTTTGAACTGGCTTCGGGCGGGACGATTTTCCTGGACGAAATTGGGGATATGAATCCGGTGACGCAAGCGAAAGTGCTGCGTGTGCTGGAGAACCGGACGATTGAGCGGCTGGGCGGGACGCAATCGATCGCGGTGGATGTGCGAGTGATCAGCGCGACGCACCGGAACCTGAGTGCGGAAATTCGCGCGGGAAAATTTCGCGAGGATTTATTTTACAGGCTGCGCGTGGTGACCATCGAGTTGCCGCCGCTCCGCGCTCATAAGGAGGATATCCCGCTGCTGGCCGAGACTTTTTTGCAGATGCATGCGGCGCGGCTGGGACGGGGAGCGCGGTTGAAGCGTGAAGCGATGGCAGTGATCGAGAAGTTCGATTGGCCGGGAAATGTGCGCGAATTGAAGAACGCGCTGGAGCGAAGCCTGGTGCTCTGCCGCGGCGAGGAGATTGGCGTTGATGATTTGCCGGCGGAAGTGGTTCACGGCGAGGCGAATCCGCACAAACCGAGTGGCGGCGGTCCGGACAATGGTCTTAGCGAACGGGATTTCCGCGAAGCGAAGAGGAAGTTCGAGGTGGCTTACTTAACGCGGCAATTGGCGGAGCATCGCTGGAATGTTTCGCGCACGGCGGTGACGATCGGGCTGCACCGTCAGAGCTTGCAAGAGAAATTGCGGGAGTTGGGGATTCGGCGGCCGGGCAGGGAGCCGCTGGAAGACGAATAGGAATGGACACAGAGAGCAGGGAGATTTGCGGATACGTCCTGGCGGGTGGCGGGAGCTCGCGATTCGGGCGGGACAAGGCGCTGGTGGAGCTTGGAGGACTGCCAATGCTGGGGCGCATGATTGCGTTGCTGCAGAACGTGGCCAGGAACGTAATAGTTGTAGGCGCGCCGGAGAAGTACGCTCAATTCGAAAGAGAAATGGTTGTTGACCAGTGGCCTGGCGAAGGGCCGCTGGGAGGAATTATCACGGCGCTTGAAAATTCCCAGAAAAGCGCGGCGCACACCGAATGGAATGTGATCCTGAGTTGCGACATGCCGTTTTTGACGAACGAGTGGATGGCCTTTCTTGCCGAGCGAGCAGTGAATAGCGAGGCCCAGGTCGTGCTTGCTCATTCGGCACATGGGCCAGAGCCTTTGTGCGCGTGCTGGCGAACCGATGCGGCGGAGACATTACGGGCGGCGTTCGAAAGCGGCGTTCGAAAAGTGACTGCCGGCGTCGCACTCCTGCGCTCGGAAGTGCTTGACGAGCCGGTCTGGAAACGGTTTGATAGCGCAGGACGGCTGTTCTGGAACATGAATACGGCGGCGGATTATGAAGAAATGCGCCGCGTTTGGGAAACGGAGCGCGAGTGAGCGAGGCCGCCAAAAATAGCGCCGAGACTGCAAATTTTTTCGAGTTTCGAAATGTGTGCAAGGCGTTTGACGACCGCCCGGTGCTGAAAGACGTGAGCTTCACGGTGAAGCGCGGAGAAACCTGCGTGATCATGGGCCGCAGCGGCGTGGGGAAATCGGTTTCGCTGAAGCACATCATGGGATTCCTGCAAGCGGATTCGGGGCAGATTCTGGTCGACGGCGTTGACGTGACGCATTTCAGCGAAGCGCAATTCGAACAGGTGCGGCGCAAAGTGACGATGGTGTTCCAGTCGGGAGCGCTTTTCGATTCGCTGACGGTGAGAGACAACATCGCGTTCCCGCTGGACGGGCAGCCGGGCCTCACATACGACGACCTCGAGGCTTACGTCGCGAAAATCGCCAATATGCTCGAGGTGGATCATGTACTGGATAAATTGCCGAGCGAGCTTTCCACCGGAATGAAGCGCGCAGTGGCCATCGGCCGGGCGCTGGCGCAGAATCCCGAGGCCATCCTGTTCGACGAACCAACGACGATGGTGGATCCGATCATGGCGGGACATGCGGGCGATTTGATCCTGCGATTGAAGAAAGCATTTCACAAAACGTCCATCGTGGTGACTCACGATACGCACCTGGCGAAAAAGCTGGCGGACGTGGTCATATTTCTTCAGGAGGGAGAAGTGACCTTCTTTGGGCCGTGGGCCGGTTTCGAAAGTTCGAATGATCCATTCCTCAAGAATTTCCGCATGCAGGACGAATTGATTCCCGCGCTGGACGTGACCCTGTGAGCCAGGCCGCGAACGGCTCATCCGATCCAATCAAGCAATTGCGCAAGGAAATGGGCTTCTGGGACGTCCTGTTTTTCAACATCGCCACGGTGTTGGGGCCGCGCTGGATTGCGGCGGCGGCGCACAACGGGACGCCGTCAATTAGCCTCTGGGTGCTGGCGGCGGTTTTTTTCTTTGTGCCGTCCGCAATGGTGATCAACGAACTCTCGTCGCGCTTTCCCGAGGAGGGCGGGCTCTACGTGTGGGCCAAGGAAGCTTTCGGTGATTTTCATGGTTTCGTCGCCGGATGGACCTACTGGGTCTATACGATTTTTTATTTCCCCGGGCTACTGCTGGCCAGCGCGGCGATGAGCGGGTATCTTGCGGGCTCTGGCGGAGCGGCGCTGGCGCAAGACAGGACTTTTCTGCTGGTTGGGTCTTTCGTGCTGCTCTTTGTGGCCGTGATTTTGAACATCATCGGACTCAACGTTGGAAAGTGGCTGCAAAATGCCGGGGGCGTTTCTACTTACATTCCTTTGATGATTCTTGTCCTCATCGGCGCGACGCTATGGTTGCAACACGGCTCTGTAACGCAGTTCACGTGGGCGAACATGATGCCGCACTGGAGCTGGGACACGGTAAATTTCTGGTCGCAGATCGCTTTTGCGTTTACGGGGCTCGAATTGGTCTCGGCGATGAGCGCGGAGATTCGCGATCCGCGGCGCACGCTGCCGCGCGCGGTGCTAACTTCGGGCGCGATGATTGCGGTGATCTACATCCTTGGAACACTTGCGGTGCTCTCGATGATTCCTGCCGCGGATGTTGATCCAAAAAGCGGCGTGTTTCAGGCGATTACCCACGGTTCGACGGCGTTGCGGATCGGGTTCGTTGGCGTCATGGCTGCGATGCTGGTTTCCGTGGGAAATGCCGGCGGGGTGGGAAGCACGGTGGCGGGCATTGCGCGCGTGCCGTTCGTTGTGGGCATCGACCGCTACTTGCCGGCGGCATTTGGAAAAATTCATCCACGCTGGAAAACACCGTATGTTTCGATCATCGTGCAGGCGGTGGCGTCCGGCGCGGTGCTGCTCATCAGCCAAATCAGCGAGACCATGCGAGGCGCGTATCAGGTTTTGGTGGACATCACCATCCTGATCTATTTCATACCGTTTCTATACATGTTCGCGGCGGTGATCAAGCTCGCGAAACGCAAAGACCGGAAAGAGAATGAACACGCCGTGCTGATTCCCGGAGGCATGACGGGTGTGTGGCTGATCGGCGGGCTGGGATTCCTGGTGGTGCTGGTCTGTATGACTGTTTCGATGGTGCCGCCGGGAGATTCTTCAAACAAGGTTCTGTTTGAGGCGAAGCTATTCGTCGGAACGGTGGCGGCGATCTTGCTAGGATTAGTCTTGTACTGGCGGGGAGCGCGCGAAAAACGCGGTGCCTGAGCTTGATGCTAGAAGCCCTGCTCGATGAGGTCACCCACCGTTAAGTTTGAAAGTGAAGTCGAACGCCGCGTTTCCAGATAGCGCTCCGCATATTTTCCCAGGACATCGCCTTCGAGGTTTACTGCGTCGCCGGGCTTGCGATCGCGGATGTTGGTGTGCTCGTAGGTGTAGGGGATGACGGCGACTTCGGCGATGTTATTTTGCCAGCGCGCGACGGTCAGGCTGATGCCGTCAATGGTGATGGAGCCTTTGGCCACGACGTAACGCGCGAATTCTTCTGGAACCTGCACGCCGAACCACCAGTTCTCTCCTTCCGGCGTGAGATGCGCCACGCGACCGATGGTGTCCACGTGACCGAGGACGAAGTGTCCGCCGAATTCTTTGCCCGCGGTGAGCGGCTGTTCGAGATTGACGCGTGCGCCGTGCTTCAGGCTGGCACTGTCCGCGCCGAAGGAAGTTTTGCGGATGGTTTCCCCGGAGAGATCGGCGGAGAAGCGGGAATGGTGGAGATCGACGATGGTAAGGCAGCAGCCGTTGACGGCGATGCTGTTCGAAACGACCAGCGATGGCGCGACGGATGGTGCGTGAATGCTCACGCGGCCACCGTCGGGCTTGAGGTCGAGGGCCTCGATCGTGCCGAGATGTTCGATGATTCCGGTGAACATTTTTAAGCGGTGGCGTTGGCCGGTTGCGCGATTTCCTGCAAGGCTTCCGTGAAAATGGCGAGCGCCTGATCAATCTGCTGGCGGGTGATGATCAAGGGCGGCTGGAAACGCACGACATTGCCGCTGACTCCGCCTACGCCGATCAACATGCCTTTGCGGAGGCAAGCGTCGCGAATGGCTTCAGCTTCTGCGGTGGCGGGCGTTTTCTCGGCGTCTTTCACGAGCTCGACGCCGATCATCAAGCCCAGGCCGCGAACTTCCCCGATCAGGGAGTTTTTCTTCTGTAGCTCACGCAATTTTGCCATGGCGTAATTACCGGTTTCCGTGGCGCGAGCCGGCAGATTTTCTTTTTCCATAAATTCGATGTTGGCGAGCGCGGCAGCGCAAGAGACCGGATTGCCGCCGAAAGTGGAGAGGTGGTCGCCGGGTTTGTAGGCGGCGGCGATTTCCGCGCTGGCGGTAAACGAGCTGAGCGGGAAACCGTCGGCGATGCCCTTGGCGGTGACAAGAATATCCGGCTCGACGCCGTAGTGTTCGATGGCGAACATTTTTCCGGTGCGCGCGAAGCCTGACTGCACTTCATCGGCGATGAAAAGAATGCCGTAGTGGTCGAGAACTTTTTTCACTTCCTTGAAATAGCTAAAGGGCGGAACAATGATGCCGCCTTCGCCCAGGACGGGTTCGGCGATGAATGCGGCGACGTCATTCGAAGTGGCGAATTTCACGATGTCATCGATGGCGCGGGCGCATTGGCGCGCACACTCTTCGGGATCGCTGGGCCAGAGCGAGTGATACGCGTACGGCGCTGGCGCGAAGGAAACTCCGGCGGCGTACGGGCCGCCCTTCTTTTTGCGCGCGTAATTGCCGGTGACGCTCAGCGCGCCCCAACTGCGGCCGTGGAAGCTGGTCTGCAGGGAGATGAATTCATGTTTGCCGGTGTAGAGCCGTGCGAGTTTCAAAGCCCCTTCGATGGCTTCCGCGCCGCCGTTGCCGAAGAAAGTCTTCGTGAGCTTTTTTCCTGGCGCGATGTGCGCGATTTTCTCGGCGAGGTCGGCGACCGGCTGAACGTGGTAGAGGTAGGAGGAACAGTGAACCAGCTTGTCCATCTGCGCCTTGGCTGCGGCGATCACCTGCTGATTGCAATGGCCGGCGCTCACCACGGAGATTCCCGCGAAGCAGTCGAGATACTCGCGGCCGTGGACGTCCGTAACGGTCACGCCACTGGCGCGGTCGATCACGATCGGGGCAACGGACTTCAGGAAGCCGGTCATCACATAGTCTTTGTATTTCTGGATGGTGTCAGCCATTTGAAAACTTTCAGGCCAAAGGCCCGGTCAGAGTTTAGCGCGAAGTTCGAATTGATTATACCCGCGTTACCAGAGGAATGCTTCGCGCGCCCGCGCTTTCCGCGCGCTAGCGTATGGACTTCAGTAAGAGGACGAAGAAGATACGGTTCTCGCGGGAGATCTTGGGCGTTCTTCGCCGGGCGAAATTTCTGACAACTTTTGGAGGTAATACCTGGCGGCAGTATCGTTCCCCAATGCTTCCGCGGCGCGTGCGGCGCCGTAGAGAGCGTTGAACCGGTTGGGCGACGTATTGAGAACAGCCTCGTATGCAGTCAGTGCATCCTGCAGCTGTTTTTCCAGCAAAAACAATTCCGCGAGCACTTCCCTGGCGGGCGTGACGGCTCCCGGAGTCACGGAATTCTTGTCCATGCCCTCTTCCAGTTCCACCGCGGAACGCATTCGGGCCAGAGCTTTGGCTTGCTTGCCAGATTCTTCCGCGATCCAAGCGGCCACTTCGCGGCGTTGCACTTCAATCTGATCCGACCAATAAGCGTTTGCTTGCTTCAAAGCCACGTCGCGGAGCGCCTCGAGCTTCTGCTCCGCCCGAGCGGCAAGATTAAGATTTCCCGACCGCGCGCTCCCTTCTCCGATGGCGGCCCAGGTAATTGCCTCAGCCCAGGGCACCGCCCCTTCTCTCGGTTTCAGAGCGCTGGCCTCATCCCAATTGGCAAGTTCAACGGTTGCGCGGGCGGGAATCGCAGCGAGGGCATAGTCCCCGACTTGTGAGAGCCCGGCAACTGGCGGCAGCCCATTCATTTCAGCCAGCACGGCTTGCGCCTGCTTGATCTGTCCGCTTTGCAGATAAGCATATTCAAGGTAATCCATGGCATGGAGCCGCTGGTCGCGCGCCTCGCCGTCCGCGGAGCCGACTTCCGCAGTGGCGGCCAGCCGCGCCGATTTCACGTTCGAGTGAATGGATTCCGCCCACGATCCAACCCGGGTGAAAATATGGGATGGCATGTGATTGGCGTGTGCTGACACAGGCGCAATCTGCGCGTACAGGCGCGCGGCTGGCACACCCTTTTCTGCGAGCACTGGGTTGTCGTAACAATGGATGATGTAATGAGCGACACCGGGATGGTGAGGTTGCTTCTGGAAAATCGGTTCGAGGATTTTGCCACACAGGCGCTGGTTCGCGAAGGTCTTGTCCGTCTTCGGAGCAGTTATATACAGCGCCAAAGCATGAAAAATCGCAGCCTCGCTGTCCTCCGGATACGCGGCCTGCAGATCGGCCATTTTCTTTTCGAATGCCTGCGAGTGTGCGGCAACATCCTTTCCATCTTGCGCATAGTACGCGGCCAGGGCTTCCAGGTAGGATTTTTCGCGGGCGGTAGTCTTAGCATTCGTGGCGACGATTTCCAGGGCCCGCTTTAGCGCGAGCCTGCCTGCGGCGGTGTCTCCGTTGTCCCACAAGCCGTGGTAGTGAGACATCGCCACGCCCCATTGCGCCATGGCGCAGGGCGGATCCATGGCCGAGACTTTGTTAAATGCTTGTCTCGCCTGGTCGTACTGAAAGGAGTGCAGCAGGGCAACGGCCTGGTTGAAGCTGGACTCCACCGGTTTCGAGCAGGAAGTTGGGAATTGGACCGAGCCGATTTCTTCGGCGGAAAGTTCGTGGTGGTGTTCCTGGGCTGCCAGTCCTGGCCACCCCATCAGGAAAAACCCCGCCAGCAGGATCGTGTAACTTCTCACGGGCCTCCGCCTGCACAATCCGTTTAGACTCGCTGGAAAGTGAAACGAGGGGTTCTCGAGAAAGTATGGCGAGGGCCAACTGTAAAGTCAACGCGGATAATTGCTGCCCAATCGGGCTTCGAGGGCAAAGTCGGGCCCAAAGGTATGGATCTGGACATTTTGCATGGGCAGATGGATGAGCTTGGGCGCGTGAGCGAAGGCGACGCGGCTTTCGCCGGCGATTTTGGGGGCGTAGAAGAGAAACAGTTTGTGGACAACGCCTGCAGCGAGCGCGGCGCCGTTGAGATTACTGCCGGCTTCGAGGAGGACGCTGAGGATTTCGCGGCAACCGAGTTCCGCGAGGACGGCAAGCAAGTCGACACGGCCGCTTCTTGCTTTTGCATGTACAACTTCGACGCCGGCCTTTTGCAATTTGCGCACCTTGGCAGAATGGAGCGGCGCCGCTGTAAAGACCAGCAGATCGTCGTCCGAGGTCTTGACGATGCGGGAGCCTGGCGGAAGGCGTAGTTTCGAATCGAGAATAACGCGAAGCAGGCGCTTGCGGCGTGGGAGTCCACTGCGATCGGTCAGCAGCGGATCGTCGGCGAGAATGGTGCCGATGCCCGTGAGTAGGGCGTCGGAAGCGTGGCGCATGCGTTGAACTTCCGCGCGGGATTCCTCCGATGAGATCCAATCGCGGCGTTTGCGCTTGCCGGAGCGTTCCTTTGGAAGCGCAAGCTGGCCGTCGAGGGTCAACGCAGACTTCAGCGTGACGAAGGGCTTCTTCGTTCGAATCCAGCAGACGAAGGGCTCGTTGAGGCGGCGAGCCTCTTCTTCTCCAACCCCCGTGAACACTTCGATCCCCGCCGCACCCAGGCGCTCGAAGCCGCGGCCGGCGTTGACGGGATTGGGATCCTCCATTGCCGCGACGACGCGCTGCACGCCCGCGGCAATGATCGCTTCGGTGCATGGGCCCGTGCGGCCGGTGTGGTTGCAGGGCTCGAGCGTGACGTAGAGCGTTGCGCCGCGCGCCTTCTCACCCGCGGATTTCAGCGCGACAATTTCCGCGTGATCGCGCCACTCATATTGATGAAAGCCTTCGCCGACAATCTGCCCTTCCCGCACGATGACGCAACCCACCATTGGGTTGGGGCTGGCCAGGCCGGCGCCTTTGCGGGCCAGGGCCAGCGCGTGTTGCATGAAGCGGATGGCGTGTGCGTCCACGGTTCAGTCGAAAAGGGAATTCGCGTACGTTTCAGCGTCGAAGGGCACCATATCGTTGATCTGTTCGCCAGTGCCCACGAAGCGGATCGGCAGTCCCAGCTCGCGCGAGATGGCGACCACGATGCCGCCCTTGGCGGTGCCGTCGAGCTTGGTCAGGATGATGCCGGTGACGGCGACGGTGGAAGTGAATTCGCGTGCTTGCGCGAGGCCATTTTGCCCGGTGGTGGCGTCGAGAACCAGCAAGACATCGTGCGGCGCGCCGGGAATCACTTTGGCGGCAGTGCGCTTCATTTTTTCGAGTTCGGCCATGAGATTGGATTTGGTGTGCAGGCGTCCGGCGGTATCGACGATGACGACGTCTGCTGCGCGCGCCTTGGCCGCGGCCATGGCGTCGTAAACCACGGCGGCGGGATCGGCGCCGGATTTCTGTTTGATGACCTCGATGCCGTTGCGCTGCGCCCAGATCTCCAGTTGCTCGACCGCGGCCGCGCGAAACGTGTCCGCGGCGCAGAGCACCACGCTGCGGCCTTCCTGGCGAAGGCGGTTGGCGAGTTTACCGATGCTGGTGGTTTTGCCCGCGCCGTTTACACCGACGATGAAAATCACGCGCGTGCCGCCGCCATTCTGCGAAGTGGCGATGCCACTAGCCGCCGCCACATCCGGCCGGACCGGCGCGTTCAGGATTCGAATGATATGCGATTTGATTTCGCGCTTGAGCTGCGCGGCATCGGAGAGCGCGTTGCGGTCCATCTTTTCGCGCACGGCATCCAGAATCTCGCGCGTCGGCTTCACGCCCAGGTCGGCGGAGAGCAGTGCGGTCTCCAGATCCTTGAGGATCGAAGGATCGATCTTGCGCTCGCCGAGAAAAATGGTGTCAACGGTCTCGGAAAGCGCTGCCTTGGTCTTGCTGACGGACTTCTTCAGCCGCTCAAGTAGCGTCGGCTCCGGCTCATTCTTACCAAAAAGTGAAATCATCAGGTCGCGCGCTTTGATTCCAGCGCAACACAAAATTGTAACAGAAGCTCCGTACACGGGCTTTGAGCGAATTACCGGAACTCCAATTTTGGGCTGGTTCTAATTGGTTAGGAAGGCAACCTTTTCTATTCCGGCGAGGCGTATCTTGTCCAAAACAGCTGGTATCTCTCCGTATTTGGCTCGGGCGTCAACCGCGATATAAACCTTATTCTCCGCCCCGTTCCGAACTCCTTCCCGGATTTTATTGGGCAGATCTTCAAGGGCGATGCGGTGTTCGCGAAAGTAGATATTGCCGTCACGCGTTATCATAACCTGAAGAGCGTCTTCTTTTAGAGCACCCGGCATTCGAGTTGAATAGCGAGCGCCGACCAGGTCCGCGCTCGGCCCCTTGCCGTCCACTACACTCAATGGCATTAACAGAAAAAGCAGAACAAACATGACACCCACAAATCCCCACATGTCTATCCTGCAAAGAAGCTCATTTTTTCTGTTCAATGCAGATAGGTTGAATTTGGCTTTTGTGGATGTCATTTCCGAGCCTTCGTGTCTTACTCTGCCGGATGGCTACCAATTTAGACGTGGACTTCGACGGCGCTGAGGCGGAGCTTTCCGGCGGTGACCGCGGATTCGAGCGCGGTCACAACCACGGCATCGAATTTTGAGCCGGTCAGCGCCCGGATGCGGTCCATCGCAAACTCCAGCTCCATCGCCGACTGGTAGGGACGATTGGTGGTCATGGCATCGAGCGTATCGGCAACGCCAATGATGCGCGCCATCAGCGGAATTTGATTGCCTTGCAAGCCGTATGGATAGCCGCGCCCATCCATGTGTTCGTGATGCAGCTCGATGCCCGGCAGCATTTCCTTTAGTTGCGAAACCGGACGCATGATGTTCGCGCCTTTGACGGTGTGCTGCTTCATCAGTCCGAACTCTTCCGGCGTCAACGAGCCGGGCTTTTTCAGCACGCGGTCTTCGACGCCGATTTTTCCGACGTCATGCAGCAGCGCCGAAATGCGCAGCTTGTCCAGCTCTTCCGAACTGAGCCCAAGTTCCTGCCCAATGAGCATGGAGTATTTCGCCACGCGGCCGGAGTGACCGCGCGTGTAGGGATCCTTTTCGTCGATGGCCGCGGCGAGCATTCGAATGGAGCCGATAAACAGCTCGCGGTTTTCCTCTGCCGCTTCCTTCAGGCGCTCGATGTACTCTTCGATATCGCCAGCCATTTTGTTAAAATTTTCGGCCAGCTCGCTGATTTCCGACGCGCCACGCACCGCCGAACGCTGATGAAATTCGCCGCGGCTGATGGCCCGCGTGGAAGCCGCCAGGCCGCGAATCGGCCCGCTGATGCCCACGGCAAAAAAGTACCCGACAATAATGGCCGCCAGAATCACGACCGTGACGAACGCCAGCGCCTGGCGATTGAGCTCGGTAACACCGGTGTCCGTTTGCGCCTGATCAAGACGCCGCTCCGCGATGACTGCCCAATTCACTTCCGGGAAAGTGCTGTACGTTCCGATCATTTCGACCGGGCGCTTCTTGCCTTTCTCGGAAAAGCGCATGGTTTCCGTGTTGCGCAATTCCTGCGGCAGCGCCATCACCTGCGCGACGAGCGCATTGCTGCTGGCGTCTGCCCCCGGCACAAAATTTTTCGTGTCGGGATGCACAACGATATGGCCGCTATGGTCCACCAGGAAAACGGTGCGTTCCCTCACGCTGGCTTCCTGTAAACGATGAAGAATCGAATCAAGGGAAACGACCGCCGCCAGCATGCCGGTAAAGTTTTCGTTCACATCCTTCAGGGGAATCGCGACGACGAAGGCCGGCCGGTTCTCCGGTGCCAGCGCCAGAGGATCACTGCGAAACTTGGCTACCTGCGATTGCTGCGACTGCATGCACGTGACGAACGCGCGCTGCAGCGCTTTGGCTACGAACGGATCCTGCTCCGCGCGGAAATTTCCCTGCGACGCGCTGGTGCCCTTGCCGGTCTTGCCCACCGCCGTCATATAAATGAAAGTATTTCGGTTGCTCTCGACGAAGTTTTCCAGCAGCCGCGTCACTTTGGGCTCGGCGACGGGATCCTCGACGTTATCGGTGAGGCCTGTCAGCACCAGGATCTGCCGCTCGCTGATGAGCTGCTGCGTCAGGTTGGATTCGAATAGCTGGATTTCCTGCGCCAGGGAACGCGTCAGGTCGGTCTGTTGGACGCGCTCGGTATCCACCAGCTTGTCCTGGCTGAGCATCAGCACCTGGCGGTGATACAGTCCGATGGGCAGCGCACTGACCAGCAAAAGCGCGCCCAGAACGAGCCACAAGATGCGCACGCGGCCATTGCGCACCTGGTCCCACTTGGATTGACCGTTGGAAGACATACCCAATGTCCATTCTAGGGGATGGCGGAGAGTGGAAGGGGCTGGGCGGAGGAGGGAGTCGCGCAACTACAACTGGGACTTTAGTACTAGCGGCGGAGGTTGTGGGCCGAAGTCAGGGATTGGAGATCAGGGATTAGAGATCAGAGAACAGAGATCAGAAAACCAGGATGAGCGCGACAGCGGATTGCGTTCATTCTCGCTTCAGGGGCCGCTCCATGATGTCTCGGATGGCTTCTTTGGGGGATTTGCCTGCGTGGAGAATGGCATCCACCTGTTCGGTGATGGGAAGTTCAAGGTGGTTCTCTTGCGCTAACGCCAGCAGGGGCGCCGCGGTGTCCACGCCTTCGGCGACCATGCGCATGTTCGCGCGAATCTCCTGAAGCTTTCGGCCTTTGCCGAGCTCGACTCCGACGTACCGGTTGCGGCTGAGAGATCCGGTGCAGGTGAGCACGAGGTCGCCCAGGCCAGCGAGCCCGCTGAGCGTTTCCGGCCGCGCGCCCAGGGCCACGGCCAGGCGCTTCATCTCGGCCAGGCCGCGCGTAATCAGCGCCGCGAGAGCATTCGAACCCAATCCCAACCCCTGGCACGCGCCGGCTGCGATGGCCATTACGTTCTTCATTGCGCCGGCCAGCTCCACGCCGAGGACATCGTCATTGGTGTACAGCCGGAGCGAAGGCGCGGCGAACTCAGCCTGCAGATCGGCCGCCAGCGCGGCATTCTGCGAAGCCAAGACCACCGCGGTCGGCTCGCCGCGCGCCGCTTCCACCGCGAAGGATGGACCGGAGAGCACCGCGATGCGCTGAGAAATCGCCGCTGAGGTTGGCCCGAGGATTTGCTCGACGACTTTGCTCATTCGCAGATGAGTGGCTGGCTCCAGCCCCTTCGTTGCGCTGACGATCTTCATCTCCTGTGAAACGTGTGGCCGCGCTTGCGTGTAGACGCTCCGCGCGTGAGCCGAGGGCATCGCTCCGATCAGGATGGTCGCGCGGGAGAGAACTTCCTGGATGTTATTTGTGACCACAATGCTACCGGGCAAAACGTGCTGCGGCAAATACGTCTTGTTTTCACGCCCGCTCTGCAGAGAGGCAGCCAGCGCCGCGTCGTGAGCCCACAGTGCAATCTCGTGCTTCCGCTCGCTGCGCGAGAGAACAATCGCCAGCGCCGTGCCCCAACTTCCTGTGCCCAGGATGGCGATTTTCGTCATTCCGCATCCTTCTTTTTGCTGAAGGAGAATTTCGGTTCCTGGCCGTTGACGAGACGCTGCAGATTGGCGTCATGTTTGTAAACGATCAGCATGGCCACGGCCAGCGCGCCAAAGGTGATCACCGGCGGCGGCGCATGGTGCGGCGCCCAGAGAAAATAGAGCAGCATGGGCATCGCGGCCGCCGCTGAGATGGAGCCGAGCGAAACGTAGCGCCAGAAGCCGACCACCAGAATAAAAAGGATGAGCCCGGCGAGAAACGCCAGCGGGCTCAGCGCGAGATACACACCCGCGGCGGTAGCCACTCCTTTGCCGCCCTTGAATTTCAGCCAGATGGGAAAGCAATGGCCGATGAGCGCGGCGAGGCCCGCGATGATCATCCACATGGCGCTGCCATTCGAATAGCGTTCCGCGAGCAGCACCGCCGCCGCGCCTTTCGCTCCATCAAGAAGAAGCGTGAGAATTCCCGCCAGCGGGCCAGCCACACGCGCGACGTTGGTTGCGCCGATGTTGCCACTGCCTTCTGCGCGCACGTCACCGCTGCCGAAGATCTTCCCGAGAATCAAGCCAAAGGGAATCGACCCCAAGAGATACGCGGAGACAGGAATCAGAACGATCGTCATCGGGATTGAGGACATCCGGCGCTAGGCCTCCGCCACAGAGAAGGAAAAACTTTCGAGCGTAGTGTACTCCGCGCCAGAGGGTTTTAGCTTGCTTTCGATCAGATGAAATTGGCTGGTGCGGAGCGAGCCGAAGTCGCGCGCCGCATTTACCTGTATCGCGGCGCCAAGTTTTTCCGGCAGCCGCGGCGGCTGGAAGCGCGCCAGCGTCAAATGTGGCAGAAAAGGCCGTTGCTCGCGCGGGATGCCCAGTTTCTGCGTGGCATTGTCGATATCCGACGCGAGTATCTTGAGATTCGGCGAAGCATTCATGCCGGCCCAGAAAACGCGAGGCGATTTTTCATTTGGAAAGAAGCCCACGCCGCGGAATTCGATCGTCACCTCCCGGTCGGCACGCACGGCGGCCAGCCCCGTGCGAATGGCGGCAAATTTCTCCGGCACCACTTCGCCGATGAATTTCAGCGTCACGTGCAGGTTTTCCGGCCGCACCCAGCGCGGCTGTGGCCCGAGCGCGCGAAGTGGCTTTACAAATTCAACGAGATTTTCTCGAACGGTGGAAGGAATCTGCAGCGCAACGAAGAGCCGCACGCTTTACGACCTGTTCGAACCGCGCGACGGTGGCTCTCCGCCGTTGTAGAGAAAATGAATGCGCACCATGTCCAGCGCGAGCTGCGCGGCGTACCAGCGGACGGCTTCACGGTCGCCAGGGAAACGCGCGCCGCGCTCCTTCACGCCACCGGCATGAGAAACCGCCACGTGTACGGTGCCCACGGGTTTTTCTTCGCTTCCGCCGCCCGGGCCGGCGATGCCCGTGATGCCTACGCCGAGCGTGCTGCCCACGCGGCGGCGAATACCGTCGGCCAGCGCGATGGCCACTTCGCTGCTCACCGCGCCTTTTGTCTTGATAATCTCCGTAGGCACGTCGGCCCACGCGGTCTTCAATTCGTTGCTGTAGCAGACCACTCCGCCAAGAAAATACGATGAGCTTCCGGCAATGCTGGTGAGCCGCTGCGCCAGCAGGCCGCCGGTACAGCTTTCGGCGGCGGAAATGGTGGCGCCGTTCATCGTCAAGATCCGCGCGACAACTTCTTCCAGCGGAGAACCATCCAGAGAAAAAATGCGGTCCGTCAGCGCCAATTGGAAGCTCTGCACGATTTCGTCCAGCGTTTTTTGCGCGTGCGCCCCGTCGTCGGTCCAGATGCGCAGATGAATCTGAATCTCGCCAGGAGCCGCAAGAATCGTCGTGTTCACGTCGGCGTAGCGTGTGTAAATCGGCTTGATGCGCTGCTCCAGCGCGGATTCGCCCATGCCCGCCACGCGCAGCTCGCGGTGAAACATTCGAACGCTGGATGCGAAGCGCTGCAGCCGCGGCAAAACCTGCTCGTAGAACATCGGCTTCAATTCGCGAGGCGGCCCGGGAAGCAGCGCGATCTTGTGGCCGCTGTCTTCGATCCACAGACCCGGTGCCGAGCCACGCGGATTTTCCAGGACTTCCGCGCCTTCCGGCACCATCGCCTGGCGCACATTCACCGCGGGCATTTCGCGCCCCAACTGCCGGAAGCGCCCCTCGATGTATTGGAGGATTTCTTTGTTGAGCTGCAGCTTGCGGCCGAGAAGGTCGGCTACGGTCTCGCGCGTCAAATCGTCTTCCGTCGGCCCGAGTCCGCCCGACGCGATGACCAGTTCGACGTGCTCCAGCGCTTCATGAAACGTCGCGCTCAAATCGTCGCGGTTGTCCCCCACAACCGATTTGCGCACCACCTCGATGCCCAGCTTGTTCAACTCTTCCGTAAGAAAGAGCGAGTTGGTGTCCACGCGGTCCGGAGTCAGCAGTTCCGAACCGACGGCGATGATTTCCGCTTTCACTTTAGGGAAGTCTCGCGAAACCGGAGATTTTATTCCACTCTTCTGCCGTTTTTACGATACGCGCAAATTCTTCGAAGTTTCCTTCAAGGAACGCCGTCGCAAAGTGTTCCAGATCGTAGGCCAGGCTCTCGAACGCCGCCACGGGATCGTCCGAAAAGCCAGGATATTTATTTCCGCCTTTGTCTCCAAGCAGGACACGCATATAGGCAGTGTGATCCAAGGAAGCTTTGTCAAAGTGGTAGGTCACCAGTCCAAGCGAGGAACGGTAATGAAGCTCCAGTTTTCGATTCCCGTTTACGTAAGCCCCGCTGGCGTACTCACCGCCGCTGCTTGGGCCGGAGGTACCCTCCTGGAAAGAAAACCCGTGCTGCGCTAACACGGGATCGATGGCGTGACGCGCTTCGCGAAAGATATCAATGGGTTGTTTTTTCATGACTCATCCAAGCAGCGGCAAGCCGCGAACATCCCAATCCAGCGTGAAGAGCGCGCCTGTCGGGGGCATTCCCGGCGGCGAGATGGCCAAAATGGCCCGACCCGAGGGCAGCATCGCGAGGCCGATCAAGCTGGAGCCGCTGAGCACCACTTCGGCGTGGGCCTGAGGCGTAATCCGCACGATGCCGCGGCGGCCACCGTAGGAAGCAGCGACGTAAAGATTTCCGTCGCGGTCAAAGGCCATTCCCTGCGGGCGTCCGAGCCCCCGGAAAAAAACACTGACGTCCCCGCCTTGCGTGATGCGATGCACGCGGTCGAAACTCGAAGTTGTCGGGCCGGTGACGTAGAGATCGCCGCTCGGATGAAACGCCAGATGATACGCGGCGATGGAGGGTTCGAGCGTCGCAAACACAAAAGTCTCGCGGTCCGGGCTGATTTTGAAAACGGTGCCGCTGCGGTCGCCGACGTAAAGATTTCCCGCGCGGTCGAAGGCGATCCCCGTGGCCACGCCCATTCCTTCCATCCATTGTTCGGCGCGGCCATCGGGCGTAACGCGATGAATGGTGCCGTCGTTGCGGCAGGAAACGAAAAGATTTCCCGCGCGATCCAGCGCCAGCCCGCTGGGATTCATCAGCGAAGTGATAAACGGCTTCACGCTGTAATTCGCCGTGATTTTGTAGAGGGAAACAGGAACGCGCTGGCCTCGCTGTCCGGAGAACGTAACGAAGATGTTGCCGTCGTGATCGACCACGGGATTCGCGACCGGATGAAGGTTGTCTGCGATCGGCAGTCCGATGTGCACTGGATGCGGCTGGCTTTCCTGGCCGGCGGCGGCCACGCGCACGATGCCCCCGTTTGCTCCTTCCGGAACGCGCGCGATCAGGCGATTCTCGCTGGCGAGCGCCAGGCTCGCTTCCGCTTCGCCAAACAGCACTACCGGGCGCGCTTGCCCGCGTGTGACAAACCCGCGGCCGTGAATCGCCATCTCGCCGCCGGGAATTGCCGCGGGGGGCGTGACTCTCTCAATGTGCGGAATGCCGTTTTTTTCTGCCGGAGAGCCGAAGCCGAATTTCATACCAGCCCAAAGTGTAGCGCGACACGCAGCAGAATTGCAGCGTAGAAGCCCGCCATCCAGTCGTCCGCCATGATCCCCCAGCCGTGTGGCAACCGTTCGAGCTGGTGCACCGGCCAGGGCTTCCAGATGTCGAACACGCGAAAAAGTATAAAACCGAGCAGCAGGTATTTCCAGTTCACCAGGCTAAGCGCGAAGAAAATCGCGAACAGCGAGAAATCCATGTGCGTGGTGAGGTGCGGCAGCGCGATGGGGATCAGGGGCAGCAGAAGAGTGAGGTGCTGGCCCGCAACTTCATCGATAACCACGAATTGCGGATCTTTGATTCCGGAGTAGATCGCCGCACGATAGGAGCTCCACACTCCAATCGCGCCGAGCAGCACAAAAAGCCCCAGGGCACAGAACACCGGCAAGGCCAGAACGGAGTTGTGAATGTCACTTCCCGGGACCAGAAAATGCTGATCGTTCAACACGGCGTCGTAATTGGGATGAAGCGAGAGCAAGCCGCCAGGCGACGCCGGCCGCAGAAAGAAAACTGCCGAGAGAAACGCGGTCGCGACTCCGACGAGCGAGCCAAATGTGCCTGGAGCTTTTGGAAGGTACCCCACACCCAGAACCGTGGCGATTGCCAGCGCCAGCCGCGGCTTCTCGCGCGGCGTTTGGGGGGCGGATGCGGTATCAGTGGTCGGCGTCATTCGAATGGTCCGAATCGCTGTTCAAATCCAGGACGATGGTGTTGGGCTCGCCCTCCTGGACGTCCTCTTCCGTGAAGATGGGTTCGGAAACCACATATTTCTCGCTGGCCCAATTACCGAGGTCCCGTTCGCGGCATCGCTCGCTACAGAAAGGAAAATCCGTGTGGATCGCGGAATCCGTTTCGGTTTTGCAGATAGGACATTTGTGTTTCATGGTGCGTTTCTTTTCTTCTCTGCGAACTTGGTGTTCTCTGCGATCTCTGCGTAAACACATTCTTCACAGAGTGCTCAGAGAACGCCGAGTCTGCATGAGCCGATTAAAAACACGATTCGGAAGAAGAGTATAGCTCAGGCGAGGACGCGGAGGGGTGCTCCGGTGGCAATGCGATGGAGTTTTTCGACCGGCGGCATCGGCACGGAGCCTGCGCCATCTCGCGCGGCAGGCCGGGGCAGAATTTTGACGACCCGGCCGATCAGGTCGTAGGCATCCGTCTTGGTAATCTCCACGCGGGCGACGTCGCCGGCCTCCGCGACTTCTCCGTTGGGCAATTCGATGTCCGTCAGGTACAGTTTGCCATCGATGTCGGGCGCCATGCCCTCCAGCCGCGCTTCCCAGACGAGCGGATTGTCTTTCGAAGGGCCTTCGACCAGCGCCGTGAACGTATGTTTGGAGTGCGGCAGCCGCGCTGCCGCTTTTCCTTCCACCTTAGTCGCGCCCGGCCCTTCGCGCGGATACTTCGCACGCAAATTCTCCCGCGAGATCTTCTTCTGAATGGCCATCAGGCGGTTGCGCCGGTCGCGGATCGTTTCCGCATCCACTTTTTCGTCCAGCGCGTAACTTCCGGCGTTGTCCACGTCGGAATATTCAAACACGCCCATCCAATCCAGATTCGCCGCTTTCACGAAATCGCAAAGTTCCTCGAAATCGCTTTCGGTTTCGCCCGGGAAACCTACGATGAAAGAGGTGCGAAGCGAAACGCCGGGAATCGTCATCCGTATGCGCTCCAGCAATTTCAGAAACGCATCCCCGTTCGAACCGCGCTTCATGCGCGCGAGAACGTTGCGGCTGGCGTGCTGCAATGGCATGTCCATGTACTTCGCGAGCCGCGGATGCGCGCCGATGGTGTCCAGCAATTTCTGCGTGACACGGTTGGGATACGCGTAAAGAAAACGCACCCAAAGCAGATCATCCACTTGCGCGAGTTTTTCCAGAAGTTGCGCCAGTCCATCGCGCAAGCCCAGGTCTTCGCCGTACGAAGTCGTGTCCTGGCCGATCAGGGTTATTTCGCGCGCGCCGGATCTCGCAAGATTTTCTGCCTCTCGCACCACCGATTCGAACCGCCGGCTGCGAAATACTCCGCGAAGCTGCGGGATAATGCAAAACGTGCAGGGATGATCGCAGCCCTCCGCAATTTTGATGTAGGCGGCGTGCTTCGGTGTGGTGATGATGCGTGGCGTCAGGTCGTGATAAAGAAACGCCGGTGGCTGCGCGGGAAGAACGCGCAAATCGCCTTCGACCGCTTCCATAATGCGCTCGACCTCGCCCGTTCCGATGACCGCGTCCACTTCGGGAACCTGTTCGAGGATCTGCGATCGAAACCGCTCGACCAGGCAGCCGGCGACAATCAGTTTTTTCGCCGAGCCGAATTTCTTGTGCTCCGCCATCTCCAGGATGGCGTCCACCGATTCTTTCTGCGCCGCCTCGATAAAACTGCACGTGTTAACGACCAGAATCTCGGCTTCGTCGGCACGCGGCGTGAGCTCATAGCCTTCGCGCGCAAGAATACCCATCATCACCTCGCTGTCCACGAGGTTCTTCGGGCATCCCAGGCTGACGAATCCGACCTTAGTCATAAAGCAGTGAATTTGAGCCTTTGCGCAATTCTCAATTGTAACATGAGCGGACGAAGCCAGCTGGTATCGAGGATTCAGCGGGACCGCAGGACCAATCGAATCTGGTCGAGCAATAGACGGAGGCGGGTGGTATCGCAGGGGGCGCCGCCGAAGCGAGCGTGAGCATAAATTTGCGTGAATTCGCGGACAGGCGAAACGAGATTTGGCGCATGTACCGTCGCGGCGAACTCGAAAGGCGTTTGTGATTCGAAACGCATCAACCCGCGGCGCGCCATCGTCCGCAACAGTTCGGCGTACAGCCGCGAAGCAAGCTGAGGATTGTTCCGCGCGGAGCGCGCGGACCGCAATTGCAAAAACAGGCGAAGGCGCCGGAGGAGCGCGGGGATCAGGTTGAAGCGCAACGCCACCAGCAGCACGACAAGAGTTAATGGAAGGAGGAAGCCCGCCGCGCCGTGCTCATATTGCCACGACTTCATCCATCGCTTGGCGGCACGCTGCTTTTGGGCGAACCAGTGGCGCGCCGTTTCGCTCCAATTTCGCGAGGTTTGCTGCACGTTCTGCGCCAGGACCAATTGGTGGGCGAAGTCGTAGCCGACCACCCATTCGCTCCAGGTGATTTCCAGCCAATCCGCGTACTGCCCGAGGCGCGTGATGATACTGGCCGAATTTTCAGGAGCCGCCGGTGTGGGATCGAAAACCTGCCATTCATTTCCGGGGAAATAGACTTCCACCCAGCTGTGAGCGTCACTCGCGCGGACGATGTAATCGCCGCCGAGGTCGTTGTATTCGCCGGGGAGGAAACCGTTGACTTCGCGCGATGGTACGCCGATGGTGCGCAACATGATGGTCATCGCCGAAGCGAAATATTCGCAGTGGCCGGCGTGCGTTTCGAACAGAAAATGCGCTAGCGGGTCATCGCCGGGCTGGCCGGTCAGCGTCAGCGTGTAGGTGAACCGGTCGCGAAGATAGCTTTCGATCATCAGGGCTTTATCGAAAGGGGTTTTTGCGTTGCGCGTGATTTGTTTGGCGAGTTCCGGGATGCGTGGATCGAGCTGCGCAGGAAGCTGCAGATAGGTTTCAACGACGTCCGGTGAATAGTCCGTCGGAGCCGCGCGGAGCTTCGAGGCGTTGAGCGGGGTCAGCCGAGAGAAGCCGGCATATCGGATGGCGCTGTAGTTGTGGAAAGGATTTAGCAGAGTGCCGGTGAAATCACGAAAGATGTAAGAGCGGCGCATGGCGGCGAAAGAATTCCCGCCCTCGCCGGTGAAGTTTCCTTGGAGCTTTATGACTTTGCCGGGAACAAAGATCGCGTCGGTGGCCAGCGGTTCCAGAAATATGGTGAAAAGAATTCCCGGCGCAGGTGCTTCCGTTTTTTGCGGCTGATCCGCGGTGTCGATCCAGCCATCTTCTCTGGGGCGCAGCTCCCGAGGCCGGTGATCGAGCGTCGTCCAGCGCCGTCCATCGAAAGTGGTGAGCGCAATGCCGCGCCAGCGGAGGCGGTCGTAGCCGATGGGCCTGCCGGTCTGCACGCGCATGACAACTTCCGAATTTTTCTTGATCTCGCCGATTTGGCCGAGCTCGACATTTTCGCTGAAGCCGGTCATCAGCGAGGGGCTGAAGCTGGTGCGTCCCAGGTAGCCGGCGTTGAAGCGCGGAAAAAAGAAAAATAGGACGATTCCGAGTGCGATCGCACCCAGGGCCACGGAAAGTGCGGCGAGACTCAACGCGCGCGTGAGTTTGCGGTCGCGCTCTGGTTGCGCCGTGAGTGCGGGAACGACCGCGCCCACCGCGCCGCGGCGTAATTCCATGCCGGCAAACGTAGCCACTCCAAACAGCAGATAAGTGAAAAAGAAAATGAGGAACGTGGTGTCCACGGTGAGCACTGCAGCGGCCAGGATCCCCGCGAAAGAAAGCATGGTGAGAAACGTTGCGTCGCGATCGCTGACGGCGCTGTAAAAGCGGATCAGCGTGACATAGATCAGAAAATGCACCGCGGCCACCAGCGCGGCATAGAGCGGCGGATTCGCGGAGTTGCCTACCAGTGAGCGCGAAAGAAACACAACGTCCACAGGGAAGAAAACCAGATAGGCCAGAACGCTCCAGGTGGCGGCGCGGGAAGAGAGTTCGGCGGGACGGCCATGCCACCACCGGTAGCCCTTAAGGAGCGCGGCCAGCGGCGCAACAATGATGGTGACAATATCGAGCTTTCCGGTGCTGACCAGAGTGAGGATGGAGCTCAGAATCAGCAGCGAAAGCGAGGTGCGAAAGAATCGCTCGGCAGGCAAAGCGGAAATGCGCGGGGTTGCAAGCGAGGCGGCCATGGCGGACTTTTAATCGTAACACTTGCGAGGCTTGGCAGGTGGCGGCTGGGCGAAAGGATAACTCTCAGCGCGTTTTTGGGGCGGCAGTAAACGACCTCAGGGCCGCGTGAGCGGTTTTTCGCGTGAGATTCGAGACGGGCAAGCTGGAAATATCACGCAGCGGAACGCGCTTCGCGCCAGTGATGCGAGGGAGTTTTTTTACTTGGACGAGGAATGGGGCGACGGTGATCGCGCGGTAGGTTACGGCATGACGGACATTATCGGCCGGCACAAATTTCCATTTGCCGTTTTTTGCGTCGGGCAAGATTCCCCGAAGACATCGTCGCAGTTCCGCGACGGGATCCCCGTCGACAGAAATGGTGGGGAAGTGCCACATCCTGGAAACGAGTGTGGGAATATGATCGACCGTAGCCTGTTCGTCCTTGCCATGCGGCGGTGGAAGCAGAAAAGTCTGGCCATCTGCATCTGCAAACACGGCGGCCGCGAGAGCGACTTCTACGGTGGCTCGCTTCTTGCGTTTCTCGGGCAAGCTTTCGACTATGCCGAGCTTGCGGCCTTCGCAAAATTGCGCGACGGGGCAGATCAAGCATTGCGGCGATTTCGGTGTGCACCGCGTGGCACCAAGTTCCATCATGGCCTGGTTCCAATCGCCGGGTGATTGAGGATCGAGATATTTGTCAGCAGATTTTTGCAGCTCTTGCCACCGGCGCGATTCACGCAGGTCGCCGCGAATCGCTCCGAGGCGCGCGAGGACCCGCGCAACGTTTCCGTCCAGGACCGCAAGTTCTTCTCCGAAAGCGATGCTTAGAATTGCTGCTGCCGTGTAGTTGCCGATTCCCGGCAAAGCGAGTGCGTCATCCACGCGTGTGGGAAACTGGCCTGCATGTTTGGTGACAATCTGTTTTGCAGCCTTCTGCAAATTGCGCGCGCGGCTGTAGTAGCCCAACCCGGACCACAAGCGCAGCACTTCTTCTTCCGGTGCGGCTGCCAGCACATGAACATCGGGGAAGCGATTTACAAATCGTTCGTAGTAGGGAATCACCGCGGCAACGCGCGTCTGTTGCAGCATGATTTCCGATAGCCAGATACGGTAGGGATCTCGCGTGCGGCGCCACGGCAGATCGCGCCGGAATTGCCGGAACCATCCAAGGAGTTGTTTTCTAAACTTGCCGAGCTGGCGCTTGTTCAGCATGCTGCGGAGATATTCTCGCACAGCTGAGCAGGACAGACATTCTTGTCTGTCCGGGTAGTGAAAATTTTTCGGACGAAGAGGACAGGCAGGAATGCCTGTCCTACTTGGAATCCTCGAGGAACACGACGTAGGAAGAACTCCAGACGGCGGCAGGAATGGAGCCGCGGGGCTGGCTGGTGACGATAATTTTGAAAAGATCAGGAGACGCTGCAAGATCGGCCATGAGCGATTGACGGGGGTCGGGTGGCAGTGGCTGTTCGAGCGCGAGGTAGCGGAGGACGGAGAAAATAATTTCCTCGGCTGGAGCGAGGGGAGTTTCCATGGTGGCGCCCCGGAATTGCAGCAGCGATTTGCTTTCGTAGAAATGCCAGGCCAGGCTGGCGCAGATGGTCACCGCGCGCTCGAAGCGGTCATTCGTCGCGCCGGCTTCGGGCTGGGGGCCGGCGGTTTTGTTCGCCGAAAGATGCGGGTCGAGAACCAGCAGGATGCGGCAATCATCCTCGCGCGCGAATTCGCGGACCATTAATGAACCGTAGCGTGCGGAAGCTTTCCAGTGCACGTGGCGCGCGCTGTCCGTGGGAACGTAATCGCGCAGCGCATAGAGATCCTGGCCGCGGCCTTTCGCCAGACTTTCCAGCGCTCCTTGAATGCCCGGCAGGATTTCCAGATATTCCTCGCTCGGCCCTACCGATGGATAGACCAGTGCTTCGGTTTTCAAATTCACGTGACGCGATTTCTGCAGGAATCCGAATGGAAAGCGGGTGACGATGCGGAAAGCTTCCTGGCGGTACACGCCGCGGCGCGGAAAAATCATGGGCACGCTTTGCTGCACGTGGTCGCGCTTGGGGAGATAAGGAAAATAAACCGGCGTATCGAGCATGGCCGCGGCAGGAGCGCCCTTGATTTTTGCGGCTTCCACTCGCAAGGAGAAGGAAGGCAGCGTTAATTTTTGATTGTCCAGTTCCACCATGGCGCGTACAGGTTGAGCGGCGAAGATGTGCTCGGGCAGTTCGAGGCGCATTTCGATGCCGGAGAGCGTGATGGAAGAAAGAATTCCTGACATTAGAATCACGGCAATCAGGCTGGCAAGAATCAGGAAGAGGAGATTGTTGCCGGTGTTGAGCGCCGGGAGCGCGACGAGCAGAATTCCGGCCATGTAGATCCAGCCATCGCGCGTGACGCGGTATTCCATTTTGTAGCCGATCCAGCGGAGCGGCGTGCGCTTTGCCAGCACCGGAACGAGCGTGACGCCTACCCAGCCGGCGACGGCCAGCGCGATGAGCGCGGAAGTACTCGCGAGCCAGACCTGGCCGAGCTCCGCAGCCGCGCCGGAATAGAGCGCGAGAAGAAGCGCGGCGGAGAGTGCCACGATGGAGAGAAGGAATGCGCGGACACCGGGGCGGTCGGCCTTGGCCCAGAGTTGCGCGACAGTGGATTGCACGCTCAAAGCAACAAAATCACAAAGGAACTGGGACGGATTCGACGATTTCGCGCAGCACGGATTCCGTGGCTTCCGATTTCTTCTGCAGCGAGGCGTGGCGCGAGCTGGCGACGACACGATGCGAAAAAACGGAGACGGCCAGATGCTTGAAATCGTCCGGCAGGCAATAATCGCGGCCATCGAGGAAGGCGCGGGCCTGGGCGGCGCGCTGGAGCATCAGGGTGCCGCGAGGGCTGACGCCGAGAGTGAGCTGCTCGGTGGTGCGCGTGCGATTGACGATTTCGAGAGCGTAGTCGTGAAGGCTGGAGTCCACTTTTACGTGCGCGACCGTGTCTTGCATGGCCAGGACTTCGCTGACGTCGGCCAGCGGCTCGAGCGCGTCGAGAGGGTTGTCGCCTACGCGCTTGCGCAGGATTTCTTTTTCGGTTTCGTGCGAGGGGTAGCCCATCTTGATGCGCATCAGGAAACGATCGAGTTGCGATTCGGGTAGAGGATAGGTTCCGTGATGTTCGACGGGGTTTTGCGTGGCAATGACGAGAAAGGGTTGTGGAAGCGTCAGTGTTTTGCCGTCTACGGTGACTTGCGCTTCGTTCATGGCTTCGAGCAGCGCGGATTGCGTGCGCGGCGTGGTCCGATTGATTTCATCGGCGAGAACAACGTTGGCAAAAATCGGGCCGGGGCGGAATTCAAATTCGCGGGATTCTGGATTATAGACGCTGACGCCGAGAACGTCGCTGGGGAGCAAATCGGAAGTGAATTGGATGCGCTGAAAGCTGCAATGAAATGATTTCGCGAGCGCTTGCGCCAGTGTGGTCTTGCCAACACCGGGGACATCTTCGATAAGCAAGTGGCCGCGCGCAAGGAGAGTGATCAGCGCGAGCTGGATGGCGTCTTCCTTGCCGTAGATGGCGCGGGCAATGGAGCGCTGGAGCTGCGAGACGATTTGAGAGGTGGCCGTCGGCACTGGTTGAAAACCCGGGTCCTTCCTGATACAAATGATGATTACGGGCGACTAGCTCAGTTGGTTAGAGCGCTCCCCTCACACGGGAGAGGTCAAAGGTTCAAGTCCTTTGTCGCCCACCATCTTTTGATTCCGCGCCAAGAGACATTCTAGCTAAAATCGAAGCATGTCAACCTTCCTTCGTACAATTGAGTTTCTAGGTTTGAGCCTTTGGCTGGGGAGCGATGTGTTCCTGAGCTTTGTGGTGGCGCCGGGGGCGTTTCGGATTTTGGCGAGCCGGGACCAGGCGGGGGCTATGGTGGGGTACGGGTTGTGGTGGATGCACATGATCGGGGTGGTCTGCGGGATTGCGATCTTGGTGGCGCGATTGTTGCGGACTCGCTCGGTTTCCAATCTTGCGGGACCGGCGGCGCTATGCGTCTTGCTGATGATTGGGTTGACGGTGGTGTCCCAGCATGCGGTGAGTCCGAAGATGGCGGCGCTGCGGGTGCAGATGGGCTCGATCCAGGCGACAGCGGCGGATAGTCCGCTGCTCGCGGAGTTCAGCCGATTGCACCGGATTTCGGTTTCGCTCGAGAGTGGCGTTTTGTTGGCGGGAATTGCGGCTATGTATTTGATGGTGAAGGAATTAGGTGTAAGCAGGTGAGATTGCGTTGGGTTGATTTCTCTACCCCCCCCCCTTTTTGTAAGTGTTCATTCTAAAGGACTTATAGTTTCCGTAAGTCCTTTGTTATCTGCAGCTCCGGGATGGCTTGGAAGTGTGCATTCTAAAGGACTTACATTGCACCAAAAATGTGCAAGTGCTGTTTGCACGCTATGTGTTGTTCTCTAGCGAGAAAAAGGCTTCGGCGTGCGCGGATGGAGTGGCGAGGAAAGAAAAGCGGCAGCAAGACTGCCGCACTCCAATGAGATGTTTACCTGAGTGACAGATTAGTGAAATAGAATAGGGATGTCAAGGGAAACTAGTGCGCCTGTGGGAATACGCGACGGGCGAGGGGGAGGATCCGTCCACCCGAGAAGGCGGACCTTACACGGAAAGTACGAGGAAAGGACTGAGGCAGGGTAGGGCGGCGCGCCCCTACGTGGCCTTGCGGCGGTGGGGAGGGTGGAGGGGGCGTTTAGATTTGCGTTTGCGGGAAATGGCTTTGAGGGACTTGCGTTTGCGGGATTTGGCGGGGCGGATTTTGTTGGTGGTGGCGTATCCGGCGCGTTCGAAGGCGCGCCACATATACCAACTGGCGACGGTGCGGTAGGGGCGCCAGCGTTCGCCGAAGGCGAGGAGTTCCTTGGGCTTGGGCATATGTTTCTTGCCGTAGGCGACGGACCAGCCTTTCTTCACGCCGAGGTCGTGTATGGGGAGGACGTCGGGGCGGCCGAGGCGGAAGATCAGGAACATTTCGACGGTCCAGGCACCGATGCCGCGGACGGAGACAAGGCGCTTAACGAGTTCTTCGTCGGAGAGCTTTTCGGCTTCTTCGAACGTGGGGACGATGCCTTCGATGGTTTTCCTGGCGAGATCCTTCATGGCAAGGACTTTTGCGCCGGAGAGCCCCGCTTTGCGCAGGGCGGGCTTGCGCAGCTTTAGCATTTCTTCGGGTGTAGGTGCGCGGCCGTGGTTGCAGAGGGCTTTGACACGGCCGAAGATGGTGGCGGCGGCTTTACCGGAGATGGATTGGTAGGCGATGGATTCGAGAAGGACTTCGTAAGGAGATTGGGTGTCGGCGACGTCGATTTGGAACGGGAGAGTTTCTGCGATCAGGCGTTTCAGGCATTCGTCTCGTTCGGCGAGGTACTTGGTGGCCTCTGCAAGGTCAAAGGAGAGGATGGTGGATGTTTCGGTCACAGGGACTCCATTCCGGAAACGGCGAAATAGACTAGCAGTTTCCGGCGGGGCAAGTTCGCAAATTTGCAGTGAGCAGTGGGAGGCAATGCCTCAACTCCCAGGTAGTATTTTTTTCGCGGTCCCAATCAACAAATAGAAACGCCGAGTCAGCACCCGAGCACTAATATACGACAGCCGGGAACTCTACAGCCCCACCTGGGGAATCAGCAAACGAAGGCAATTTCAGCAATCCGGGATTCTTGGGTGCTAAGAAGTGAGATCCCCAGGCACGTTTCCTTTGGCAAGTACCGTGCTACTTCGCAGGCTGCTTTTTGTGCAATCGGCAGCATTATCAACCTTGCTCTCCCTCGCAGCCTTCGTTCCAATTCCAGCTCGCGCGCAGCTTACCACTGATGATCGTTTGGCCGAGCCTGGTTGGTGGCCCAGGCAAACGAGCCACTCCCTGGAAGACTACGCAGGCTCGAGCGCCTGCGAGAGATGCCACACGGCGCAAGCCGCCGAAGGAGAGACCACGCCCATGGCGCGGACTCTCATCCACGCCGAGGATGCCGGAGTTCTCCACTCTCACGCCCAATTGAATTTCCATAACGGCAAATATATTTACAAGATCACCATGAACGCCGGCAAACCCGAGCTGTCCGTTACTGACGGTACGCGCACCCTCACCGCTCCCCTGCTCTGGGCCTTCGGCACCGGCGAAGTCGGGCAATCATACTTACTTCAGAGAAATGGAAATTACTTTGAAAGCCGCGTTTCTTATTTCAGGGCTTTAGACAATCTCCACTTCACTCCAGCGCGCTCTCTCCTTTTGCCGTACGATCTCGAAGAAGCCATGGCGCGTCCCGTCGATACGGGTGAAATCAGACGCTGCTTCTCTTGCCACAGTACCGCTTCGGTGATCGCAGGCAAATTCGAGCCGGGTAAACTAGCCGCCGGCATCAAGTGCGAAGCTTGCCACGGCCCCGGCGCAGAGCACACTGTCGCCATGCAAGCCAGCATTCTTCAACAAGGTTTCGGAGACGAGCAAGCAGCGAATTTAATCTTCGACCCCGGCAAACTCGACCCGGTTGATTCGGTGGATTTTTGCGGCGCATGCCATGGCTCGCGGTGGGACACCATGCTCGCGGGCATCAGTGGCGTTCCCAGTGTTCGCCTGCAGCCGTATCGCCTGCAAAACAGCAAATGTTGGGGCAGCGGAGACCCGAGAATAACATGCGTTGCTTGTCATGACCCGCACGTTTTACTGGTGCAAGATATTTCTGCCTATGACGAGAAGTGCCTCAACTGTCACCTCGCAAACCCCGGCGCGAAGCCTGTAAGCGATCATCCTGGTGCGGCGTGTCCCATAAGCACTAAGAACTGCGTGAGCTGTCACATGCCAAAGATTGAAGTTCCGGAGATGCACCGAGCTTTTGTCGACCACCAAATTCGCATCGTCCGTCCAGGCGATCACCTGCCTAATTGACTCCGGAGTGGAAGTTGAGCCTGCAGCAGTGAAACGGGCTTTTGATCCAATATTCCCGACATGCAGTTCGTGCAGAAAGAGACGAATATCTTTGTGAAAGTAAGTGTGCGGACGTCGATCGAATCCCCAGGGAGAATAACGCGGATAATCGACCAACATACAATCGGTGCATCCGACAACCACGGATATGACCGTGTGGTAGGATAGCTGGTTTATGCAGACAGGAATTATTGGATTGCCGCAGGTTGGAAAGACGACGCTGTTTCGGATCTTGACGAAAGCGCATGTGGAGGGGAAGGCGGGGGCGTCGACGACGCACGTGGGTGTGGCGAAGGTGCCGGAGCCACGTTTGGTGGAGCTGGCGAAGCTCTATAACCCGAAAAAGATCACATATGCGACGGTGAATTATGTGGATTTGGGCGGGATGCAGAAGGAGCGCATGCGGGATGCGCTGGCGCAATTGCGCGAAGTAGACGTGATTGCGCACGTGATTCGCGTGTTTGACGATCCTTCGGTGCCGCATTCGGAGGGGAGCATTGATCCGTTGCGCGACGCAACGAATCTGGATCTGGAGCTGATGCTTTCCGACCACGATCAGATTACGCGGCGGCTGGAGCGGCTCGAGAAAGATTTGAAAAAGAAGAGCGAGCCGGCGCTGCTTCTGGAAAAGAATACTTTGGAGAAGTGCAAAGCACATGTGGAGGCGGAAAAAGCGCTGCGCGAGCTCGAGTTGAACCCGGAGGAGAGAAAATCGATCGGGGGATTTTTGTTTTTGTCTGCGCGTCCAGTTTTGTATGTGCTGAATCTGGGGGATGACGAAGCGGACAAGCTGGACACGGCGGTGGAGCGGCACAACTTGAGCTCGTTGCAAGGGCGGCCGAATGCGGCGGTGGTGGCGATTTGCGGGCGGCTGGAGGCGGAACTTTCGGAAATGGATGAGAAGGAAGCAGCGGAGTTGCTGGCTTCGTATGGATTGAAAGAGCCGGGGCTGAACCGGTTGATTCGCGCGACGTATGACTTGCTGGGGTTGATCCAGTTCTTTACGGCGGGAGAGCCGGAAGTGCGGGCGTGGACGATTCGAAAGGGAGCGACGGCGGTGAAGGCGGCAGGAGCGATTCACAGCGACATCGAGCGTGGATTTATACGGGCGGAAGTGCTGCGGTGGAATGAATTGCTGACTGCGGGGAGTTTGACGGCGGCGAGAGAGAAGGCGCAGGTGCGGTTGGAGGGGAAAGAATATATTGTGCAAGAAGGCGATGTGATTTTGTTTAGGCATAGCGGATAAATAAGCCAACAGTTGACAGCCGACAGCTTACTGCGTGAGGAGGACACGAGATAACCATGCAGCACTTCACTAAACTGCTCGTATGGCAGAGAAGCCGCAAGCTTGTCCTTGGTATCTACGGCGCAAGCGTCGGATTTCCGCGCTCCGAGCAATTCGGGCTGACGTCGCAGCTACGGCGTGCTGCGCTTTCCGTCCCCACTAATATTGCCGAAGGATCAAAGCGGCAAAGTCAGTCCGACTTTGCGCGGTTTCTGAATATCGCCGAAGGCTCTCTTGCTGAGACCGAATATCTTCTGATGGTGAGCCGAGACCTGGGCTACATCGAACTCTCTGCCGCTTCTCGGTATTTGAAAGAAGTCTCTGAGATTCTTCGAATGTTGTCAGGCCTTCGAATCAAGATTGCGCACACCTCGTAGCGCGATGTCCTTCTTACTGTTGGCTGTGAACTGTCGGCTGTGAACTTCTTCCATGGGGCATGACTTAACATTTCGGACGGCGCTGGCGGCGGGGCTGGGGCTTATCGCGGCGGCGGGAAATTTGGTAGGCGGGTACTTTGTCGTTCGAAAGGAGTGGCCACGGAAATTTTTGCAATATTTTCTGGCGCTGGGCGCGGGGTACATGCTGGCAGTCGCGTTTGTTGAGGTGATTCCAGAGTCGGTGCGACTTTCGGGGGAGGGCGCGCTGCTCTATGTCCTAATCGGATATTTTCTGGTGCACTTGTTCGAACACACGCTTGCTCCGCACTTTCATTTTGGAGAAGAGACGCACGTTGAGGAGATGAGCCATCATCATGCGCGGACCAGCGTGCTGGTGGGGATGACGATTCACACGTTTTTTGATGGCGTGGCGATCGCGGCGGGGTTCCTGGTTTCGACGTGGCTGGGAGCGGTGATGTTTTTCGCGGTGTTTCTGCACAAGCTGCCGGAAGGATTCACGGTGGCTTCGGTGGTGCTGGCGAGCGGGCAGGGAAAGCGCAACGCGATTCTGGCGGCGGGGTTATTAGGAGCGGCGACGGTTGCGGGCGTGTTGCTGACGAGCTCGCTCCAGGGGCAATTGAAGTACGCGCTCCCCCTTTCAGGCGGAGTCACGTTATATGTGGCGGCGACGGATTTACTACCCGAAGTGAACCGGGAGCCAAATTGGCGGATGGCGCTTCTGGTTTTTGTAGGCGTTGTTAGCTTGTTGATAATGGAGCGTTTATTCCGCGTTTAGATTCGCCGCAGTTTCGCCCTCGAGTACTCCTACCACTTGCAACTTTCTGAGAACACGAGTGTTTGATACAGTGTGGCGACTATGGCCAGGTCGGACGTCCAACTGATGCTGGACGTGAAGGCGGGCGACGAACAGTCGTTCGCACTTCTCCTGCATCGCTATCGGAGTCCGCTGGTCAATTTTCTGTACCGGATGGTTCGGAACCGGGAACAGGCGGAAGACCTGGCACAGGAAGTTTTCTTGCGCGTGTACCGCGCGCGGGAAGATTACGTGCCAAGCGCGAAGTTCACAACATGGCTCTTCCGGATCGCGACAAACTTGGCGTTGAATTCGGTGCGGGACAACCGTTATCAGCGCATGGAAATCTCACTGGATGCGCCGGTCACCGTGGATGCCGAGGATGGCGATGAGCGGGCTCTGGACATTGCCGAAAAGAGCCCGAACATTGAGCAGCACCTGGTGGAGGATGCGAGGCGCAAGATGATCCGGCATGCCATTGATAAGCTGCCGGAGAAGCAACGCGCGGCGGTGCTGCTGCACAAGTATCAAGAGTTGGATTACGGAGAGATTTCGAAAATTTTGGAATGCTCGGAGAGCGCGCTGAAATCGCTGCTCTTCCGAGCGTACGAAACGCTGCGGGTGGAACTAGCCCCTCTCGTGGCGGCGCAGGGGCGGTAGGATTACCGGTCTAAAGACCGGCCACTACAGTCGCTGGCGCGGCAAGGAAAGTGGTGGAGTTAGGCCAGAAGGGAAGGAAGTCATGAGTTGCAGCCGGATGGAAGGGAAGATTCTGGGATTCGTGGACGGGCGCCTGAAAGAAGGCGAACGGCTGGAGATGGAGAAGCATCTCCTGGCGTGCGGGGCGTGCCAATTGCGCGTGAACGAATTTCGCTCGCTGAATGTGTTGCTGGACGAGCTGCCGATGATCGAGCCATCGGGGGCGTTTGATATCCGTGTGCGCGCGCGCGTAGCGGCGGAGCCGGCGAAGCAGAGCTGGTGGGCATGGATGACGCCGTCGCCGCGAGCGGCGCTGGCAGCGTCGATGCTGCTGCTGGCGACGGTGTGGATCGGATCGCAAAAATTGGACAATTCACTGAGTGCCGGGGACATCGACAACATCAACCAGAATTTGCCGGTGCTGGAAAACTTCGACGTGATATCGGATTTCGGGCCGTTGAGCGACCTGCCACAGCCGGTGCAGCCGGACGAACCGGGTGACCCGAATCAGAGTCAACAACTGTAAAGGGAAATGAAACGGAAACTCCAATTCGCGGGATGGCTTATAGCGCTGGGGATGAGCGCGGCAGTGGCTGTGCCATGCTATGCGCAGGCGCAGCGCGCGCATTGGGGACAGAGTCACCCGGAGAATCGGCCGCCAAAGCCGTCGAATCAGCAACATCAGCCACAACCGCATCAGCCGCAGCAGCATCAACCGCCGCAACACCAGCCACAGCAATATCAGCCGCAGGGGCAATCGCACGCGAATGGGAATTCGAACCGCCCGCCGCAATCAAATGCGAATCACGGGGGGACGGAGGCGCGGCCGTACAACAATCCGAGCCGTCCGCCGTCAGCGTTCACTCCGCCGCCGCCGAAGCGATTTGATAATTTGAATCCGCAAGAGCAGCAGAAGATTTTGGAAAACAACAGGCGCTATCAAAGCCTCAGTCCTGCTCAAAAACAGGAGTTCAAGGACCGCGCGCAGGCATGGAACAAGCTGACGCCGGCGCAACAGAGTCACATTCGAAACGATGTACTGCCAAAGTGGAAGCAGATGCCGCAGGACCGCAGGCAGGCGATTCGGCAGCGGTTACAGGTGCTGCAGAACATGCCGGAGTCGGCGCGGAATCAGCGGCTGAACGATCCGAATTTTACGCGCGGAATGAGCGATGAAGACAAAGCGACGTTGCGGGATTTGAGCCATCTCCACGTTGGGGGAGCGCCGGATCCGCCGAACGAATAGCGACTTTTTTTTTCAAGAGACAATCTGGTTCGTTCCCCACTTTCGACCGCATTGACAACACCTCTCCTCTCACGGCATGGTGACTAGTCCCGGTTCTCCGCATCCAACGGGTGGAGGAAGAACATTTTGAAGAGTGACCGCACAGCGGTCAGCCCCGCCGAGCCCACGCGCCTTCCCGCCGTTTCCACGCGCTTCCGCGCGATGCAGCACCGCAATTTCCAACTGTTCATCGCAGGACAACTCATTTCGCTAATCGGAACGTGGATGCAGAACATGGCGCAGCTGTGGCTGGTCTACCAGCTGACGCACTCTGCGGCGCTGCTCGGTGTGTTTGGATTTGCGAGCCAGGTGCCGATGTTGTTTCTTTCTTCGTTTGGCGGGTACGTGGGGGACCGATTTGACCGCCATCGTGGCGTAATCGTTACGCAGACCATTACGATGATCCTGGCGTTCGTCCTGGCGGGGCTAACGTGGACACATTGGATTGGAAAATGGCAATTGATCGGCATCGCGTTCCTGGTGGGCATCGTCAACGCGTTCGATGTGCCAATCCGGCAGGCGTTTTTTGTGCAGATGGTGGGGAAGGAAGATCTGCCAAATGCGATTGCGCTGAATTCGTCGATTTTCAATGGAGCGCGGGCGGTGGGCCCGGCAATTGCAGGAATAGCGATTGCCTACCTGGGGGCAGGCTGGTGCTTCTTTATCAACGGATTGAGTTTTGTAGCGGTCATCGTGGCGCTGCTGATGATGCGGATAGAACCAAGAGTGATCAAGCCAAGCACGGATTCGCCGCTGCGGAGTTTTGTGCAGGGCTTTCGATTTGCCATGAGCGATCTGCCGATACGGTCGGCGCTGTTATTGCTCAGCGCCCTGAGCCTCTTTGGTTTGCAGTATTCCGTGTTCATGCCGGTTTACGCGCAGGACGTCTTGAAGTCGGACGCGCGGACGCTCGGGTTCCTGATGAGCTCGGCGGGGGTGGGCGCAGTACTCGGCGCGCTGCAGTTCGCCGCACGCACACACTACAGAGGGCTGGCACGATGGATCGCCGCGACGTCATTGACGTGTTCGGTGTGCCTGATTATTTTTTCGCAGGCGAAGGTTTTCTGGCTGTGCAGTGTGACGCTTTTTGTGGTGGGGTTTGCCGCGACATCGCAAATGGCGGCGACAAATACTTTGATCCAAAATCGGGTGCCGGATGAATTACGCAGCCGGGTAATCGCGGTGTACGCGACGATGTTTATGGGTGTGCAGCCTATCGGCTCGCTGATCGCGAGCGGTGTGGTGAAGCACCTCGGGCCGCAGACTACACTGACGGTGTTCGGGTCGCTGGTGCTAGTGGGCAGCCTGATTTTCATCGGCACGGTGGTGATGAGGCTGGATAAAACGCAAACAGCTGCGGCGGATTAGGAGGGGTTCGGGCGGTACAGCCAATTGGGCTTCACGAAAATCTCCGCACGGGGTGCGCTGTTCATCCCTGCGAGGATGGCGTCGACTTTGGGACGGAGAGGAGCGAGAGAACATACGGGATCGGTAGCGGCGGCATCACCTGCCAGCAACAACGCCTGGCAGCGGCAGCCGCCGAAATCCTGGTCCCGGCGGTCGCAGGTTTTACATGGCTCCTGCATCCACGCTTCGCCCCGGAATTTTTGAAATGCGGGAGAGTGCTCCCAGATTTCGCGCAGACTTTTATCTCTTACATTTTCGAACGCGAGGCCGGGGATAACTTGAGCGGCGTGGCAGGGAAGTGCGTCACCGCTAGGAGTGATGAGCAGGAGCTTGCGTCCCCAGCCGCCCATGCACGGTTTGGGGTATTTGGCGTAGTAGTCCGGGACGACGAATTGGATGCGGATTTTCCCCTTCAGTCTTTCCTGTGCGCGCTTCAAAATTTCCACGGAATGATTTAGCTGCTCGCGAGTGGGCAAGAGGTTTTCGCGATTGGCGAAGGCCCAGCCGTAATATTGCACATTTGCAAATTCGACGCGCGTGGCGTTGGAAGATTCGGCAATGGCAAGCATTTCCTCGAGCTGATCGATATTGCGGCGATGAATAACGAAGTTCAGTGTGACAGCGATGCGATGTTGTTTCAGCCATTCGAGGACGCGAAGTTTTTGTTCGTGGGAGCGGGCGCCGGAGATTTCATTGGCGATTTCTTCGCGAGCGCCTTGGAAGCTGAGTTGGACATGATCGAGGCCGGCTTCGACGAGAGCGGCGAGTTTTGCTTCGTCCATGGGCAAGCCGGAGGTGATCAGGTTGACGTAGAGACCAGCTGCGCGGGCGGCGCGGACGAGTTCGAGGATGTCGGTGCGGGCGAGAGGTTCGCCACCGGTGAAGTCGGCTTGGAGGACTCCGGCTTGGGCGGCTTCCTTGAAAACGCGCGACCAAGTTTCGGTGGAGAGTTCGTTGGCGCGAGATTGCATTTCGAGAGGGTTGGAGCAGTAGACGCAATGCAATGGGCAGCGGTGGGTGAGTTCTGCAATGAGGGCTAGCGGGTTGGAGAGTTCAGTGGTCATTCTCGTTTTGACGGTGTGGTCGCCGGAAAAGCGGGAGCTGCGCTCCCGCACTCCAAAGACTATGTGAAATCGAGGGCGCGCTGCTCGTGCAGAAGAGCAAGATAGCCCAGGATGTCGGATTCCACTTTTTGCGGCACGGCCTTCGAATAGATTTTCTGCAAATCGGTAATGATTTGCTGGACGGTGTGCTTGCCGTCGCAGCGTTCCACGATTTCGAGGCTGGGGCCATTGAGGCGTAAGGCGCGTTCGGGCATGAGGAGCGTGCGCGGCTGTTGTGATTTGTCGTTGAGGCGGCAGCCGGGGGCGAGGCGCGGAAAACTTGTGAGGTCGGGGGGCATCGATGGTCCCTAGGATTCCTTTGCCGGTTGAAATGCGCCGGGCGGGGGCCAGCCGGGATTGACGTAGGCGAAATAGAGGGCGTCGAGCTGGGCCCACAGAATGTCGCACTTGGCGCGCAAAGCGGCGTGAGCGAGGTCCTGCTGCTCGCGCGTGTGCGCATGGCTTACCACCCAGGCAAGGGCGAACTCGGAGTCTTCGGTGGCTTGCGTGAGGCGGCCGGTGAAATAGTCGAGGCCGCCGGAGAGCCAGGGATAGTGTTCGCGAAGGCGATCCATGCGAAGGGTGATGAGTTTCTTTGAAAAAAGTTCGGTGAGTGAGGAAGCCACGGCTTCGAGATGGGGGCGCGTAGAAACGAAATCGACGTAAGCCTGCACGGCAAAACGCGTCGCCGGGAGAATACTGTCGCCGCGAAGCGCGATATCGCGCGAAAGGTCGGTGGCCTCGACGAGCCGCAGCCATTTTTCAATGCCGCCTGGCTTTGCGCCATCGCCGTCGTGGTCGAGGATGCGTTTGCGCCACGCGACGCGGAAAGCGGGATCATCGCTGCGCGCGAGAATGGCGGCGTCTTTGATGGGGATGCGGCTCTGGTAGTAGTAACGATTCAAAGCCCAAGCCTGCAGCTGCCCGCGGGTGAGCTTTCCTTCGTGCATCAGCAGGTGAAAAGGATGCTTGTGATGGTAGCGCTCCTCGCCGATGGCGTGAAAGCCGGCGATAAACGCGGCTTCGGATAGCGGGGGATTCTCGGCGACGTGATTCACGGATGGAGTCATAGCTCGAAATCCATACCATCATAGGCGATTTCCCATCCGGCTTCACGCACAGTGCGGTGTTCCGGACTGTCTTCGTTCAACACCGGATTGGTATTGTTGAGATGGATGAGCACGTGGTGGGTTTTTCCGGGGCGGAAAGGTTGACGAAGCAGGCCGCGGTCACCCCAGAGGGGAACGTGTCCCATCTCCCGCGCGGTCCTGCGGCTGCGCCTGGCAGAAATCAATTCATCATCTTTCCAGAAGGTGCCGTCCAGGAGTGCCAGGTCGCTTTCATCGACGGAGCGGCGCCACTCCTCTCCAATTCCGGGCAAGGCCGGGGCATAGAAAAGCCGCTTTTCCTTGTGAATCAATTGAAGCCCGATGACTGCTTCCTCCGGAGGAAGGCTGTGGCGGAGCGATTCGCTCACATAGTCCGGAAAGTTACCGAGCAGCGGTATGGCTTTATAGAAAAGGCCGTCTTTCTTTCCCAGCGAGGAAGGCGGGACCAGCGGCATGAGCCGATCCAGGGGCATGACGTCCCAGATCGCCGGCGGATTCGAACGCGCGAGGACACGGAAGAGCGTGTTTTCCTCCGTGAGGATGCGGCGCACGGATACCGTAGAGAAAATGCGCAGGGGCTGAAATTCGCGAAGGTGAAGCAAGCCCATCACGGAATCGACATCGGCACTGGTGAGGAGGATGGAAGCGACCGGGGAACCAAGCGCCGCGGAACGTGGAGTAAGTTCGGGTGTTGCGTTGATCTGTTGGCGGAGATCGGGCGAGGCGTTAAGAAGGAACCATTTCGAAGGGTCCGGCGAAACCGCAACCTGTGCCTGGGTGCGCGGACGCGCCTTCAGTGTACCGAGGCGCAACGCGCTACAGTTCGCGCAACTACAATTCCATTGAGGGAAACCGCCCCCGGCTGCGGAGCCGAGGACTTTAACGCGCATTCGGTTTTCTGGCGACCGCAGAGCGGTCGACTCTCAGATTAGAGTTCGGCGTTAGCGTAGGAACTGACTTCGCAGTTCAAATCAATTTCTTCGTGCTGAGGGGTGGTCCATTCCATGAGTTGGCTCCTTGTGGAAAAAGCTCTCTATGACCCGCATAGAATAACACGACCTGCGCCGGGGGAGAAGAGTTTAACGGGATGAGGGAGTTCCAAATAGGTACAGGAAAGCAGGAGCGAGACGCGCGAGATGGCACCGAAATTCTTTAAGAAGTGCACCACAAAGCCTAGCCTTGTTCGGAAATCGTGAGCACAAGCGGTGGTAGGGAAATCCCACCAATCTCGGCTGGCAGGAATCCACAACTATTTTCTAAAAAATGCATGATTCCTCTTGACAAGGATGCAAAGGGGCCTATGATGTGGCAAGAAGTGGTAGGAAGTGGGCAGAAGTAGAGAGTTGTAGCGGGCACTGGGGCAAAGTAGACAGACAGCATAAGTTGTGGTGAAAGTGGGCATTTTGGCCATATTAGACCACATATTCGTGTGCGATCCGGGGCAAATAAGGGTCGCGTCGAGCAAATCGTATGAACCTGCGGGGCAACTGTCCAGCGAAGGTAGACGAGAAGGGCCGGTTGAAGATACCCGCCGTGTTTCTCGATGCACTAAAAGAGTATGGCAACCAATTCTACATTACCAGCCCGACAGGCGAATCGGCGCGCATTTATCCGATGAAGGTTTGGATGGAGATTGAGGACAAGCTGGCAAAGGTATCGAGCCAGAACCGGGCGAAGAGAAAATTTCTGATGAGAACGAGCTACTACGGGCAGACGGTGGAGTTGGATGGACAGGGCAGAGTGCTGGTGCCCCCGGTGTTGCGTGAATCGGCGCAGATGAGGGGAGAAGTGGACGTGTTCGGCAACCTTGATTACCTCGAGGTCATGAACCATACGCGCGTGCTGGACGACATGAAGAATTCGCCCTATACCGAAGAAGACGACAAGGCTTTGGAAGACCTGGGAATTTAAGGTTTTGCAAGATTGAGCGCGCCGCACACGCCGGTGCTGTTGGATGAGGTGCTGGAATGGCTGCAAATAAAGCCGGAAGGAACGTACATCGACGCCACGCTGGGAGCCGGCGGGCACTCGGCGGCAATCGCGGAAAAGCTGACTTCCGGACGGTTGATCAGCCTGGACCGGGACGCACAGGCGTTAGAACTGGCGCGGGAGCGGTTGAAGGATTTCGGGGAGAAGGTGACGCTGGTGCAGTCGCCGTTCTCGAGGATTGCGGAGGTCGCGCAAGAGTTGGGGATTCCGCCGGTGGACGGGGTCTTGGCCGACTTGGGAGTTTCGAGCATGCAGCTTGATCAAGCCGCGCGGGGATTTTCGTTTCGCGAGGCTGCTGCCTTAGATATGCGGATGGACACTGCCAACGACGAATTGACGGCAGACGAGATTGTGAATCGCTGGTCGGAGAATGAAATTGCCGACCTGCTCTACCGGGAAGCGGATGAGCACGATTCCAGAAGAATCGCCAAGGCGATCGTGAGAGCGCGGCCCATTCGGGATACCGCGCACTTGGCAACGATTGTGGCAGGGGCCCGAAAGCAATGGGGAAGGCAGAGACTGCATCCCGCAACAAAAACGTTTCTGGCGCTGCGGATAGCGGTGAATCGAGAGATGGAGGAACTCGGGCAGTTTCTTTCTCGGACCCCCGCCACAATGAATTCGGGCAGCCGCTGGGTGGTGTTGAGCTACCACTCGCGGGAAGACCGCCTGGTGAAGCATGCGTTTCAAGAGGGAGAGCGAGCAGGAACGCTCCGCGTGCTGACGAAACACGTGATCCAGCCCAGTGAGGAAGAGATGTCGGGCAACCCGCGTTCGCGAAGCGCGAAGCTGCGGTGTGCGGAAAGAATGCCGGTCGAATAACGGCGGGCAGGGTAGCGATATGGCACGGAAGAAAAAAGCAGCAGCGATGTTGGAATTTCAGACGGTCAAGCGCATCGACAACTCGCGCCTGATGCGCCACGTCGAGCCGGTGAAGATGCGCAATCTCTACCGCACGGTGGCGCTGAGCGGCATCGTTGCGATGTGTTTCATGCTCTACATCTACCAGCATTTTCGCTGCATTGACCTGAGCTTTCAGCTCGAAGACGTCAAGGGCAAGCAAGCCGAAGCAGCCTCGCTGAATTCTTCGCTGAAGCTGGAGATTGCCGGGCTGCGGAATCCGATGCGCATCGACGTGATCGCCCGGAAGCAGCTGGGCTTGACGGAACCGTTGCCAGAACAAATGCGGGAATACGACGCGCCGTCTGGCGCGGAAGTGGCCGCAGCGCGCTACATCCGGCCTAACCGCGCGCAGTAGCTTCGTTCCGCCCGGGTTTATCGCCCGAGAATTTGCTGTCAATTTTATGACTCAGTACCCGGAGCGATCCTCGATCTGATTCGCCATGCAACAGAACCGTCTCCACGCCGCTTCGGGTGATCGCGCTCCTGCCAGCAGTGAGCGTAGACGCATGGCTGCGAAACGCATCTTGATTGTCGGACTATTGGCGACGATCTGGATGACCGCGGTTCTTGGCCGTCTGGGCTACCTGCAACTTCTCCGACATAGCGATTACATGGCACGCGCGCAGCGGCAGCAGAAGCGCGTCATCGAGATCACTCCAAAGCGCGGGTCGATCTTCGATCGCAATATGCATCCCCTGGCAATGAGCATTCCTGTGGATTCAGCGTTCGCCGTGCCTTCGGAACTTGCCGACGAACAGCTCGCGGCGCGGCTGCTTTCCGGAGTGCTGGGAATCCCGCGGGACGTGCTGGAACAGCGGCTGGAATCGTCGCGCACGTTTGTGTGGATTTCACGCAAGCTCCCTCCGGAAAAAAGGGAAGCGGTGGAAGCTCTGAATCTGAAAGGCGTGTATTTCCAGAAGGAAAATCAGCGGTTTTATCCGAAGCGCGATCTCGCTTCCCACGTACTCGGCTTTGTGGACATGGACGAAAAGGGCCTGGGCGGCATCGAGTACGAACTGGACAGCCAGATTCGCGGTAAGAGCGAAAAGATCATCGTGATGGCCGACGCGCGGCAACGCTGGTTCGACGGCGGGGAGGCGCAGCGGGAGCGTGGCGCGAATGTGGTGCTCACGCTGGATGAGAAAGTCCAATACATCGCCGAGCGTGAGCTTGCCGTGGCGATCGCCAGGACGCATGCCATCGCTGGAACGGCGATCGTGATGAATCCCAGCACCGGGGAAATCCTTGGGCTGGCGAATTGGCCGAAGTTCAATCCGAACGCGGCGAACGATGCGCCGGCGGAATCGCGGATGAACCGCGGCATCAGCGCGCTGTATGAACCGGGATCGACTTTCAAATTGATCACGCTGGCAGCGGCGTTTGACCAGGGAATTACGCGGCCTACGGAAGTCTTCGATTGCGAGAATGGCGCCGTTTATATTGCCGGGCACCGCATTCGCGACCACAAGCCGTTCGGCCTCTTGAGTGTAGCGGACATTCTGGCGCAATCCAGCGACGTGGGCGCCATCAAGATTGCCCTGCGGCTGGGCGCGCCGAAATTCTACGATTACATTCGCACATTCGGTTTTGGCCAACCCACAGGCGTGGACATGCCGGGCGAGAGCAAGGGACTGCTGCGGCGGCTGGAAAACTGGACGCCAGTGTCGATCGGGTCCATCTCGATGGGCCAGGAAGTTGGCGTTACGCCGATTCAGCTGATCAGCGCCGTCTCAGCGATTGCCAACGGCGGAATGCTTTATAAGCCGCATGTGATTGCAGAGCTGCGGCGGGGCGAGCAGGTCTTGCCAGCGGAGGGTCCGCTCGCTCCGGCGGAGCCCAGACGAGTGATTCGGCCGGAGACGGCGGCGACACTGCGGCGTTTGATGGAAGGTGTAGTGCTGAATGGGACGGGAAAACTAGCACACCTCGATGGCTGGACCGCGGCCGGCAAAACCGGTTCGGCACAAAAAATAGATCCGGCGACAGGGCGATATTCGCCGACGCATTTCATTGCGTCTTTTACGGGGTTTGCGCCCATCAGCAATCCTGCGGTGGCCATCCTGGTGTCTCTGGATTCCCCGGTCGGACTGCATGAAGGCGGGATGGTAGCGGCGCCGGTCTTCAAGCGCATCGCCGAGCAGGTGCTGCCATATCTGGATGTGCCGCGGGACGTGCCGGTGGGTTCGCAGCTGATGCAGGCTTCGTACAAGAGTCGTGACGTTTCCGATAGTGCGGCGCTGGAAGATTTTACGCCGGCGGATTTTTCGGGGTTGCCCGATCAGCCTCCCGCGGAGACTTCGGTGCCCAATTCGAAAGAGAGCAAGAGCGCGCCGCCTGCGGTGACAGTGGCTGTGGACGAAGGTGGGGATATTGAGGTCCCGGATTTTTCCGGCAAGACGATGCGCGAGGTAACTGAGGCTTGCATCCACCTGGGATTGGACCCTGTTCTCGTTGGCAGTGGTCTTGCAACGAATCAGACGCCTGCGGTCGGGGCGAAACTCCGGCGGGGCGCAAAGATCACCGTGCAGTTCGGAGCACCGGCATCAAAGATAGAGAAGCCGAAGCAGAGGGTCAGGCCTTAGGATGAAAATTGGATTGAGCCAAGAAGAAGACCAGGCACGGGACGCCACCACGAACGAAGCCGCCAACCCAGGGAATCCGTCTGCTCACCGAGACAGGGCAGCCATTCGAAGAAAATTGAGCGAATTATTGGAAGGCACAGAAACCGCCGTGGCCGCCGGCGTGGGTGATCTGGAAATCCTGCAGGTGGCTTGCGATTCGCGCAAAGTGCTGCCGGGGGCGTTCTTTTTCGCGCTGCATGGCGCCAAGGCGGACGGAAACGCGTTCATCCAGGATGCGGTGAAGCGCGGAGCCGTGGCCATTGCAAGTGCTGAGCCTGTACCTAGCGCGGCGCCGAAAGGTGTGACGTGGATTCAGGTGCGCGACGCGCGCAAAGCGCTGGCGATTACGTCCGCGAATTTCTTTGGGAAGCCTGCAAATGCGTTGCAGCTCGTTGCGGTGACCGGAACGAACGGGAAAACGACGACAACGTCTGTGATCGATGCAATCGTGAAGGCTTCCGGCGCGCAGACAGGTTTGTTCGGGACTATCGCGTATCACACGCCGCTTGGTGATTATCCCGCGTCGAACACCACCCCCGAGTCCGTGGACCTGCAGGGGTTTTTCGCGGAGATCCGCGACGCAGGCGGGAAGTACGCCGTTCTCGAAGCAAGCTCGCACTCCTTGGCGATGGATCGCGTTTGGGGCTGCCATTTTCAAGCCGCAGTGTTCACAAACTTGACTCGCGAACACATGGATTACCATAAGACGTTTGAAGATTATTTTGCAGCAAAGAGAAAACTTTTTGAAGGCACGGGAGCGGGTGTTCCGGAAGTGGCGGTGCTGAATACCGACGATGAGTTCGGGAAACGGCTGGCGGGACTCCCGAAGAACACCGTAACTTATGGGTTGGAATCGCCTGCCGACATCACCACGAAGAAATTCCAGCTGGCGTTCGACGGTTTAACGTTCACGGCGCAAACGCCAAATGGGAAAGTGCAGGTGGAGTCTGCGCTGGTGGGGCGCATCAACGTCTACAACCTGCTGGCCGCGATTGGCGCGGCGCAAGCGCTTGGCCTTTCGAACGAAGTGATCGAAAAGGGTATTCGAAACCTACAGAGCGTTTCCGGGCGCTTCGAACGGATTGATCTCGGGCAGCCGTTTCTGGTGATTGTGGATTACGCCCACACGGACGATGCGCTGGAAAATCTGATTCGAACGGCGCGCGAGTTGAATCCTAAAGGGCGAGTCATCACGCTCTTCGGGTGCGGCGGCGAAAAAGATCGCACGAAACGGCCGGTCATGGGTGAAGTAACTGGAAGGCTGAGCGACCTGACGATTCTTTCCAGCGACAATCCACGCAGCGAGGATCCGCTGAAAATCATCAGCGACGTCATCGTCGGCTTGCAGAAAACCGCGGGGAAATATTTGATCGAACCGGACCGCGAAAAAGCCATCGGGCTGGCGATGGATGAAGCGCGCGCGGGAGACATCGTGCTTTTGGCCGGAAAGGGTCACGAGAATTATCAGATTTTGGCGGACCGCACTTTCGAATTTGACGATCGCATCGAGGCGCGCCGCGCGCTTCGCCAGCGTGGATTTTCCGAGCCGCCAGGCGGCCAGGCAAAAGGAGAGCCGCCGGGCGGTTCGGACAACGGGTTTGGCACTTAGCGCGCTTGAATAGAAGCTGTTACGAGGGCGCTAGTGCCATTGGTCACCTCTCGAAAGGAGGAACCCTCAAAACGGTGAGAACACAACCTGGCGTGGTTGGTGCGGTTAAGAAGAACCCTTTGAGGAACTTATGCGGTGGACGATTGCACAAGTGGCTGGCGCTCTGGGTACTCGGCCGGGAACGAAACTCGACCCCCTGGCCCGGGTGGCCGGCGTCTCGATTGATTCTCGCACGGTACGTGCCGGAGAACTGTTCATCGCCATCCACGGACCGCGTCACGATGGACACGATCATGTGGGCATTGCGCTGGAGCGTGGAGCGATCGCGGCAGTGGTGGCGCAAGGGCGTCTTTCGAAGTACCCGGGCGAAGTCAGCAGCCGCTGCATCGCCGTGGCAGACACCTTCGAGGCACTCAAGCAACTCGCGCGTGCGGTGCGCGAAGCCTGGGGCGGGAAAATTGCCGGGGTCACAGGTTCTGTCGGTAAGACCACCACGAAGGAGATCCTGGCGGCATTGCTGGGCTCGAAGCTGCGGGTATTGAAGTCGGAAGGGAACCTGAATAACGAGTACGGGCTGCCGCTGACGCTGTTCCGGCTGGAAGAAACGCATCAAGCAGCGGTGCTGGAGATGGGCATGTCGCGGCGCGGTGAGCTGGCGCGGCTGGCGGCGATTGCCAAGCCGGATGTTGGAGTGGTGACGCGCGTTGCGCCGGCGCATTTGGAGTTTTTTTCGTCGGTGGATGAGATTGCGCTTGCGAAACGCGAGCTGATCGAAGGATTGAATGGGCATGATTCGACGGCAGTGCTGAACGCGGATGATCCACGCGTGGCGGCGTTTGGCTCGTTCGCACCTGGACGTGTCCTGACGTATGGAATTGAAAAGCAGGCATTCTTCATGGCGCAGGAGATTGAAGACCGCGGGGCGTTTGGCTCGTCGTTTGACTACGTCAGTCCGGAAGGTCGTGTGCGGCTGGAGTTGACGGTGCCGGGGTATCACGCGATTGCCAACGCTTTGGCGGCGTTGGCGGCGGCGAGCGTTTGGAATATTGGAGCAGCGGAAGCGCAAAGCGTGTTCCGCTCGCTGCGCGCGCCCGCGATGCGCGGTGAACTTTTGCGGTTTTCGAATGGAGCGGCGCTGATCAACGATAGCTACAATTCGAGTCCCGCGGCGCTGCAGGCGATGACGGAGCTGCTGGCGGCCACACCAAGTTTTCGGCGTCGCATCCTCGTTGCGGGTGAAATGCGCGAGCTCGGCACAGCATCCCGCGAATTGCACCGGGAAGCGGGAAAATTTGCCGCGAAGACGGGCAAAATCGATTCGATAATCGCGGTGGCTGGCGATGCCGCGGAAATCGTGGAAGGCGCGGTGGCCTCCGGCTTTCCGCGGGCGCAGGCTAAATTCTTCGCGACACCCGAAGAGGCAGCTGAGTATTTGAAAGACCTTCTGGTCTCAGGGGATTTGCTACTGGTGAAAGGCTCACGCGGCGTGAAGATGGAGCGCATCGTCGAAGTGCTCATCGTGAGGCACGCCGTCCCGGGCGAAAAATCAGACCAGGAGGTAAAGCACTGAGATGCTGTACTACCTCCTCTACCACGTCTTGCAGAAGTATTTCAGCCCGCTGAACGTATTCCGCTACATCACGGTCAGGACCGTGTACGCCAGCCTAACGGCGATGTTTCTTGCGCTGGTGTTCGGGCCGTGGCTCATTCGCCGCTTACGCGAATTGCAGATTGGACAGTTCATCCGCGAAGAAGGGCCACAAGAGCACAAGAAGAAGGCGGGCACGCCCACCATGGGCGGCGTGCTGATCGTTCTTTCGACAGCTGTACCGGTGCTGCTCTGGGCGGATCTGACCAATCCGTTTATTTTGCTGTCGCTCTTAGCACTGTTCGGTTTTGCGGTCATCGGATTCATTGATGACTACGCCAAAGTTTCGCAGCAGCGCAACCTGGGGCTTACGGCTAAGAAAAAAATCTACTTCCAGGTTTTCGTCAGCTTGATCGTCGGCGTGGTGCTTTTGGTTTTGGCCACGTACAGCGCCTACTCGACGCAGTTCGTCTTTCCTTTTTTTAAACGTTTCCGTCCGGATCTGGTAGTGCACTCGCTCCTGGATCAATCCCACTTTTCCGGGCATCTCTGGCCGCTGGCGTTTGTGCCGTTTCTCGTGGCGACCGCAATCGTCATTGTGGGCTCTTCGAATGCGGTAAATCTGACGGACGGCCTCGATGGCTTGGCCATCGGTTGCACGGTGATTGCAGCCGGGGCGCTGACTGTTTTGACTTACGTGAGCAGCAACTACCGCTGGGCAACTTATCTGGAGATTCAGTACATCCCGCGTGTCGGCGAACTCACTGTATTTTGCGGCGCACTTGTCGGAGCTTCGCTGGGGTTTCTCTGGTACAACGCGCATCCCGCGGAAATTTTCATGGGCGACGTGGGTTCGTTGTCGCTCGGCGGAACGCTGGGCACCATTGCGGTGATCATTAAGCAGGAGATTCTGCTCTTTTTCGTGGGCGGTATTTTCGTGATTGAAGCGCTTTCCGTGATTTTGCAAGTTGGTTCCTTCAAGTTGCGCGGCAAGCGCATCTTTCGAATGGCGCCCATCCATCATCATTTTGAGTTGATGGGTTGGAGCGAATCGAAAGTGATCGTGCGGTTCTGGATTGTCGCGCTGGTGTTCGCGCTGTTTGCGCTGACAACTTTGAAATTGCGGTAGCTAGGCATTTGGTTGAGAGGGTTTTGCGAGACCGATGGCGAATGCATTCGAATTGCGAGGCAAGCGCGTGCTGGTCGTAGGACTGGCCAGGACGGGTGTAGCCACTTCGCTTTTTTGCTCCGCGTGCGGCGCAAGCGTGACCGCCACGGATGCGCGGACGGAAAACGCAATTGGCGAAGTGCTTTCCCAGTTGCGGACCGCGGGAGTTCATCTTGAATTGGGTGGCCACCGGGAAGAAACAGTTCTGGAACAGGATTTGATCATTCCGAGTCCTGGTGTGCCCGCGGACGCGCCGCTGTTGAAAGCTGCGCGCGCGAAAGGCATCACAATCTGGAGTGAAATCGAACTGGCGGATCGGTTCTTGAATGGTCGCCTGATCGGTATCACCGGTTCGAATGGAAAGACCACCACCACTTCGCTGATCGAACACATTTTGAGGAGCGCCGGAATCTCCACAATTCTTGCGGGAAACATCGGCACGCCTCTGATTTCGCGAGTAGAAGAGACAAACGACGCGAGCGTCACGGTGGTAGAGCTGAGCAGCTTCCAGCTCGAGCTGATCGACAGCTTTCGGCCAAACATCAGTGTGTTTCTGAATCTCACGCCGGACCATCTCGACCGCCATCACACGCTGGAAGAATATGGCGCGGCCAAGGCGCGGATTTTCGAGAATCAAACGGAAGCGGACAGCGCCGTGCTGAATGCGGATGATCCGGCGACCACAAAATATGCGCCGGCAAAGCCACAGGTGTTCTGGTTCAGCAGGAAGCAGCGCGTAGCGCAAGGCGCATTCGTTCGCGAAAATGAGATTGTTTTTCGGCGCGACGGAAATGAAGAAACCCTGCTGAAGCTTCAGGATATTTCGATGGCTGGTGCCCACAACGTGGAAAATGTCCTGGCCGCAGTAGCGGCTACGCGGCTCGCCGGGGCGGACGCCTCGGCCATCGCCAAAGGGGTGCGCTCGTTTTCAGGCGTGGAGCACCGGCTGGAGTTTGTCGCGGAGATTGGCGGCGTGCGCTACTACAACGATTCGAAAGCCACCAACGTGGATGCCACGCTGAAGGCACTGGATTCTTTTCCCGGGAGGATCCTCGTGGTCCTTGGCGGGAAAGACAAAGGCAGCGACTACACTGCGCTGCAAAAGCTGTTGCGCGAAAAAGCCATTCTCGCGCTGCTGATTGGCGCGGCGGCGGAGAAAATTGAAAAACAAATCGCCGGGAGCGTGGCCATCGAGCGCGCCGGAACTATCGAGCGCGCGGTGGAGATCGCTTCACACGCGGCGCGTCCTGGGGATGTTGTGCTCTTCGCGCCCGCCTGCGCCAGCTTCGACCAGTTTGAAAACTACGAGCACCGTGGACGGGTCTTCAAAGATTTGGTGCATCAGTTAGAGCGGCATGCCGCAAGTACAAGTTCAGGGGGAAGGTGAGCAGACGTGCCGAGACGACTCGAAAACGACCGATGGCTGTTTGGAGTGACCCTGGCGCTATGTTTGTTCGGCGCGGTGATGATTCTCAGCGCTTCCGCGGTCACCGCGGAACAACAATACGGCCATTCCTACATTTTTCTGGCGCGGCAGGCGGCGTGGCTGTTGCTCGGCCTTACGGGAATGTTCGTGCTGATGCGCACCGACTATCGCAAGCTGCGCGAACCTGGGGTCATCTACCCAGTCGTCTGCGTGGTTCTGCTCATGCTCGTCGGGACTTTTTTCCTGGATAAATCTCACGCCACGCACCGCTGGATCAAGATTGGTCCCGTCAACATCCAGCCTTCGGAACTCGCAAAGCTCGCCGTGATTCTCTATCTGGCGTGGTTCCTCGACCTCAAGCGCCGCGGCAAAGCCGGAATGGAATTTTGCAAAGAGGATTTCATGCAAACCATTCTTCCCGCGGCGGGACCAATCCTGATCTGTGTGGCTTTGGTGCTCCTGCAGCCAGACTTGGGTACCGCCATCGAAATCGTCCTCGTTGCGACAGCAGTTCTTTACGTCGCCGGCCTTTCCTGGAAGTGGATCGCTGCCGGCGCTGTGGCCGCGATGCCCGTTCTTTATCTCTTGATTACTCACGTCGCCTATCGCCAAGCACGGCTGATGGCGTTTCTCCATCCGGATTCCGATCCGCAAGGAGCGGGATTTCAATTGTTGCAGTCGCTCATCGCCGTGGGCTCGGGAGGATTCACCGGCGTTGGCCTGATGGAGAGCAAACAAAAACTTTTCTACCTTCCTGAGGCGCACACGGATTTTATATATGCCGTGATTTGCGAAGAACTGGGGTTCATCGGCGCGATGGTCATCATCGCGCTGTTTGTGGTCTACGGCTGGAGGGGAATGCGCGCCGCGTTTTCCGCGCCGGATGGTTTCGGAAGGCTGCTGGCGCTGGGGATTACCGCGATGGTGATGAGCCAGGCGCTCATTAATTTCGCAGTGGTGCTCGGCATGGTTCCCACAAAAGGAATCCCGCTACCGTTCATCAGCTACGGCGGATCGAGTTTGCTGGCGATGCTGCTGGCAACCGGCGTGCTCCTGAATATTTCGCAGCAAGCGGCGGAAGCGTGAGGAGCGGGCGCCCCACGTGAAATTGCTGATTGCAGGCGGTGGAACGGGCGGTCACGTTTTTCCGGCGCTGGCGATCGCTCAGGAATGGCTTTCGAGAGGGAACGAGAGGGAAGTGGTGCTGGTGGGAACGGAGCGCGGAATCGAAATGAAGCTGGTGCCGCAAGCGGGACTGCCGCTGGAAACGCTGCGCGTGGCCGGCTTGAAAGGTAAAGGCGGAGCAACGCTGCTCAGGAATTTGGCAATGCTCGCTCCGGCGATGCTGGATGCGCAGCGCGTTCTTGGGAAGCACAAGCCCATTGCAGCATTCGGAGTCGGCGGCTACGCCGCAGGCCCGATGCTGCTCGCGGCTTGGCTGGGCCGCGTGCCAAACGTCATTTTTGAACCGAACGCCGAGCCCGGCTTCACCAACAAAGTGCTGGCGCGAATTTCCGCGCGGATCGCGACCGGGTATGCAGTTTCTGCACAGGTGTGGGGAAAAAAAGCCATTGTTACCGGCTGCCCGGTGCGCCCGGAGTTTTTCTCCATCGCTCCGCGAAAGATGGGGATGCCTTTCCGGCTGTTGATCACCGGCGGCAGCCAAGGCGCGCTGCCGGTCAACCGCGCATTCGTTGACGCCATGGACCGCCTCGCCACGCGAAAAAATGAACTGGCCATCGTGCATCAGACGGGCGAACGCGATTACAATGCTGTGCGCACCGCATACGCGCGGCGCGAAATCCATGCGGAGGTCGTGCCCTTCCTGACCAACATGCCGGAGCGTTTTGCTTGGGCCGACGTGATTGTTTGCCGCGCAGGAGCCATCACCGCGGCGGAAATCGCCGCCGCGGGCCGCGCGGCCATCTTTATTCCTTTTGGAAGAGCCACCGACAGCCATCAGCTGCGCAACGCGCAGGAAATGTCGCGCGCGGGCGCCGGCCGGCTGATTTCCGAGTCGGAACTCACCCCTGATAAACTGACCAATGAAATTTTCTCTCTCCTCGACCAACCCCAGGAGATCGAAAAGCTGGCAACCGCTGCGCGCGGGCTCGCCCGGCCGCACGCTGCGCGGGATATTGTCAATTTGATTGAGGAGGCCGCGAACGTGCAGGGAAATCGGCAGAGGACAAGTTCATGATGGTCTCCTTCCGCAATTTTCAGCGCATTCACCTGGTGGGCATCGGCGGTATCGGCATGAGCGGTATCGCCGAAGTGTTGCTGACGCTCGGCTATTCGGTCTCTGGCTCGGACGTCAAGCTCTCCACCATTACAGAACGGCTGCAGAATCTCGGCGCGACCATCTTCGAGGGCCACAAAGCCGCGAACGCAGACGGAGCGCACGTGGTGGTCACTTCCTCTGCGGTGAAGGCAGACAACCCAGAAGTCGTCGAAGCGCACAAGTGTAAAATTCCGGTGATCCCGCGCGCGGAGATGCTTGCCGAGCTGATGCGTTTGAAATACGGCATCGCTGTCGCGGGCGCGCATGGCAAGACCACCACGACTTCCATGGTTGCTTCGGTGCTTGCGGCCGCGCATCTCGATCCAACTTTTGTCATCGGCGGACGCGTCAACCAGGCAGGAACGACGGCGCGGCTTGGCAAAGGCGAATATTTTGTAGTGGAAGCCGACGAGAGTGACCGCAGCTTTTTGATGCTCGCGCCGGTTGTTGCGGTCGTGACGACCATCGATCGCGAGCACCTGGATCAATATTCTTCGCTCCAGGACATTCAGGATGCGTTCATCCAGTTCGTGAATCGTGTTCCGTTTTACGGCGCGGCGATTCTGTGCATCGATGAGCCCAATGTGCAGGCGATTATTCCTGACGTGAAGCGGCCCATCATCACATACGGCACTTCGAGCCAGGCCGACCTGGTGATTAGCGATGTAAAACTCGAAGGCCTTGGCAGCGAATTCCGTCTTACCTACAAGGGCGATGACCTCGGCCTTTTTCGCTTGGCGCATCCTCCTGGCATGCACAATGTCCGGAACGCAGCGGCCGCGGCGGCGGTGGCGCTGTATCTGAACGTTGCGTCGGACCTGATTCGGGAAGGACTGGTCAAGTTTGCCGGAGTGGGCCGACGCTTCGACGTTAAAGGCGTGGTCAACGAGATTACTGTCGTTGACGATTACGGGCATCACCCGGTTGAGATCCGCGCCACTCTCGAAGCGGCGCGGGTATGCAAGTTCAATCGCCTTCTGGTGCTCTTTCAGCCGCACCGTTATAGCCGCACGCAGCATTTGTGGGATGAATTCTGCCGCGCGTTCAACCAGGCGGATATTCTCGTATTGACCGACATCTACGCCGCAAGCGAAGCGCCTATCCCGGGCGTGACCAGCGAAGCGCTAGCCCAGGCTATTCGCGAAGCCGGCCACAAAAACGTTCACTATTTTCGTTCCATGCAGGACGGCATCGGATTTCTGTTGAAGCAGGCGCACCCCGGCGACGCCATTTTGACCATTGGTGCGGGGAGCATCAGCCGTGCCAGCAACGAGCTGATGGTTTTGCTCGGAACGGAGCATCCGACGACTCATGCGCATTAGCGATCCTCAAATCGTCGCCAGGCTCACGAAGCTCGCCGTCGAGCTGCAACCGGGCATTTCCCTGGCCGATCAGACGTCTCTTGGCATCGGTGGTACCGCTGATCTGCTCCGCATCAAGAAGCACGAGAGCATCCCCCATCTCATGAAGCTTCTCGATTCGAATCACATCCCGCACAAGTTCCTGGGCGGCGGTTCCAACTTGCTTGTCGGCGACGGCGAATTGCCTTGGGTGATGCTGCAACTGGTTGGTCCCGAACCGGACGTCGTCCTGGAAGGCAATCTTGCGCACGTGGACGCCGCCGCGGACCTCGGCCGCACGGTCACTTTTTGCGCGAAGAACGATTTGGGGGGAATGGAAGGGCTGATCGGAGTTCCCGGCACCGTCGGCGGCGCCCTTCGAATGAACGCCGGCGCGTACGGTATGCAGATCGGCAGCTACGTTCGCGAAGTAAAACTCTACCGGGCAGCCGAACGCAAGATCGAATTCCTCCGCGGCCATCAAATTTCTTTCGAATACCGACACACTTCGTTTGCGCCCGATGATATGATGCTTTCGGTGACGCTGGAACTACCCTCCAAGCCGTTCAAGGAAATTCTCCAAGGGATTCGTATCTGCAACGAAAAACGGCGCGCAAGTCAGCCGCTTGGCCAGAAAAGCGCCGGCTGCATCTTCAAAAATCCTGCCGGTGCGTCCGCCGGCCGAATGATTGATGAGCTCGGACTCAAAGGCCACGCCGTTGGCGATGCGCAAGTCAGCGACCGCCATGCCAATTTCTTCGTAAATGCAGGAAAGGCTTCAGCCAAGGACATGTTGGCGCTGATTGCCGATGTGCGTGGGCGCGTGCAGAAGGCCTTTGGCGTCGAGCTGGAGAACGAGGTGGTCGTTTGGAACGCGTAAAGGCTTTGCAAAGGAACGCGGCGGCAGCGGAGGCCGATGCCTACCGGCCGGAGCTGATTGCCGACGATGAGCCGCGTTACTTGCGCCGGCAAAAACCGGTCGAAATCCGCCGAAAAAAATTCACCGGGCGCGGATGGCCGTTCTATCGCCGGGTGCTGGTGCTGAGTGCGATGGGGATCGCGGGATTGACTGTGGCCGTCTATGGAACGCGGTTCCTGCTCTATTCGCCAACCATGCTGTTGACGAAGCCGGAACAGATTGAGCTGAACGGAAATCACATCGTCGCTCGCGAAGCAGTGTTGCAGCAGTTCGTGCATGACCGCTCCGGGAGCGTGCTGCAAGTTCCGCTGGACACTCGCCGTAGCGAGATCGAACAGATTCCCTGGGTGGAATCCGCCAGCGTGCTGCGGATCCTGCCGAACCGTATTCGCGTGGAATTGACCGAGCGCACGCCCATCGCATTTGTGCGAAATGGAAATGAACTGGCGGTCATTGATGTCCACGGTGTAATTCTCGACCGCCCACAAGGCGAGGAGTTGCGGTTTCCGGTCGTCAGCGGCGTTTCGGATGAATTGGCTCGCGACCAGCGCGAAAAGCGCATGCAGATTTATCAGGAATTCATGAAAGCTGTCGAACTGGTGCGCGCGGGCTCTGCAAATTGCGTCAGCGAGATCGATCTTTCGAATCCCAAGGATCTGCGTGCCGTAATGACTGGCCTTGCGGGTCCCACCGATTCGCAGGCCGTCACCGTTCACTTCGGCTCCGGAGAATTCGCCGGGAAGTACAAGATGCTGGTGGACAATTTCTCGCAATGGCAGGCCAACACTGGTCGCGTGCAATCCATCGATTTGCAATATTTGCGGCAAGTGATCGTGAATCCCGAACCTGGCTCGGGCACGATCGCCAGAAAATCAAAATAGATTCATCGCAGGAGCGGCGGCTTGGCGAAGAAAGACAAATACCTGGTTGGGCTGGATATCGGCAGCACAAAAACCTGCGTGCTCATCGCGGAAGTCGAAGGCGAGCTGGTGAAGTTTCTCGCGCTTGGCGCGGCTGAATCCAAGGGACTGCGCAAGGGCCTGATCGTCAATCTCGATGCTACTGTCAGCTCGATTCGCCGCGCCGTGGAGGAAGCGGAGAGCGTTGCCAACGTTCCCGTCGAAGAGGCCTTGATTGGTGTGGCCGGAAGCCACGTTCGCGGCGTCAACAGCCGTGGCGGCATCACGCTGGGCCATCGTCCGCGGGACATCGAACGCGATGATGTGCGCCGCGCCGTGGATGCCGCGCGCAATATCACCCTTCCCGAAGACCGCGAAGTGCTGCACGTTCTCCCTCACGAATTTATGGTGGACGCGCAGACCGGCATTCGCGACGCCATCGGCATGGTCGGACATCGGCTGGAAGTCAACGTTCATCTCGTAACTTCCTCCGTCGCCGCCACGCAGAATCTTGTCACGGCGGCGAACAAGGCCGGTATCCTCATCAGCGATACTGTTCTTGAGCCCCTCGCTTCTGCGGAATCTTGCCTCACCCAGGACGAGCGCGATCTCGGCTGCTGCCTCCTGGACATCGGCGGCGGCACAACGGAATTGATTGTTTACGGCAGCGGTGTGGTCCGTCATTCGAGCGCCGTGGGAATTGGCGGCGACCACTTCACAAATGATCTGGCCGTCGGTCTGCGCACACCGATTCCCGAAGCCGAGAGGACAAAACGTCGACACGGTTGTGCCGCCTCCGCTTTCATCAAGAAGGAAGAGGGCGCCATCGAAATTGCCAGCGTGGGCGACCGTCCGCCGCGCAACATTTTCGCGCACATGCTCACGGACATTATCGAGCCCCGCGCCATGGAATTGCTTTCACTGATCCGTGACGATTTGCAGCGTGCCGGCCTGGACGGTCAAATTCCCGCAGGATTTATTTTGGCGGGCGGCGCCGCACGATTGCGCGGCTTGGACGAACTCACCGAGCAGGCGTTCCATCTGCCGGTGCGCATTGCGGAACCAAAGGGCTTGGCTGAGCTGCCGGAACAGGTAGCGCAGCCGGAATATGCAACGGTAGTCGGTCTTGTATTGTACGGCGCGCGGGCGCGGCGCAGTTCGCCGCAGCGTGCTGGAAATCTTGTATCCAAATTGAAGGCCATGTTCGCCGGCGCCTCGTGACCCTGCCCGAGAGCCGCTGGCGAAACTGGAGAAGTCTGGGGGAGATATGACAGCAAGAGAAGCAGGAATTCGCATGAGCTTCAGCGAGGAGCTGCAGCCAGCGAAGATTAAAGTCATCGGTGTGGGCGGGGGCGGGTGCAACGCGGTCAACCGCATGATTCGCGCCAAGCTCGAAGGCGTGGAATTCATCACGGCAAACACCGACTTGCAGGCGTTGAAGCTTTCGCAAGCGCCTGTGAAATTGCAGCTCGGCGCAAAGCTGACCAAGGGGCTCGGTGCGGGCGCAAATCCCGAGGTCGGCCGCAAGGCGGCGCTCGAGGACACGGAAAAAATTATTGAAGCGCTCGAAGGCTCGGACATGATTTTCATCACGTCCGGCCTCGGCGGCGGCACGGGAAGCGGAGCGGCGCCGGTAGTGGCTTCGCTCGCCAGCGAACTGGGCGCGCTCAGCGTCGCCGTCGTGACCAAGCCGTTTGCGTTCGAAGGCAAGCGTCGCATGATGCAAGCCGAGCAGGCGCTTCAGGAGCTCATCGGCGCCGTGGATACCGTCATCGTCATCCCCAACGAGCGCCTGATGGAAACTGTCGAACGCGGCACCAGCTTCTTTGACGCGTTCCGCATTGCCGATGACATCCTTCGCCAAGCCGTGCAGGGCATTTCGGACATCATCACCGTGCCCGGCATTATCAACCGTGATTTTGCCGACGTGAAAGCCATCATGCACGGACAGGGTTATGCGGTCATGGGCACCGCTGTAGCGACAGGCACGAACCGTGCCGTCGATGCCGCCAATCGCGCCATCGCCAGCCCGCTCCTCGAAGACAATTCCATTCAGGGCGCGCAGGGAATTCTCATCAACATTTCCGGCAGCTCCAGCCTGACGCTCCATGAAGTTCACGAAGCGTCGAGCGTTATCCAGAAAGCCGCGCACGAGAATGCCAACATTATTTTCGGCGCCGTCCAGGACGACAACATGAAGGACACCATCAAGATCACCGTGATCGCCGCCGGATTCAAGGACGCCAACAAAAAGAACATGCATCAGAAGCCGTCATTTCTGCCCAAGACGTGGAAAGCCGGGCGAGACATCCCGGAGGCGCCGGTGCAGCAGGCTCCGCCGAACATCGTTCACCAGGTCCAGCAGAATGTCCGTGAAGTAAACCACGACGTTCCCGCGGACGATCTGGACGTCCCGACCTTCCTCCGCCGCCAGGCGCAAAAGGCCTAGTTCACAGCAGTAATGAGTCGATCTTTTAGGGGCGCAGCATGCTGCGCCCTTTTTTTGAATTTCCCACTGTGCCGCTACTGCAAGCGCGACATTGCCTCGGCCAGTTTTCGGACTTCGGTTTCGAATCTTTTATAATTCCGGCTTCCATACGGAAGCGTAGAGCCCAGGCCCGAGTGAAATTCTCGCGCGCGGGTTTCCTCCACTATCTCGACGATGTTCGCTGCGTTGATTCCCGCCCCGGGAACGATGACGATGCGGTTTCCAGCCGAGGCCACGAGTCTCTCGAGGACTGCCGCTCCTTCGCGAGCTCCTGCGGCGCCACCTGACGTCAGGATGCGCGCCGCTCCCGTTCGAATCACATTTTCGAGCGCTCGAGGCAAATCGGGGCATTCATCGAACGCGCGGTGAAATGTAGTGGGCAGTGGCCGTGCCAATTCGACTAGCTCTCGCGTCCGGTCAACATTGATATGGTGATTCGAATCGAGGATGCCAAGCGCTACGCCGTTCATCCCGAATTCTTTCGCGGTCTCGATTTCCACTTGCATTGTGGCGAATTCGCCTGCGGAATAAACGAAATCGCCGGCGCGCGGCCGAATCATCGTGAAAATGGGAATGCGGATCCGGGAGCGCGCCACGCTCATAAGTTCGGCACTCGGAGTGACGCCACCAGCAGACAAGTTGCCGCAAAGCTCAATGCGATCCGCCCCGCCGCGTTCCGCAGCCAGCGCCGCTTCCACCGATTCCACGCTGATTTCCAGCCGGAATTTCTCTCGCACGTTCAGAACCCGTGTCCGATGCTGATATGCGTGAGCGTGCTCTGCTTCCAGTTCCAGAAGATGCCCAGTAGCGCCGCGATGTTCCAGCCCCACAGAAACAGCCGCATTTCCGCCGTGCTGTAAGGGCGATTTTTCCAAAGCGCTGCCGCATCCAGCACAAACCAGATCATGCCGATGGCAAGAAATCCCGCAATCATCAGGTCATGAAAATAAAAAGTGACCAGCCCCGCTTCGATGCACAAGAAACCGGCGATCAACAATTTGGCGGGAACTCTGCCGATGAGCGTGGCCGTCGTCTGTCGGCCGCTCATGCGGTCCGGTTCGATGTCCATCACTTCGCCGAATACATGCGAATGCATGGCAAACAGCGCACCAAATAAAAATGTCTGCCAGGGCAGCTGCGGCACTTTGTTGAGCCAGCTGCTCAGCACGAAAACTAGCAGGTAGCTCGCCTGAATCAAAACGTCAAACGGAGGGCGCCCTTTCCAGCCGAACCGTGGCACGTTATAAAGACCGACGGCCAGCAGCAGGACAGAGTACCACCACAAGATGCGCGGCCCGAACAGGACGTAAAACGCCACCACAAAGGGAAGTTGCACCGCCGCGAGCTGCCATTTCAGGGAAGCGAGCTGTTCGCGAGCGCCCCGCGAGCCAAACAAAAATGTCCCTTTCCGCGGGTTCAACAAATCCGTCTCGGCGTCCACGATGTCGTTCGCGCCGTAGAGCAGGAGCCCGAGGGGGAAGAGCACAAAGAATAGTCCGAGCCACAGCGTGGCCGAATGAAAAAAGTTCTCGTGGGCGAGCGGCATCAGGTAGAACATCGCCGTGGTCGACCATAATCCAGGCCGCGAGACCTGAATCAGAAAGGCCAAACCCGAAACCCGCTCCCGTGGTTTTTCTTCTTTTGGTACCGCTAGAGTGGCCTCCGCCATTGGCCCAACTATACAAGGCTCCGGGGCATTCCTCGATTTTCAAATCATCACCGTGTGCCGAATCGTTTCAGAGCTTTCAAATTGTTTTGAGGACCAGCAAACGCGGGAAGAAATGCGTATTTGTTAAGCGAGGCCGAAGGAGGCAAATGCGGTGACGGACGCGCAACCTAGCGCGACGCCCAGAACCACGCCCGCAAGAACATCGCTCAGATAATGCATCCCGAGCACGATACGCGACACTGCAATACTCAGCGCGAGAAAAAAGAGCACGGCTTCGAGCGAGGGATAGAAGTAGCTGATCACCAGCGCGATGGAAAACGCCGTCATCGTGTGACCCGACGGGAAAGAAAATTTGTCAGGCGGCAGGATTTTCGACCAGCAGTGCGGCTCGATCTGGCAAGGCCGCGGCCGCTGGCTAAGCCGCTTCAGCGCCTTGAAAACGAAGATCCCCACGACTGCTGCACTTCCCGCGGCGCCAACCGCCGAAAAGCGGTGCGGGCCCCCGTAGAAAAACAGCATGATCCCCAGCCCATACCAGATCCAGCCGTCCCCCAAGCGCGTTGCCGCGATCATCCAGATACGAATCCAGCGCGGGGCGCGCCACCGGTTCATCCGCCGCATCAACCGTTGATCGCGGCGTTCGATGTATCCCCAGAGGCCACGTGCGACTGCCATCGCCTTACCTCATAAACACGGCCGGAAACAAACAAGCAAACTCAATAAGGGAAATGCACAAGTACGCAAACAAAATCTCCCGAATACTCGCCATCCGCGCGCGCATAGCCTTTTGCTTCGTTCGAAAGCTCGGATAAGACGCCGCCATCGACATTTTCATCATCCCGCCAGGTGCGCTTCGAAATTCGAATCCATGTCCCAGAGCATGCGCCTGCGTTTTTCGCTGTTTTCCATCAACGCCGACCATTTCTTGCAAAAGCGAATTTCGTTCAGCCAATGGCTGGCGGTGAACGCCGGCACCAGCAGCGCCAGCGGAGAAAGCGCCATCGTCCACGGCTTGTCGCAGAAAAGGGAATAAACGATGCTGAATACGTCCAGCGTGAGCTTGCCGCAGCTCCCATGCGCGCCATGTACACGGCCGCGTCCCGCGCGCAGCGCCGCGAAAAATTCATCCATCGTCCGCGCATCGGGTACTTCCGTGTACGTGAGCCCGACGCCGGCGATTGTGTGAGAGTCGCTTCCGGCAATCGCGATTTTGCCCAATCGGTCCGCGAACTTTGCGGCACTGTCGTTCGCCTTCGGCCACATCTGTCCATTGCGTGTTTCGAACGCCGGGACGTAGGACTCAAACCACCGGAAGTCTTCTGCTTCGCGCCGTCCCGTCAGCCCCGAGAAAACGTGGTTCGCACTGAAGAACAGTTTGCGCTCGGTGAGGTACATCAGCAGGGAGACGAAATCATTCCTGCGGCGCTGGATCTCCACGTGGTCGCGTTCGGCCATGCCGTAAACGCCGATATGTGCTTCTGTCCCGCTCGGCATTCGAACGGTAACCTCTTCGCTCAGGAAGAAATCCGGGTGCTGCCGGAGAGCTTCTGCGGCATCGATGGAGTCGTGGTCGGTCAGGGTAACCATGGACATCCCCAACCGTTTCAACCGGTCATAGACTTCACTGGGATCGTTGTAGGATTCCCGGCAAATACGGTCCAGTCCGGGAACGTTAAACATGCCAGAGGCGACGGAGTGAACATGTAGGTCGCAGCGCATGGTGCAATTTTGGACCGCCGATATGAACAGCCTGTGAAGAGGTGACGAAATCTCCGTAAATGTGTCCATGGAACTTATTGAACACAAGGGGGTTACAATGTTATCCACATGGCATGGAGCGTGCTCCTCTCAGAATTCCAAAATCTGTGCCAAACTCAGCCCAATGAAGAAGATTCATGTCGTGTTCCACGACGGCGGTGGGGGACACCGCAATGCTGCCCTAGCTCTCCAGACCATCATTTCCCAACAAAACCGCGGCTGGCAGGTCGAACTCGTTCAATTCCAGGACCTTACCGATCGCCTGGACGTCCTTCGCAAACTGACCGGCATCCGCATCCAGCAGCAATACAACATCATGTTGCAGAATGGCTGGACCCTGGGCAGCACCTATCTCCTCAGGATGCTGCAGATGACCATTCGCCTCTTGCACAGGCCGCTGGTCCGCCTTCTAGAGAAATTCTGGCACGAGAAACCGGCAGACCTCCTTGTTTGCGTCATTCCTCATTTCAACCGGCAGATCTGTGAAAGCTGGAACAAGGTCTATCTCGGCCGGCCTTTTGTCACTCTTATAACCGACCTCGCCGATTTTCCTCCAAGGTTCTGGATCGAGCCCATCCGCGAACAGTTCGTCATCGCCGGAACAGAGAAAGCCGCCGAGCAAGCTCGCTCTTTGGGCCACGATGATGCCCACATCTTACGCACCTCGGGCATGATTCTGCGGCCCGATTTCTATGTTTCCGATAATTCCGACCCCATGGCTCTGCGAAAGGAAATGGGCTTGCGGACGGATTTGCCGACGGCCATCGTGCTTTTCGGCGGCCATGGCTCAAAGGTGATGTACGACATTACGGAACGTTTGGACGCTGCGGATTCACCGGTACAACTCATCCTGATCTGTGGCCGCAATGAAGAGCTTGCCGCCAAGCTGCGCGCTCGCCGGTGGAAAATGCCCGTGCATGTTATGGGATTCACGAAGGAAGTGCACAGATTTATGCGCGCTGCCGACTTCCTGATCGGCAAGCCCGGCCCCGGAAGCGTCGCGGAAGCGATGGTGCGGAAACTTCCCGTTTTGATCGAATGTAATGCCTGGACGCTTCCGCAGGAGCGCTATAACGCCGAATGGGTGATCGAGAAGGGCGTCGGCATCGTCCTGGACAGTTTCCGCGATGTTGCCGCAGGTGTCCGCCGGATTCTTGATCCCGCGACTCTTGCCGAGTTTCGAAAGAATCTCGCCGCGCAAGACAATCGCGCGATTTTTGAAATCCCTGAAATTCTCGCAAGACTCTTGGGTGAGACCCAGAATGAATCACAGCCAGCGGCGCAAGCAACTGTCTCAGCCGACGCACACTAGTCTGCTCAACCCCCGAGCTTACAACTTACAATTGGAAACTGTTCTTAGAGCTGAGCATGCTCGGCGCGTCCGGGACGTGAGAATCGAGGCCCGGCGTGGGAATCCTGAGCAGGCGTCTGCATATGCGGCTTGGCACACGTCTTTGACCACCACCGCGGCGAAAGCCGCTTCGTATCGCACATTTTGACGCATCCCGCTCGCCGGTGGGATTCCTCGCAGTGGCAATAACACCCTGCTGTTCTAATGCGATGGATCAGAGCAGGCGTATCCGCCAGCACGGGAATGGAGCCAGCCAGGAGTGTTATTCCCAGACAGTACAACTTGACCCGGGACATTCGGCGAGCAGCGGCAGTGAACAGGACCCGTCTCATGACGCCATTCTGAGGAGAATCCCAAAAAAAACCGATAGCGCCCCAGAGCCGTGACTCCTGTTACCCGGGTCCTGGAACTAATTCGGATGAGTTTCCCAGCAAGCTGGCGCCTGGTCACTCATCCTCGTCACTCGCGATTCGTTCCAATTCGGACCGAGTGGACGGATTTGGTGCAAGCGACAACTCCGCCAAGGAAGCGATATTCAACATAAAACGTCACTTACGCGCGCTTCCCACCAAGAGCGCATTGGCGCAACCCGTGCAATAAGGGGTACGGTAGGCGCGTTTCATATGACGAGATGCGGAAAGCTGCAAGCGAGCGGGAAGGGGCTTGCTTGCTACTTTCTGTAGATCGTTCCCACCTGCCTCTGAGAGGGAAGCTAGGATGGATGACCCCACGCGCTGGTGTGAAAACGACGCCAGCAACGGAACGCGCCTTCAGGGGCTCCCGGTCCCAAGCGGGAGCCCCGCTCTTTTTATCGTCCCTATCTCTTCAAGCCTGACCTAATCACTCAAACTGCCTGATTGATTTTGCGCGTCACAGCGATACGCGCCTGCGCCAGCACATGCTCCACTTGCGTCTCGCGCAAACGCGACGCGTCATATTCGAATGTCAGCTGGTTCTTCGCTTCATCGACCCGAAATCGCCGCAGGCCATAGGTGTTTGCGAATTCGCCCAGATAACGCAACTGGTCTTCCGTCAGGGGAGACTGCAATTCGTAGGTCATTTCGACTAAGGTCATGGCGATATTATAGCAGCCGCTGCAAAATCCGAGACATAGCCGGATGTAACCTCAGTTCATCTAATATGGTGTCATGTCGGATTCCTCTCCCACACCGAAACCGGAAGCCCCTGGCTTGCCCATTCTGGCCTCCGTGCCCAAGGTAATGGACCCCGTCTGCGGAATGAGCGTGGATCCGGAGAAATCCGCCGGAAGAGTCGAGCATGGCGGAAAGCCGTATTACTTCTGTTCTCCTCGCTGCGCCGAACGATTCAAAAGAGAACCTGCAAAGTTCCTCGCCACTTCAGGAGCGACAGGGATGGAACCCCAATCCGCTAAGTCTGTGCACGATGAGACTCATCGCGCTCACCCTGCAGCGCCAACGGCGGCGGCATCGAAAACTGCGCGCTACACCTGCCCAATGCATCCGCAAGTCGTTCAAATCGGCCCCGGCCATTGCCCCATCTGCGGCATGGCGCTGGAGCCCATGGATGTTTTCGCAGAGGTGGAAGCCGATCCGGAGTACGACTCCATGCGCTTGCGCTTTTGGGTAAGCGCGGCGCTGTCGCTGCCGCTATTGCTGTTATCCATGCTGGGTGAATCGCTCGGTTTGCATCTCGCACCAAATGTTTTAAACGGAATCGAACTTTTGCTTGCCACGCCGGTCGTGCTTTGGGGCGGCTGGCCCTTCTTCAAACGCTTCTGGGCTTCCTTGGTGAATCGCAGTCCGAACATGTTCACGCTGATTGGCCTGGGCACTGGTGCGGCTTACCTAAATAGTCTCGCCGCCACGCTCTTCCCGCAATTGTTCCCGCCTTCTTTTCGGGACGCGCACGGAGCGGTTCCCGTTTATTTCGAAGCCGCCGCGGTAATTACCACGCTGGTGCTTCTCGGTCAGGTTCTCGAATTGCGCGCCCGTCAGCAAACGAGCGGTGCCATTCGTTCGCTGCTGAATCTCGCGCCTCAGCAGGCTCATCTCCTTGCGGCTGATGCCACCGAGAGAGATGTCCTGCTCGATCAAGTAAAAGCCGGAGACCGCTTGCGCGTTCGTCCCGGCGAGCGTGTGCCCGTGGACGGCGTCATCCGCGACGGCGCCAGCGCAGTCGACGAATCGATGGTGACCGGCGAACCCATGCCCGTCGAAAAAACTGCGGGTGACAAAGTCACCGGCGGCACACTGAATGCTAGCGGCAGTTTCATCATGGAAGCAGAACGCGTGGGTAACGAAACCATGCTCGCGCAAATCGTCAAACTCGTCAGCGAAGCCCAGCGCAGCCGCGCGCCCATGCAGCGCCTTGCCGACAAAGTTGCCGGCTATTTCGTTCCCGCCGTGATCGCCGCCGCGATCCTCGCGTTTCTCGGCTGGGCCCTTTTCGGCCCCGAGCCGCGCCTCGCTCACGGTCTCGTCGCCGCTGTAGCAGTTCTGATCATCGCCTGCCCCTGCGCACTCGGCCTCGCCACGCCCATGTCCATCATGGTTGCTGTTGGCCGCGGCGCCCACGTCGGCGTCCTCGTCCGCAACGCCGAAGCCCTCGAAACCCTGGCCAAAGTCGACACCCTCGTCGTCGACAAAACCGGCACTCTTACGGAAGGCAAACCGATGGTGATGGACGTGGGTGTCTTCGAGGGGGGCGCCTTCTCGAAGGAAAAATTGCTCTGGCTGGCCGGAAGTTTGGAAAGTGCAAGCGAGCATCCGTTGGCCCGCGCCATCGTGGAAGCCACAAAGGAAAAGGGAGTTCAGTTGGCAGAGGTGTCAGAATTCCACGCGAGTCCCGGCGGCGGAGTGGAAGGGCGCATTCTTGGCAATAAGATCACCGTGGGAACCTCGAAGTTCTTGCAAGAGCAAGGCGTGCATGCGGGGCCGGGAGCGAATCGTCTTAGCATGGGACTCGGAGTGGATGGGACCGCCGAAGTCTCCACTGTTTTCGTTGCCGTAGACGAAGAATTAGCAGGCGCAATCGCATTAGCCGACTTTATGAAGGAGTCCACGCCAGAAGCCATCCGCGCGCTCCAGAATGAAGGCCTGCGCATTGTGATCCTCACCGGAGACCGGAAAGACGCGGCGAAGGTAATCGCGGAAAAACTGGGGATTGGTGAGGTCGAAGGAGAAGTTCTACCGCAGCAAAAGGCCGAGAAAGTCCAGAGGTTGAAATCGGAAGGCCGCATCGTCGCCATGGCCGGCGACGGCATCAACGACGCCCCCGCACTCGCCGCCGCTGACGTCGGCATCGCCATGGGCACCGGCACCGATGTCGCCATCGAAAACGCCGGCATCACCCTAGTAAAGGGCGACCTGCGCGGGATCGTTCGCGCCCGCAAACTCAGCCGCGCCACCATTCGAAACATCAAGCAGAATCTCTGGTTCGCTTTTCTTTACAACGCGATCGGCGTTCCCATCGCTGCCGGCCTTCTCTATCCTGCCTTTGGCTTGTTGCTCAGCCCTATGCTCGCCAGCGCTGCCATGAGTTTCAGTTCCGTCTCCGTCATCGCCAACGCTCTGCGCCTCCGCAAAGTCTCTCTCTAAACGATCTCCGGTTGCAGAGAGCTATTTCTTTTCCACTGGCTCCAGCAGCCAGATCTCGTCTGAAATATGTTGCCCGTTCGTGGTCACCAGCCATTTCCCATCGCGCGAAATGTCGAACGGATAATTCGTCCCGAGAAAATGGAAATTCGGCAGCGTCCGTGTCGCGCCGGTTTTCAATTCCAACACCTGAATCTGCTCATTTCCGTCGGGGCCGACAATCTGAAATCCAATCCGCCCTCCGTCCGGCCACCACACCGCCCACCCGCCGTTTTCCGTCAAGCGCCGCAGACCGCCTCCGTCGGGATGCACAATCCAAACCCCGCTGGAAAATCCGCGATTGGGGCTGAAGCTGATCCACTTTCCATCGGGCGACCACCGTGGCACCGTTCCAGGCGCTTCCAGCACTTGCCGAGGCTCTCCGCTCCCATCCGTCGCGGCGATGTAGAGATGCGTGATTTTATTCTCCGTTCGAGTAAACACAACCCATCGGCCGTCGGGAGAAACATCGCCGTAGGCATCGCTGCCAACATTCGGCGCTGTCGCTGGTTTTGCCGGCCCGCCTTTGCTCGGCACGCTCCAAATACTCAGCGGTTCCGTTGCCCAGGTGTTGAAATACATCGCGGCGCCGTCCGGTGTGAAACGCGGGTAAACTTCGGGCAGCTTACCGGACGTCACCTGCCGCGCCGCGCCTCCGCTCGTCGGCAGAATCCAGATATGCCAGGAGCCGTCCGGTTGATCGCGCGAATAGGCGATCTCCTTCCCGTCCGGTGAAAACGCCGGCGCCCACAGCCGCGAAGCATCGGTCAAGAGCGTTCGCATGGTGCCATCTGCCAAGGACGACACGATAAGCGCGTTCCGCGATCGAGAGTTCAGAAACGCGATTGTTCCGTTGCGCGCCACGCTCGGGGAAGTGTCCGGGCCGGGACCGGTCGTCAATTGCATGGGAGCTTTATCCTCTAACGGTTGCCACCACAGATTCGAAGCGCCCCCGCGGTTCGAACGATGCACCACTCCCAATCCATCAGGCGTAAAGACCGGCATATCGCTGACAATCCCTTGCCCATCTTTCGTCAGCCGCGTTGCCGTGCCTCCCGTCGACGGCACCGTCCAGATTTCACGATTCATACCCCCTCGGCTCCGCGAAACGGCCAGGAGCCTGCCATCCGGCGACCACGATAAACTCCCAAAGAAAGGGAACACGTCATCGCTCTTCAATACCACATGCAAGTCCGAGCCATCAGCCGCGGACGTTGCCACCGCTTCCGCCTCACCTTGTTTTTGCAGAATGAATGCCAGCCGGCTGCCGTCAAGCGACCACGCAGGAAACGTTGCCCCGGAAACGAGTGGCACAACGTCGCCTCCCAGTGCCGGCACCAGGCAGAGTTCCGCTTGTGGCGCATTGCCGGCTCGCCGTACGAAAACAATCTTCTCCCCATCCGGAGAAAATTGCGGATCTTCTTTTTGGGAATTATCGTTGGTAAGCCGCACGTGCTCGCCGCCCGCTACCCGGCTCACGTAGAGATCGTCTCGGCCCCCGCTATCCTGAATGTAGGCCACCATTTTGCCGTCCGGCGAAAGTGCCGGGCCACTCAGATCGCCTTCCGAGGAAAGGAACAGTCGCAGTTTCCCGCCAATCATCGGCCCGCTTGTCGATTTGTTGGCGCGGCTATAAATGAGCAGGACCACCGCGGCCACCGCGAGCACACTCACTGCCGCCAGCAGATACGAGGTCACTGGTTTCCTCGTGGCCGGAAGTTCCACGCGTTGCGTGACCCCGGTATCCGACTGCAACGCTTCCATCGCCGCGCTCACTTCACTCGCCCGCTGGTAGCGCTTCTCCGGCTCCTTCGCCAGGCATCGCATGATCACCGCGCGCAATCCCGGTGCCACGTGGATTGGTAACGCCGCAGGCGGCTCCCGCATGATGGCTGTGCTCAATTCAAAGCTTGTACCTCCATGAAAGGGAAGCGTGCCGGCAGCCAATTCATACAGCACGACTCCCAATGACCAGATGTCCGTTCGCACGTCCGAAGGTTTGCCGCTCAGGAGCTCTGGAGCCATATACGCCAGCGTGCCGGCGATTTGGCCCGTCTCCAGATTCGTCGTGCGCGTAACGCCTTCGAACGTGGAATCTTTAATGCTCATGGCCAGTCCGAAGTCCAGGACTTTCAGTTGGCCTGCAGGGGTCACGCGGATGTTCGGCGACTTCAAGTCGCGGTGGAGAATTCCCTGTGTGTGGGCGTGATCCAGCGCGTCGGCAATCTGCGCCCCGAAATCCAGCACCGACTCCGTCGTCAGTCCTTCCTCAGGAATACGCCGGCTCAGCGTTTCGCCTGGAACGTATTCCATCGCGATATACGGCTGGCCGTCGACTTCACCAACCTCATAAATCGTGCAGATGTTCGGATGGTTGAGAGCGGAGGCCGCGCGCGCCTCGCGAACCAGCCGCGAACGTGCTTCTTCATTCGTGAGGGAGCCTACGGTGGGCAATTTCAGGGCGACGTCGCGGTTGAGTTTCTCGTCATGGGCCCGGAAAACTACCCCCATGCCGCCGGCCCCGGCCTTCTCCAAAATGAGATAGTGCGCGAATGTCTTGCCAACCATATTGAGAAGGCACCTGTGAACGGCATCATAGGCCGCTCCCCGGAATTCCGTCAAACCTGTTGCGCGCGTGCTGTTCGCAATAGGATCGGGAACCGTGCGGGGAGTGGCGAAGGACGGGAATGATTTATCGTGGTACTTCTCGGACGCCCTGAACCTGTCAGGGTTGTCCGAGGACTGCGTCAAAGTACGCAAGCATTTCCGGAGAATCCCACTGCTGGAAACCGATCACTTTTCGCGCGATCTTGCCCTGGCGATCAATGACATAGGTTTCCGGGTACATCGACGTGCCATAGGTTTGCGCAATAGGAGAATGATTATCTTTGGTACCTGGATCGCGGTATGTGGGGAAGACTACGCCTTGGTCGCGCAGGAATTTTTCGTAAGCCGCCGAATCTTCGTCGGCGGCGACGCCCAGAACAACTCCGTTCCGCGAGGCAATGTATTTCTGCAAATGGTTGAGCGCGGGAGTCTCCTCGACGCATGGCGGGCACCACGTGGCCCAGAAATTCAGCACCACAACTCTGCCTTTGTAATCGGAAAGATGTCCCGGCTTGCCGGAGACTTCCAGCGGGAAGTCCCACGCGTTCTTCCCGGCAATCGAAGCCTCACCTTGGCGGTAGCTTGGCATCGCGAACAGCAGCAACACGCCCAGCGCGGCCAGAACCACGACCCACACCCCAATTTTTCGGACAATTCCCATGAAATGCTATACTAGCGTATCCGCTCTGGATACGGAAACCAGCCCCTCACTTTCCGCAAAACATGTCCACCGAATCCTCCATCGCCGCTGCCACATCTCCTGCCAGCATCAGCGCCATTGTCCCCGCGCGAAACGAAGAGCTGTCTATCGCTGCTTGTATCGAATCGCTAGCCCGCCAGCCGGAGATCGCCGAGATCCTCGTTGTCAATGACCAGTCCACCGATAAAACCGCGGAAATCGTTCGCGGACTTAAGCGCGTCCTTCCCAATCTCCGTCTGTTGGAGACCAATGGCGTTCCGCCAGGCTGGGTTGGCAAAAACAATGCGGTTGCACTCGGCGCGCGCGAAGCTTCGCAACCCTGGCTGCTCTTCACCGATGCCGACGCGGAGCACCTGCCCGGCGCCGCCGCCAAAGCTTTGCAGATCGCCCAGGAAACCAGCGCCGCTCTAGTCTCCTTTTCGCCGGAACAAATCACCGAAAAGTGGTACGAGAAATCTCTAATCCCTTTCATTTACTGCCGCCTGGCCAGAAAATTCACCTACGCGGCCGTGAATGACCCTGCCTCTCCCGATGCCGCGGCCAACGGCCAATTCCTGTTGATTCGCCGCGACACCTATGACGCTATCGGAGGGCACGCGAGCGTCGCCGCGGAAGTCCTCGAAGACGTCGCCCTCGCGCGCCGCGTCAAATCGGCCGGCTGCCGCCTGGCGTTTAGCTCTGGAAAAGACATCGTCCGCGTACGCATGTACCGCTCTTTGGCTTCCATGTGGGAAGGCTGGACAAAAAACCTATATCCGCTTATGGGTGGCACACCGGTCGCCACCTTCCGCGAATTCGAATCCACATTCCCGTGGATTCCCCTTCTCGTCATCCTCTTGGGAGTCAGATATCCCATTCTGATGTTTGCGGGAGTCATGCTTCTCATTTTCCGCCAGATCAATTATGGCTCTGAGCTGACTCGTAACCTGTTTCCGTTTTCCTTCATCCAGTATTACGTGCCTGCTGTAGTGCTTTATGCGGGTGTGCTTTGGGCCTCTTACCGGCATCACGTCAGAGGCAAGGTAGAATGGAAGGGCCGTGAATATACGGTGCAAGCCTCGGGCACGCTGAAAAAGCTGGATTCCGGGAGACTTAACGCAGACAAGACGCCATGGTCCTGATCACACGAAAAATCGAGTTCTCCGCTTCGCATCTCTATCACAACCCGAGTTTTTCGGCCGAGGAGAACCGTCGCATCTTTGGGAAGTGCAACAATCCCCACGGCCATGGTCATAACTACACTCTGGAAGTTTCCGTAGCGGGAGAACCTGACCCGGTAACCGGTATGGTGCTGGACCTGAAAGAGCTGAAAGAGATTCTCGAGCGCGAAGTGATGCAGCGCATGGACCATCGCCACTTGAACTATGAAGTCCCCGAACTTTCCAGGCAGATCCCCACCTGCGAAAATATCGCCAGGGTCATCTGGCAGCTGCTCGATCCAAAAATCACCCACGGTAAATTGCACCGCGTGCGTCTCTACGAATCGCCGGACCTCTTCGCCGACTGCTACCGCAACGGCGCCGTCGCAGCAGGGAAGTCATGAACGCTCCACTCAAACTCGAGCTTGGCCGCCGCTACCGTTTTTCGGCGTCACATCGCTTGCACACCGCGCATCTAACGGAAGAGGAGAATTACCGCGTCTTCGGCAAGTGCAACAATCCCTACGGCCATGGCCATAATTACGTCGTGGAAGTCAGCGTGTCGGGCAAAGTCGACCCGGCCACCGGCATGATCGCCAATCTTGCCGATCTCGACGCCTTCGTCCAGCATCATGTCCTCGAAGACTTCGATCACAAGTCGCTCAACGAGGATGTTCCGGCGTTTCGCGATAAAGTGCCCACGACGGAAAATGTCTGCATTGAGATTTTCCAGCGCCTGAAAAAATTTCCCCTGGCCACGCTCGAACGCGTCCGTGTTGAAGAAACCGGGAAAAACAGTTTCGAATATGCCGGGGAAAATCCAGAAGGGAATCGGCCTTGACTAAACCAACGGAAGAACTCCTGCTGAATGAGAACAAAGAGCTCGATGCGCGCAGAATTGCTTGCCACGTCCGCGAAATCATCAAGTTAATCGGCGAAGATCCCAATCGCGAAGGTCTCCGCAAGACTCCCGAGCGCTTCGAAAAAGCCTTCAAATTTCTGACCAGCGGCTATCACCAGAACATGGACGTCCTGCTCAACGGCGCAACTTTCAGCGTCGCCTACGACGAGATGGTCATCGTTAAGGACATCGAGTTCTTCAGCCTTTGCGAACATCACCTGCTCCCCTTTTTCGGCAAGGCCCACGTCGCTTACCTCCCCAACAAGCGCGTGCTCGGCCTCAGCAAAATCGCCCGCCTGGTGAACATGTTCGCGCGCCGCCTCCAAATTCAGGAGCGCATGACCAGCCAGATTGCGGAAGCCATCCAGGAAAAAATCAGCCCCGAAGGCGTCGGCGTAATCATCGAAGCTCGCCATCTCTGCATGCAGATGCGCGGCGTAGAAAAACAGCACGGCCAGGCCGTCACCAGCGCCATGCTCGGCGGTTTCCGTCACAACAAGCAGACCCGCGACGAATTCCTGGCCTTAATCCGCACCCGAAAAAGCTAACCGTAGGACAGACATTCCTGTCTGTCCGCTGCACCATAAAGAGCCAAACCTCTTACAGCCATTCCTGTCTGTCCTCTTCTTCCCAAATGCCCACACGCCAAAATCCATTTTGGCGCTAGCCTGCTTCTCGCGCGCGCGTTACCCTCTCCCAAGAACCCAGCATGACCGTCAACCAAGCACCCGTTTTCCTCGAAGAGGCCACGCCTCAAATACCCTCTGCCTCAACCGCACGCACACATCGCGTTACTGTCGTCCTCTCCTTCATCTCCATCTACTTGATCTGGGGTTCCACCTATCTCGCAATCCGTTATGCCGTGGAAACCATTCCTCCGCTTTATACCGCCGGGCTCCGCCATCTGACCGCGGGCATCATCCTCTTATTCTGGTGCCTTGCTAAACGGCTTCGCCCCACCTGGGCGCAAGTCCGCGCCAGCATTCTCATCGGCGCTTTCTTTTTCCTCGGTGGCCACGGTTCCTTGCACTGGGCGGAACTGAAAGTACCCTCCGGTCTTGCTTCTCTTCTCATCGCTTGCGAACCCATCCTGGTCTTCCTGCTTTTTGCCGCCGCCGCAAAAAAGTGGCGATCCAACGCAACGCTCCTCGCCGGAATCGTTCTGGGTTTCGCTGGTGTCGGCCTCCTCATGGGCAGAAGCGCTCTCACTGCTGGACCGGGAGTGTTCGTCGGCTCGCTCGCGATTCTCTTTGGCGCGCTTTCTTGGTCCGTTGGGATCGTCTATTCCCGCCGGTCGCATCTCTCCGGCCATCCCTTGCTCTTAACAACGCTCTCCCTGCTGGCTGGCTCTATTCAATTGCTTCTGGTGGGCACCATTGCAGGCGAATATCGTGGATTCTCTCTTACCTCCGTTTCGCGGCGCTCGTGGCTCTCGCTCGCTTACCTCATCCTCTTCGGCTCGGTCGTCGCCTTTACCGCCTATAACTGGCTCCTCGAGCATTACTCGCCGACACTCGTCGCCACTCACACGTACGTAAATCCCATCGTTGCCGTATTTCTCGGCTGGCTCTTCGCCCGCGAAGCCGTCACTCTCAGCGTCATTCTTTCCACCGCCATGGTCATCGGAGCTGTCATGCTCGTCGATCGCGGAACCTCTCTCCTAAAAAAGGAAGCCTGATCGCACAAGAATGGGCCACGGCGCTTTGTAAAAAAAAGAGCGCCGATTTTTCAACCGGCGCCCTTCCGTGTTTCTCCGTTGGGTTTCTCGGTTCTACATCTTCGAGATATCCACCGTTGCCCGCGTCGTCTCCCAATCCATCCGAAGCGCGCAGCCTCCCGACGACTTATCGAACGCGATGGTGAAATTTTCCACCGCCGACGGCAGCGTCGAAGCCTTCATATCGACTCGCACCAGGTCCTGGTCCGCACCCGGGTACGGAATACCCCATTCGCCAGTCTTCTTGCTGATGACCAAGGTCCACTTATCCTTGTTTGGAATCGCAAAAATCGTATAACTGCCAGCGGGCACATGCTTGCCCCCAACCATCAGATCCGTGGTGGTCACAAACGTGGTCGCTTCATTGGCTCCGGCCCGCCAGACCTCGCCGTAAGGTACCAGCCCGCCGTAAATCTTGCGCCCTTTCGCCCGCGGGCTCGAGTAATCCACCGAAATGCTCTTGCCATCGGCCAGCGCGCACGAGGCTTTCTCCGCCGGACTCGGCTTCGCTCCTTTGTCCATCTGCGCCGACCCCAAAACCGCCATCAACCCCAGCGTTATACATGCCATTGCCAGAACCGCGAATAATCTCCTCATTCTTCTTTCCTCCTTTTAAAGGTACGCCCAAACATTCAATCTAATTTCCCCGCCGAGTGCAACACCCAAACCCTTCCTCTCATCAGACGTCTGGGACGGCCACTCGTTTCCTTCCGCCGCCATCTCGGAACTTGCGCAACACGGAGAAAACGGCTAATCCTAGCCTGTAACAAGCGCGGATCCCCCCTGTCCAAGGCGCATTTCCGGAGGTGCCCATGACCGAATCCAGACGTTGCTTGCTCAAGACCTTTGTCGCCATCGTGGGCGTCTTCGTCGCGCCACCTGCTCTCTCCAGCCTTCTTGCGCAGAATGCAACCGCCCCGAGGGCGAGAGTTTACCCCAACGGGCGCGACCCCAATGCTCCCCCGGACTTGGACGAGCCCTCCCACCTGGATCCCAAGGCCCTCCAGCAAGCGAACCGGCTCGAACTCAAAAAACAGGTGGCTTCGCTTTCTGAAATGGTCTCGGAGCTCAAGGAACAGGTTGACAAGATGGATTCGAACGCCACTCTATCCCTCTCCGTGGTGAAAAAGGCGCAGCAAATTCAGAAGTTGGCCAGGCAAATCCAAGGGCTCGCGAAGAGCTAGTCGCGGAATTGCCGCAACTCTCTGGGTTCCATGCGAATGCGCGCCACGACCAGCGCGCCGCCCCGCATTTACGTCTCTTTACACTTTTGTCTCGGTTGTGTTAGCCTGAATGAGTCGAAGAGAAGAGGAAAAATTCAGGGGATGACGGAGAGGGGCACTTGAGCGCACCGAAATCAGTGTTGATCGAACAATTCCGCAGAGATGTAAAAGACACTGGATCACCGGAAGTTCAAATCGCTCTTTTGAGCGAACGGATCAGCTATCTGAACACGCACCTCAAGTCCCACGTGAAAGACCATGCTTCCCGGCGCGGTTTGATCTTGATGGTCAACAAGCGCCGCCGTTTGCTGGACTATCTCAACCGTCGCGACCCGGATCGGTACCGCGAGATTGTTGAACGTCTTAGCCTGCGCAAGTAATCGCCCTCGATTTTCATTTCAACCGGGGCGGTATCCACTGCGTTCTCAAAAACTGGCATATTCCACACGGAGTCTGTCGTCAGGCATCCGGCTGATTTAGTGCCGGAGTTTCTCGGGGTGTAGTCCGTCGCGTCTAGTCCGTCACTAAGTTTTCTCGCCTCCTTTCTTCCTCATGGATGACCGCATCGCGGCCTATGTACCAGAAATGCTCCGCCCCAGTGCCGAGCCAAAGGAAATCATTGCTTATGTCTGAAAACACAATTACACCCGCACCTCATCAGGTGACCGTCGAAGTGGGAGGACGCCCTCTCATCCTCGAAACTGGAAAAATCGCCAAGCAGGCCAATGGCGCCATCACTGCGCGTTACGGCGACACCATCGTCTTGACCACCGCTTGCATGGCCTCGCAAATGAACGACCGCGACTTCTTGCCTCTCACCGTGGACTACCGCGAAAACACCTACTCCGCTGGAAAAATTCCCGGTGGCTTCTTCAAGCGCGAAGGCCGACCGTCGGAAAAAGAAGTCCTCACCTCTCGTTTGATTGACCGCCCCATGCGCCCGCTTTTCCCCGAATCCTGGCGCAATGAAACCCAAATCGTCTCCATGGTGCTCTCCGCGGACAGCGAAAATGACCCCGACGTCATCGCCGTTACCAGCGCCTCCGCTGCGGCCTACTGTTCCGATCTTCCATTTGAGAAGCCCATCGCTTGCGTTCGCGTCGGCTTGCTTGACGGCCAGTTGGTCATCAACCCCACCGTTGCCGACCAGAAGAAAAGCTTGATGAACATCATCATCGCTGGCACCGAAGAAGCCATTGTCATGGTGGAATCCGGCGCGCTGGAAGTCTCCGAAGAAGCTGTCGCGGACGCCCTCGAATTCGGCCACGCGCAGATCAAGAAAATCGTCGCCGCCATCAAGGAACTCCACGCCCAGATCAAACCCAAGAAAGTTGTCGTTCCTCCGCTGCCGTTCGATGAAGCCATCTACAAGGATCTGCAGAAAAAATATGGCGACCGCCTCCATGACGCGGTCAACACCGAAAAGCATCCCAAAAAAGAAAGCTACCATCTCATTGACGCTCTGAAAGACGAGATCATCAAGGCCATTCCCGAAGAGCCCAAAAAAGAAATGGACGAGAAGCGCACGCTCACCAAGCGCGCCTTTGAACGCCTCCGCGAGAGCATTTTTCGCGATGACGTTCTCAACAAGCGCCGCCGTCCCGATGGCCGCGCTTTCGACAAGATCCGTCTGATCACCTGCGAAGTCGGCTTGCTGCCTCGCGTTCACGGCTCCGCCCTCTTCACCCGCGGCGAAACGCAGGCGCTCGCCACTCTCACTCTCGGCACCAAGGAAGACATGCAGCGCCTCGATCTGCTCTTCGCGCAGGACCAGTTCAAGCGCTTTATGCTGCACTACAACTTCCCGCCCTTTAGCGTTGGCGAAGTGAAATTCCTTCGCGGCCCCGGCCGCCGCGAAATCGGCCACGGCGCACTCGCCGAGCGCGCTCTGGCGAATCTGCTTCCCGCCGAAGAGGAGTTTCCGTACGCCATGCGCCTCGTCTCCGACATCCTGGAGTCCAACGGTTCCTCTTCGATGGCCACTGTGTGCGGCGGTTCGCTCGCCCTCATGGACGCCGGCGTGCCTCTCAAGGCCCCTTGCGCGGGCATTGCCATGGGCCTCGTCGTTGGCGAGGATCACAAATACTCCATCCTCACGGACATCGCCGGCGCGGAAGATCACTACGGCGACATGGACTTCAAGGTCGCAGGCACTCGCAACGGCATCACCGCGTTGCAGATGGACATCAAGGTCCTTGGCATCAGCATCCAGATGATGCGTGAAGCACTCGCGCAGGCCAAGAAAGCCCGTCTTGAAATTCTCGACACCATGGAAAAAACGCTCAGCGAAGGCCGCAAGGAAATCTCTGCCTACGCTCCGCGCCTCTTCAAGTTGAAGATCCCGCAGGACAAGATCCGCGACCTCATCGGTCCAGGCGGCAAGAAAATCCGCTCCATCATCGAAGCCACCGGCGTCAAAATCGACGTCCTCGAAGACGGCACCGTGCACATCTTCTCCACCAGCGGAGCCGGCGGCGACGCGGCCTTGCAGATGGTCCGCGACGTCACTGCCAGCGCCGAAATCGGCAAAACCTATCTCGGCAAGGTAGTTCGCCTCGCGGAATTCGGCGCCTTCGTCGAACTTTTCCCCGGCACCGACGGCCTCCTGCACATCAGCGAAATCTCCGAGCATCGTATCCGCGACGTTCGCGACGAACTCAAACTCGGCGACCAGGTCCTCGTCAAGGTTCTCTCCATCGAGGGCAACAAGGTCCGCCTCTCCCGTAAAGCGCTCATCAAGGAAGCTCGCGACAAGCAACAGAAGGCCGCCGCCAGCGGTGGCGGCACCTCCTCCGGTAGCAGCGAAGGCAACGGCGGCGACTCCGGCTCCCACGAATAACCATCCGATTCAGTGATTACACGAATTGCTATGGGGCGGACTTCAGTCCGCCCTTTCTTTTTTCTCCCGATTCCTTTGTAGGGGCGCAGCATAGCTGCGCCCTTCCGTGTGTTAGCGCATCTAGCCTGCCAAGGCCAACTATTGACATGAGTCTCCAGTAGGTGTACGTTTGGATGGTTCGAACTGTACATTAAAAAATATGACGAAAACCAATTCAATCCGCGGCATAGTGGTCTCCGCTCTCCAGGCGCGCTCTAACTTTGCGGAACTCCTTCGTCGTGTCGAGCAAGAGCGTCAATCGATGGTGATTGAAAAACGCGGCACTCCCCGGGCCGTCTTGCTCAGTATTCGGGATTACATCCGCCTCGCTTCACCTGAACCTAAGGTTTTGCAAGCGATTGGCGTGGAATCCCGTCGCAAGGGAACCGACGCGCTCACTTCCGCTCAAATCGATCGAATCATCAAGGCCGCGCGTTCCAAGAAACTACGTCGTTGATGCTCGCTCTCCGGCTGGTTCTGGACACCAACGTCCTCGTTTCCGCGGCCCTGAAGCCGGATGGTTTGCAGCGCACTGTGCTCCTTTTGGCGCTGGCCAAGCCCGCACGGCTGTATGTATCCGCTCCGGTTCTCGCGGAATATAAGACTGTCCTTTCTCGGACGGAACTCCAAATTCGCAAAGGCTTGCGGCATCGCTTCCTTCAGCTCATCAATAGCCACGCCCATCTGGTTCGGCCCGTCCGGCGTCTCTCGATCACCTCAGACCCGGATGACAATATTTTCTTGGAATGCGCCGACTCCGCCCGCGCAGATTACCTGGTAACGGGGAACCAGCGCCACTTTCCGCGATTCTGGAAACAAACGAAGGTCATCACCTCTCGTGAGTTTCTCGACCTCGTTGCTCCCCACTTGCTTTCCTAAACGAAAGAGGCCCCCTATCCAATCGGGGGCCTCTCTCCGAACTCTTCTCTGTGCTCTCTGTGCTGATTCTTTCTTTTTCTTTACCTCTTTACATCCCTACTTCATTACCTCTGCCTTCTCACAATGCACCGCATCCAGCGCCCCCCAAAGCGCATCCAGCGCCTCATTCGTGGTCTTTAGAATCTCTTCCTCATCGCCGCTGGCATGTTCTTCCAGCCACCCGCGCCACGCCGCGCGATGCACCTTGTCCGCTTCCTCATGCACTGTGAAGTACGCCAATCCTTCCGCCTTGGTCACCCCGTAGTAGTTCTTCAAACCATCAATCTTTGTCGTGGCAATCTCCGGCACCTGCGCCTCGTAAGCATAGAGCGCCGCCACTGCTTCCGCCACCGGCCGGTCCCCGCAAATCTCCCGGAATTTCTGCACCACCGTCTGCGTTCCCGGCAGGGAAGGGCAGCAGGTAATATCATCCTCGCCCACTCCCACGGCCGCCGCAAAATCTCTCCACAACTTTGGATGCGAACCTGCCGGGTCCTCTTCCTCCGCCAGGTTCTCCCGGATCAATCCCTGCAGCGGGCCTTCCGTCCGCGCCGCCAGCACCCTCAGGTGTTTGGGAAACGCCTCCACATGCCGGTAGTACTGAGCCGCATACAACTGCAGCGCCTCCCGTCTCAACTTCCCCGTCTGCCAATCCTGATAAAACGGGTGCTTCAGCAAATTCTTCTCCGCAATTGCCTCATCGATCCGCGCCAGCAATTCCGTGTTAACCATGGTCGTTCTCCTCGGCACCAGCGCCGCCCAATCTGCGGGCGGCACCCATCCAAAATGGTGTCGCGCATTGTAGCAAACTTTCTCGTTGATTGCTGAAGCACGTTTTTTTGCGGGCGGGGTAGGGTGTCCGCTAGCCGAGCGCCTTTTCCGCCATCGCCCGGTCTCGGACCTTGCTTTCGAACGCCTCGGCGATCTGCCGGATCAGCGTGTCGCGCGAAAATGGTTTCTGCAGCACGAATGCCTTCTCCAGAATCTCCCTGCTACAGGTGTCCTGCTCCAGGTACCCGGACATATACACAATCTTCAAGCTCGGGAAATCGGCTTTCAGCTTCTTTGCCAGCTCCGTCCCATGCATCTTGGGCATCACCACGTCCGTCAGCAGCAGCTGAATCGAGCCACCCAGCCGGTTCGAAACTTCCAGTGCCTCCACGCCGTCCTTGGCTGTCAGCACGCTGTAGCCGGACATCTGCAGGAACTCGCACGCCAGCGATCGCACCTCATCCTCGTCTTCTACGACCAGTATGGTTTCCGTTCCGCGCCTCGAGCTTCCCGTCGCGCGCTCGCGCAAATCCTCTTCCTCTTTTCCGACGGCTTGCGGCAGGTAAACCTCAAACCGCGCGCCCTTCCCCGGCGAAGATTCCACCCAGATAAATCCGCCGCTCTGCCTTACAACGCCATACACCGTGGCCAGACCCAGCCCGGTACCTTTGCCCTGTTCTTTGGTCGTAAAAAATGGCTCGAAGATCCGTGACATGGTTACAGCGTCCATTCCATGCCCGGTGTCCGTAACTACCAGCTGCACATACTTGCCCGGTCGCAGCGGCGGCCGCGCATGCGCGTGTTTTTCATCCACCTTCATTCTTTGCGTCTCAATCGTCAGTTTCCCGCCGTGTGGCATGGCGTCGCTCGCATTCACCGTTAGATTCAACAGTACCTGCTCGAGCTGTCCTGGGTCCGCCTTCACCCGCCCCAGCGAATCGCCCAGCCGGAAGCTGAATTCGATGTCCTCGCGCACCAGCCGCCGCAGCATTTTGCTCATGTCCGCGACCAGGGCGCTCAGGTCGAGGATTTTCGGCTGCAGCACCTGCATGCGGCTGAACGCCAGCAGTTGCCGCGTTAGCGAAGCCGCCCGGTCCGCCGTTTTCATGATCTGCCGCGTGCTGCCGTAAAAAACGTCCGTTGGCTTCATCCGGTCGACTAGCAATTCGCCATGCCCCTTGATCACCGTCAGAAGATTGTTGAAGTCGTGTGCCACTCCGCCTGCCAGCCGTCCCAGCGCTTCCATCTTCTGCGCCTGCCGCAGCTGTTCTTCCAGCTGCTCGCGCTGTGCCTCGTTTCGCTGCAGCGTCCCTCGCATGCCATCAAACGCGCGCGTCACCTCCGCTAGTTCATCTCCTCCACGCGCTTCGATGGGGTACGCGAAGTCGCCCTCTTGCAGCGCATGCACTCCTTCCAGGAGCACCGCCAGTGGACGCGTAAACGTATCCGAGATCAAATACACCAGCGTCCCTCCGGCCAGCACCGCCACCAGCCCAAGCCCGAGAAGCAGGTGGTTCAGCCCCGCCAGGTAGGCTTCCGCCTCCTTGTACGACTTGAGGATGACCAGGTTTGTCGTGGGGAGCGAACCGGGACTGAGGTCCACCGAACTCACGAAGAATTTCTCTTTCTCGATGTACAACTCTTGCCCGCCGGGGTCGTCCTGGAGCTGGTTCAGTACCTCTCGCTCCCGCAGCGGAGAAAGCGTGCTCACCACCGCCTCTTTGCCAAACCGGATGAGAATCTGGCTCGATGAAATTCGGCCCAGATCGCTGGCGGCCCGCGAGTCCATGGATCTGCCCACCACCACCGTACCCAGCAGGTTCCCTTTTATCGGCGACCCATCGTAAAACCGCTGCAGCACTACCTGATAGGCATTCTTGTCGTTGATCCACCATGCCGTGTTATTTCCGCTGCTCAGCGAGCGGCGAAGCATCACCTCTGCGGTCGCCGTCGGGAATGTGCTTCCAGTCGAGTGCAAGGAAACGATATGGCCCTTCTTGTCCGCCAGGGCCAGCATGTTGCAGTCATCTGATTTCCACGGGTCCGCACTCGCATCCTCGATCGCCGTGGTGTCCCCGTTTCTCATATACGCCACCGAGGCCAGTAAATCCGCCGTCTTGCTCAGGGCCATCTGGTGCTGGTGTTCCATCACTTGAAACATCAGCGTGGCGTTGCGCGCATCCTGTTCCACCTGGTGTTGCATCTGCACTTCCGCGCTTCGCCGCACCACCAGCAGCGTCGCGCAGGTAAGTCCCGCGGAGAGCATCACAAATGACACTAAGAGCTTGGTGCGCAGTCTCAGATTGGTGACACTTGTAGGCAGTGCCTGCGGAAAGAAGCCGCTCAAGAAGGCCATGCCCCTCAGCAATGTCAATCTCATGAGGGCGGCAGGTTAGCAGTCCTAGGCTTGGGAGCTGAATGGGCGAGCAGTACTACCACATAAGTACTTTAGACTCACCAAGAAAGGATCGATTTACTTGGGAAAATGAGAAAAGGCGCTAATCTGCGGCTTTACACCGTTAAGGCAAAGTCAGCGCCGGTGCGAATCACTAGTGGCATCACGACCGCTCCTTGAAGTCACCGTGGTACGTGAGTCCTTCGGTAAGTTTTCCAAAGCCAAGTGGCGCAGTCAACCTGTAGGACAGGTAATATGCCCCGCCGCCGATCACCAGATTCTTTGCAGTGACCACAGTACGGGTTGACTCCATTGCGAAAGCATAAACGGGGGACATTGAGCAGTCCAGTTGGACCGGACTCAGTCTGGCGTAAAAGTCACTTCGACGATTAACGCCGTATCGGAAACTTGAATCTCATTGTCCGGTAACGCGACTTACCAGGAGTTGAGATTCTCTGCGGCTCACCGTCGAGTTGGATCAGCCTTCAGGGATGATACCTTCTCCATGGCAGCAGGCACGCGGAGGCCCGATGTTGCTCGTTTGGCGTGGGCGCGGCATTCTAATTTTTCTCATCACTTTTTGCTGCCTGCTCGCTATGGACTTGATAACCCGAATTACGTTTCACGACCCAAAATACTACGAACTTCATGGATGGCCGAAGCTCGCCGGTTTCTGGATCGCTGCGGCGCTGGTCTACGCATTGCGCCCGTGGTTAGCGACGGGACGAATGCACGGTCTATTTGACAAAGACACCGAGCGGGATGTATCGGTCGCCGGAACGCTTTTCTACATTCCCGTGTATTACTGGCCGATGACGCTTCTGGCGCTGGGACTGCTCTTCTACTTCATCTGAGATTAGAAGCTGTTCGCCTGATAGGATGCTGGTTCCTGTCCCTGACTAACGCGGTTGCCGGCCAAGTGCAGATCCGCCAAAATCCACTTCTCCGGTTAGGCGTGCCAGTTCAACCGGTCGATGCAACACCATCCAATGCGTTTATTCGACAATACTTCGCCGGGCGAAGTGACCTGTTTGGCCGCCCTGGGGCAAAACCTAGCCGGGGTAGCGTCCCGGGTGATCTAACGCTGGTGTGCGATTTAGTCTTTTTTTTCAACGCAAGTCGGGTTCGACTTGAGTGTTGCGTCGACCCATTGAGACCACCGATTTTTTTGTTTGTGTAGGCGTATCATCGCCATATGACTGCATTTCTCGAATCGAAGACCTTTCGGGTTTGGTTCGCCGCAACGCTCCTGATGTGCGCCATCCCTTGCGGCGAAGCCCTGAGCGCACAGGAATCACAGCACTCAATTGCAGCAGCGGACACCTATTGGATCGGCGTCGGAGATCAGATTAAGGTTGATGTCTGGCAGCACCCAGAGCTAACCAAGACAGTCGTTGTCAATCGCAAAGGAAACATTACTCTGCAAGCGGTTCATGTTGTAAAAGTTTCCTGTTTGTCAGCAATGGATTTGGCTAGCCTCGTCCGCCACAAACTCGAACGTAAAATTCCCAACCCTCAGGTCACAGTTACTGTGGTTGGCATTAGCAACCCACTAGCGCCGTTATCACAACCCTCACGGCCACTCTTACCTCAGCATCAAGATTCGCCCTCGCCTGAGCTTCGACGGGATTGCTGTGTTGCGCGGGAAGCTCCTAAGCCTACGTCACCCTCTGAAATTCCTGCATCCAGACTACCTAATGCCTGGTAAACGACTTACCAGGCCATTGAAAGCGGTCAGGTTTGAAAGGGGCCATGTTGCGTAGGTGCGGAATCAAGTGTATTTTGTGATTGGCCAGAAAGCCAAAAAAAGAGAAAACTTTGGCTGAATAGGTGAGTTCATGAAACGTCGCGATTTTCTGCGCTCCGCAAGTTTTGTGTCAGCAGCTATTGCGTTTCCCAAGCCAGTTCGTCTGTTCGCGGGGGCAGCTCCAGACGCGTGGCGCACATTCGAAGTGACGACTCGCGTCCAAGTATTGAAGCCTTCCGGGGCGACACGCGTTTGGCTGCCTGCCGCTCTCCTCAATCCAACGCCTTTCCAGAAGACACTGGCGAACAACTTCACCGCTGAGGGCGGTTCCGTGAAGATGATCGAGAGCAAGGCCGACTCGCTTGGGATCGTCGCGGCGGAATTTCCGGCCGGCGTCAAGCCAATCCTAACGGTCACGAGCCGGATCACGACGAAGAACATCATGGTCGACCTGTCTGTGCCTGGTAAGGCAACGAAAGAAGATCGCGCCGAGTTGGAGCACTTTCTGCGGCCGACGAAGCTGATGCCGACCGACGGCATCGTGAAAACAACGGCGACGGAGATCACGAGTGGCGCGAAGACAGATGTCGAGAAGGCGCGCCTGATCTACGAGTGGATTGTGGAGAAAACATTTCGGAACCCCAAGACGCGTGGTTGCGGCCTCGGCGACATCCGCTTCATGCTGGAGACCCAGGATTTGGGCGGCAAGTGCGCCGACCTGAATGCGCTGTTTGCCGGGCTCGCGCGTGCGGCGGGTCTTCCGGCACGCGACGTGTACGGCATAAGGGTCGCCAAGTCAGACCTGGGGTATAAGAGCCTTGGCCCTTCGACGGAGGTCGTGACGAAGGCGCAGCATTGCCGTGCGGAGGTATATCTGGGCGGCTTCGGCTGGGTGCCCGTTGATCCTGCGGATGTACGGAAAGTAGTGTTGGAAGAACCGCCGGGGAATCTTCCCTTGGACGACGACGTGGTGAAAAAAGCCCGTTTGCGGTTATTCGGATCATGGGAGATGAACTGGATGGCATACAATTTCGCGCACGATGTGGCGCTACCAGGATCGAACGGCGCACCAATTGGGTTTCTGATGTACCCCCAGGCGGAAACGGCCGACGGTCGACTCGACTGCCTCGATCCGGACGGTTTCAAATATGAGATCAAGTCGAGAGAGGTTGTAGCGGCAATAAGCTGACGAAGACAGGCAGGCGGAAAGTTGCCCCCGTATGTGGCTTCACTACCGCGTTGACCTAGAGCCTATTAACGCCGTATCTCTAACGACGCCGGCCTTTGCAAGAGTTTTTTTCTTTCCTGATCTGGGGGTTTGAGCACACCTCCCCGCCAGCGCATGATGCGGGTCCTTTCGGCTCTCT
>Ga0210397_10000030_pt1 | contig 153327 bp, 135 predicted proteins | sample IncBWH2OmetaG_FD_160126 | JGI IMG/M metagenome (GOLD analysis project Ga0210397, IMG submission 160126) | Forest soil microbial communities from Barre Woods Harvard Forest LTER site, Petersham, Massachusetts, United States - Inc-BW-H-2-O ... | reverse complement strand
CCCGGTGCATTTTGTTGGGACAGTTAAAGGATGCTATAGGGGGATGCCCAAGGAGGTCAATAGAATCCGGTTTTCCCCCAACTGGACTTCTGGGGAGTCAGCGAGATTCCACTTGATGTCCGGTTTGCGCGTTTATCAGGAGTTAGGCCATCGGGTTGAAATTATCGCGAACGTCCCCAAAGGGTTTTATCGAATCGCAATCAATAAACCGCCGGTTATGCCAAGCGATTGCTCATGGCCCCGTCCGAAGTTGTACTCGTAGCTCGGTTCGAGGTACCAACCGAATCTGTGCTTCTTGGAAGGCCAGAACATAAAATCAAGTACGGCTTCACCACTGACGGAGTTCGTTGTTTTGCCGTAACTCGTCGAGTGAACCCACTGCGGACCAACACCGACCATAAACTCCGCTTTTTTCGAGAGCGTCCAAGGCTTCTTGAATAGCAGGTCGATATCCCATTCAGTCGTTTGCCTGCTGAAAAGCGGCGTGACTCCCGCCTCAAGTTCCAGCCACTTCTCTATCGGCGTAACTTCAACGGCAACACTCGGACCGAAATTCGAACCGCCGTCTTTGATATTCCAATTAGCCGCTCCACCAAGCTCCACGATGGCGGCAGGCTCCTTCTCTACCGATTGCGCGAAAGCGTTTCCGGTGCACAGGAATAGAGATGCTATCAAGATGCCCTTTGTCGCGTTCATTGGATGTCCGAGTCCACTTGCCTCGTGAGTTGCCATAATATCAGCAAGTCCCGATAAGTCGTCTTACCAGGAAGGTGGCTCCCAGTATCCACTTGATGTCCGGTTTGCGCGTTCGGGATTTAGTGAGCCCCTGTTGCTTTTGACAGTCGAACTGCGCACCGTTCCCGCTATAGTTGGCCGCTAGCACCAACTTGTTCAGAAAGGGCACCCAATGAAGACGAGGACTTTTTGGCTTGTGGTAGTCCTGGCGACCTCTCTCTCCGTCATATCCTGTTCCAGAGACAACGGCCCGGTCCGTCAAGCAGTGTCGAACAAAGACATCTATCAGGAAGCGTACGTTTACGGTTTTCCGATGATTGCTGCATACAAGGCGCTGTACCAGTTCAATGTGGACACCACGAACTCGCAGTACAAAGGACCGTTTAACACAGTCCTCAACGAGGCTCGGGTGTTCACTTATAAGGACACCAGCATCGTAACGCCCAATAGCGATACCCCTTATTCGATCGTGCAGATGGACTTACGGGCTGAGCCCATCGTCCTGTGTGTTCCGAAGGTTGAGAAGGGTCGCTACTACACGTTCGAAATAGCCGACCTGTATTCACAGAACTACGCCTACATCGGCAGCCGCGCAACCGGGAATGATCCGGGCTGCTACATGGTTTCGGGGCCGGGCTGGAGCGGTACAACCCCTGCCGGTATCAAAAAGGTTTTCCCATCAGAGACGCAGTTCTCCCTCGCCGTCATCCGCACGCAGTTGTTTAACCCGAGCGACATGGAGAATGTGAAGAAGATTCAAGCGGCTTATAAAGCACAGACGCTGTCCGCGTTCACCCATCAGCCACCACCAGCGGCGCTACCGGCGCCTGATTTCCCGAAGTTCACGGATGATGCGTTCAAGTTGGACTTTCCGGCATATTTGAATTTCCTGCTCCAGTTCTGCCCAACGCCTCCTGAAGAGACTGCGCTGCGGGCGAAGTTTGCAACGGTGGGAATCGAAGCTGGAAAACCCTTCGATTTAGCAAAACTTTCGGAGGTGCAAAAGGGCGAGCTAGGCTTAGCCGTCAAGGAAGGCTATGAGGCAATTGAGAAAGCGAAACTCAACATCGGCAAAGACATCAACGGTTGGACCGTCGGAGCCGCGTTCGGCAACCGGGCGTTTTACAATGGAAATTACCTGCTCCGTGCTGGCTCAGCATTGGCTGGCATCTACGGCAACGACGCTGTTGAAGCTATGTATCCTGCGGCCAAAACTGCCAGTGACGGGCAGCCACTTGATGGCAGCAAGCACAATTACACGATTACTTTCGCTGCCGGACAATATCCTCCGGTCAACGCATTTTGGTCCGTCACGATGTACGATGGCAAGACCCAGTTGCTGATTCAGAACCAAATCAATCGCTACTTAATCAACTCTCCGATGCTGCCGGGCTTGAAGAAGAACTCTGACGGCTCGCTGACAATCTATATTCAGAAGGATGCTCCGGCTGCCGACAAAAAAGCCAACTGGCTCCCGGCTCCAGACGGTCCGATATACTTGGTCATGCGCCTGTACTGGCCGAAGGAAACTCCGCCGTCCATTCTTCCACCGGGCGATGGGACGTGGAAACCGCCAGCGGTGCAAGTCGCGCCGTAGCGCTACCGAAACTTAAACACGAGCCCATTCTCGCGAAGAAGTGTGATCTGGAGTGGAGTCTAGTTTGTCCCAACCTTCTGTCGCAAAGCGGCCTGGATGGCTCTTTTCGCTAGCGGCACCATCACGGCGTAGCCGACGGAATTGGGGTGTAAGTCATCCTGGCTCAACTCTTTCTTGAGCAAGCCCTGGTCATCCACCATCGCGGAAAAATAATCGACCAGGGAAGCCGAAATCCGGCAGAAGAATTCGCGTGGAGAATTCATGATGGAGAGGAAGAAACTCTGCTGGGTGAAATGAGCCGCAAAAAAGAAAAGCCCCCGACCAGGTCGGGGGCCTCACACTTTTCCCTGTTCGTTACAGTACCATACAGATATATCAACAGTTATTGGCTGCGGAACCGCACGTACGGATGGATCCCCGTGCAGGCCAAACCGTCTGTAAATATTGTGCCGAGCTATCCGTCCATGCCAAATCCGGGCGGTGTCGTGCTATCTTGCCTGCGCGGGTATCGGAAGGGAACCGATGGCATCGACTCCAGTACGAATTCCCTGGTGGGCCTGGACCTGGCCACTCGTCGCTTGCATCGTGCTGGTGCTCCAGTTGTTGCTCGGCTCCGGCGGACCGCTGGCAGCGGCGGAGGCATTTGCGTTGATCGCCGCGGTGTTCGCGGCAGTCTATCACGCAGAAGTCGTAGCGTTCCGGGTCGGCGAACCTTTCGGGACGTTAGTCCTCGCGGTCGCCGTCACCATTATTGAAGTGGCGCTGATCGTATCGGTGATGATCACTGGAGGACCTGAAAAAGCGGTATTGGCGCGGGACACCGTCTTCGCCGCGGTGATGATTGTGTGCAATGGAATCGTTGGACTGTGCCTGTTGGCGGGTGGAATGCGCCATCGCGAGCAATCGTTTCAGCTCCAGGGGGCAAACGCGGCACTGGTTGTGCTGATTGCACTCACTGCTTTGACGCTCGTTTTTCCCAGTGTCACCACAACCAGGGAAGGGCCAACGTTCAGCCCGGCTCAATTGATTTTCGCAGCTACTGTGTCTCTTGTGCTATACGGGTCGTTCTTGTTTGTACAAACCGTGCGCCATCGCGAATTTTTCCTCCCGGCGAGCGGAGGCACCGAAGAAGTGCATGCTCCTCCCCCAAGTAATAGAGTGGCGCTCCTAAGCAGCGCACTTCTGTTGGTGTCGTTGGTCGCCGTGGTAGCGCTGGCGAAGGCGCTTACGCCGAGCATGGAATTCGGGATCGAGAAGGCAGGCGCGCCGAAGAGTGTTGTTGGGATCGTTATCGCCGGTCTCGTGCTCCTGCCCGAGGGCTTGGCAGCTTTCCGGGCCGCCAAAGCGAATCGCCTGCAGACCAGCATGAATCTGGCATTAGGCTCTGCGTTGGCGAGCATTGGACTCACCATTCCCGCGGTCGCTGCCGTCTCACTTTTGCTGCACAAACCGCTCTCTTTGGGGATCAATGCAAAAGAGGGAGTGCTGATGGCCCTAACGCTCCTCGTCAGCGTAATTACGTTGGGGACAGGGCGCACCACGGTGCTGCAGGGAATCGTACACCTGGTCATTTTCGCCGCATTTATTTTTCTTTCGATCGTGCCATAGCGCATCCGCGCCAGTATCCAAAGATCGCCAGGACGTTTTCGGCGGCTTGCGTTAACGTGTCCTCACAACCTCTCGCCCTGGCACCTACTTTGGAGCCAAGTCCCGATTAACGCTGATCGGAAACCCAAACACGACGAGCCCATTCTTGCAACGAAGCGTGATCGGGAGTGGAGTCTAGTTCGTACCGGCCTTCAGTCGCAAAGCAGCCTGAATCGCCTTTTCGGCCAGCGGCGCCATCACGGCATAGCCCGCGGCGTTCGGGTGCAGCCCATCCTCGCTCAGCTCTTTCTTGAGCAGACCCTGGTCATCCACCATCGCGGAAAAATAATCGAGATACACGTCGCCCTTCTCTGCCGCGTATTTTTTGATCCACGCGTTCAACTCCAGGATTTTCTCCGGCGGGCGCTTGATGCGCATGTCCAGCGGATTGCCGCTACCATCGTGACCGTAGTTACTGACTGGCATCACCGACGACAGCACCACCTGAATTCCATGCACACGCGCAAGTTCCGCCATCGAAGCAAGATTTTCCTCGGTCTCCTGCAGCGTCATGGGCCCGGTGTTCCCGGCGATGTCGTTGGTTCCCGCCAGAATCACCACCACCTTCGGCTGCAACGCAATCACATCCTCGCGAAAACGCAGAAGCATCTGCGGCGTGGTCTGCCCGCCAATTCCCCGGCCGATGTACGGCTTCCCCGGAAAAAATGCGCCGAAGCGCGGCTGCACCCACATGTCCGTGATGGAATCGCCCATGAACACCACGCGCTGTTCGTCTTGTGCCGGAGGAAGGACCTTCGCATTCGCCTCGCGATAGCGCGCGAGATCCGGCCAATCATCCAGCCGCTTTGTCAGCGATTCGAGCTTGGCTTTCATCCCGTCGACCGCAGAGCAATCGCACGGCGGCTTGGTTTGCGCGTCTGTCGGCGCTTGCGCGCGCAGAACTCCCGTGCTCGCCAGCAGAAGCACAATCAGATTGCGGCTGAAGGCGCGTGTTGCTCTCATCTTCGCTCTCCCGGGTGAACTTTATCACGCACTCTGGAAAACAGTGGGGTGGACAGCGTCCACAAGAAAGGAAAAACCGCTCGCCTCGGTCGGCGGGCGCTAGAAGTCTTCATTCTGCGCTGAATTTTAGTCCGCGGCGACCGCGCGGGTTTTCGCCCATTCGCGGATCGACTGGACTTCCTCGGCGCGCGTCACGCTGAGCGGTTGCGTGCCCTGGATTTCGGCGATCAGAATCTCCGTCGAAAGCTGCTGCTTCGCGCTGAACGCCGTGTAAAGCCCCGCAAGGATGGCTTGTTCGATCTCCGCGCCGGAAAATCCGTCGCTGGCCGCCGCCAGCTTCGGCAAATCAAACTCGCCCGGGTCGCGCCCGCGCTTTTTCAAGTGCAGCGCAAAGAGCGCCGCGCGCACTTCCCCATTCGGCAAATCCACAAAGAAAATCTCATCGAAGCGCCCTTTGCGCAGCATTTCCGGCGGCAGAACCGTGATGTTATTCGAAGTCGCCGCCAGGAACACTCCGCTTTCGCGGTCCTGCATCCACGTCAGCAGCGTAGCCAGCAGCCGCTGCGAAAGTCCCGCGTCGGCATCACCGCTCGATCCAGCCGAAGCAAACGCTTTTTCAATCTCATCAATCCACAAAACCATCGGCGCCAGCTTTTGTGCCAGCTCCAAAGCTTTGTGCAGGCGTCGCTCGCTTTCCCCAACGTATTTGTCATACAGCGCGCCGGCATCCAGTCGCGCCAGTTCATATCCCCATTGCCCGGCGATTGCGCGCGCCGCCAAGCTCTTGCCGCAACCCTGCACACCGGTGATGAGCACGCCCTTCGGCGGCACCAGCCCAAATCGCCGGCCTTCCGCGGTCAGCGCGCTTTTTCTTTTATCAATCCATTCGCGCAGCCGCCGCAGTCCCGCCACGTCGCCGAATGACGCATCGCGCCTCACCGATTCGATCAATCCCTCGGTGCGCAACACTTCGCGCTTCGTATCCAGTACGGCATCCAGCAATCCCGCGTCGGCTTTTCCACGTGCCAAAATCGATTTGCGCAGCGCGCGCAACGCCTCTTCTTCCGGCAATCCCACAAGATTTCGCGCCAGCTGCGTCATCCCCGCGATATCCAGCGAGATGGGAACGTGCTGCTCGCGATTCAAATCCGCCAGCACCTGCTTCACTCCCGGCAGCAAATCTTCCGCCGCCGGCAATCCCAGTTGAAACGGAATCGCATCGCCCTCCAGGTCCGCGGGAAGCTGCAGCGACGCGGCCGTCAGCACGATCGACCGACGCGCCGTTCGAAACTTTTCCGCCAATTCCCGCAGCCGGCGGCAAATCTTGTCGTTGTCGCAGTAGCGCGGAAAATCCTTGAGCAGAAAAACTCCGTCGCCCTGTATCAACGCGATATTCGAAAGCGCCTGCTCCGGATTGTCCGTGTTGTACATGGGCGCGCCGTGCGCCTTCGCCAGTCCTGTCGTGACGCTCCATTCATAAAGCGGCACGGCCAATTCCGTCGCCACATCTAGAAGCATCGCTTCGAGCCGCTCCTCCTCTGCCGTTTCCACAGTGATGATCGGATGCCGCGAATTGATGAGCAGGCGCAGTTCATCGTGCTTGCTCGGCGGATTCGAACGCCCAGGCGCGCCCATGGTCGAGCCTGCCGATACCGGCGGTTTCAGCGGTTGCAGCCCGGCTGGCGCACCCAGAGGACCTTTCACCTCGTTTGACAAAGCCTTTAGCCTCGTTTAACGTTAGAAGTTTGAGCGATACCTAAAAGGAGCAATAGATGGCCCAGGGACAGGCTACCAAAGTTAAGAAAAAGAAAAAGTCGGTTTTAAAGCGGGCGGCGCAATCTCGCCAACGCGCCGAAGTCAACCGCGCGAACCGCACCCGGGTCCGCACGATGATGCGCCGTCTGCGCACCGCCATCACCGCCGGCGACGCCACCGCGTCCGAAAACCTGCTGCAACCCACGATGTCGGCGATCGACCAGGCCATCACCAAGGGCGTGCTGCACGAAAACACCGGCAACCGCTACAAGTCGCGCCTCACGCTCGCCTACAACGGCGTCAAAGCCAAGGCCGCGAAGTAGAACTGCATTCCGCTCCAGGTTATTCGCCTTGAGTTTTTAATGAAAGAAAAAGGTGAGAAGGGCGAGCGCCAGCTCGCCCTTCTTTTTTGATCCGCGGCCCTTTCGACCCCAGCCTCACCCGGTCCGCGCATTCACACGCCCGAAACACTCGAGTCACCTGCAATTCATCTTCACGCAATCATCTTGTAACCCGCCCGGTGCACTCTCTCGTCGCTCGTAGCTGTCCCCACCATCATTGTTCGAGAGGAGAATGCATGTCCTTGAAGCAAACCGTTTCAAAAGCGTTTCATGGTCTTCGGGTTGGATTCATTGTCTTTACCGTGTTCCAGTTCAGCCTGGGTGGCCCGCTCGCAGCTTCGCTGCAAGCCCAGGAGAAGCCGCACACGCGTACTCCCATTAAGCACGTCATCGTGCTCATCGGCGAGAACCGCACTTTTGACCACCTTTTCGCTACCTACATTCCCAAGCGCGGCGAATCCGTCAAAAACCTACTGTCCGAAGGAATTATCAACGCGGATGGCACTCCCGGCCAGCATTTCAAAAAGGCGCAGCAATTCCAAGCCGTACCGCCGTTCAAAACCTCCTACTACATCAGCCTCGATGGCGCCGATAGGACTCCGTACGACGTCCTTCCGTCCCCAACCCTGAACTTTTCGCCCAGCCCGGACGCCTCCATCATCGGTTTTGCCACGCAGCCGCCTCCTTTTCCCCCGGCCACTCCGAGCTTTATTTTGGCGGCAATCGAGCCGTCTTTGGAGACCGCCGATCTCGGTCTGTTGACCACCGGAGCTTCCGGCCAGAACAATACGTTTGTACTCACCCCCGTACCCGACTTCGATACGCGCGTCGCGAATTTCAACAACTTACCGAACGGACCATTCCCGCTGCGGGGGCCGAGTCTTCCCTACGATTCCTACACGGGTGATACGACGCACCGGCTCTTCGAGATGTGGCAACAATCCGACTGCAGTATTAAGAACGCCACCAAGCGCAACCCTTCGGGCTGCCTGAGCGATCTCTATCCGTTTGTCATTACCAACTATACGAATCAGACCGATCCGTTTGACACCCCTCCGGCCACCGACGACAACGGCGGCGGCAACTCCATGGCCTTCTACAACATGCATGAAGGGGACGTCCCGGTCCTGAAGAGCCTGGCCGATAAATATTCCATGAGTGACAATTTTCACCAGTCGTTCATGGGCGGCACCGGTGCCAACCACGTCATGCTCGGCACCGGCGACGCCATTTTCTGGTCCGACAATACGGGCAATCCCGCCACCGACAAGGGCAATCCGACAATGCCGCCGTCGCACATCGCCAATCCTGATCCGCTGCCAGGCACGAACGACGTCTACACCGTGGACCTGTTCTTCGACGGCAACTTCACCGAATGCGCTGATCCCACCCAGCCCGGCATTAAGCCCATCCGGGACTACCTGGAATCTCTCCCTTACGATCCCAAACCCAATTGCGAAAAGGGACACTTCTACATGGTGAACAATGACAATCCGGGCTTCCTTCCGGATGGCACGGTGGACACCGCAAATATTGCCAAAGGTAAATCCATTCCCCCGATCATCACTCGCACCATCGGCGACGCGCTCAACGACAAAGGAATTTCGTGGGCTTATTACGGAGGGGCTTACAACGCCGCGGTGGCTCTCCAGCACGATCCCAAGAGCACGAATCCGGCTGTTCAAGTGGGCGCAGCCTACTGCAACATCTGCAATTTCGAATCCTACTCTACGTCCATTATGGGCGATGCAACGCAGCGCGCAGCACACATTAAGGACAGCATTGACTTCTTTGCCGCCGTCGACAACGGCACTTTGCCTGCCGTCTCCTTCGTAAAGCCCGACGGTCTGCTGGATGGCCATCCCGCCTCTTCGAAAGAGGACCTTTTTGAAGGCATGGTCAAGAAAATCATGGACCATCTCACCGCCAACAAAGAGCTGTTTGAATCCACCGTCTTGTTCATCACCATGGACGAGGGCGGCGGCTACTACGACTCCGGCTACATCCAGCCGCTCGATTTCTTCGGCGACGGCCCACGCATCCCGTTGATCGCCGTTTCACCGTTCACCCGCGGCGGCCACATCAGCCACTCTTACACCGACCACGTGTCCATCCTCAAGTTCATCGAGAGGAATTGGGATTTGAAGCCGCTTACGCACCGCAGCCGCGATAACTTCCCGAATCCTAGAGTGGACGACGATAATCCCTACGTGCCCCTCAACAGCCCGGCCATCGGTGATCTCTTCGACTTGTTCGACTTCGGACACCACGACGGCGATCACGACGGCGACGATCACGGCGGCAACTGAAAACCCTTCCAACCTCAACAACAAAAAGGGCGGCCGTTTGGCCGCCCTTTTTTCATCATGCTTCAATTACTCAGAGGTTAGACACTCCAACTCCAAGCAGCACGATTCCTGCCAGAAACAGCGGCCAGAAGAAATAATATGGCAATCTCGGCCAACCGTGTGTGGCTGATGCCTTCAGATACTCCTTGTAGTTGAAGAGCCCGCCCTTTATGAAAATCCATTTGTCGCCAATGGACCACATCCGAATTCGCATATACCAATCCACAACCGAACACAGAAGAATCGACAGGGATCCGAAAAGAATCCAAGGATTACGGTCACACACAACAAAGAATGCGCGGAAATCATTCGCCAAGCTGTGCACTAGCGCGCTGCCGTTCTTGTCTCAATCGGCGCCGCGGTTAATTCGGCCAACAAAAATTCCATCACCGCGCGCGCATCTTCCCCGCCTCGCTTGAGCCGGTCATCGGCTTTCTGCAGTGCGCTCAAACCACTCAGCAATCTCCCCTTCGAAATCTTGCGCGCATTCTGTAGCGCCAGTTCCGCCTGCTCCGGCCGCATCCCCAGCGCCCGCGCCGCCTGCCACCCGTTTACCGCGCCTTTTACTTCGCTGGCTTCGATCAGCTTTCGGTACATCCACGTCATCGCTCCCAGCATCGGCAGCGGTTCTTCTCCGTCGCGCAGCAAGCGGTCCAGGAATTCCAGCGCCTTCTTCGCCTGCCGCGACGCCAGCATGTCCGCCAGCTCCCAAACCGTCGTGGTTTTCTCGGAAATGACCAGCGCGCTCACGTCCTGCCGCCGGATCATTTTTCTCTCCGCCGCAAACGTCACCAGCTTGTTGATCTCCGTTTTCAACCGCATCAAATCCGCCGCAACAAACTCCGCCAGATCCTCCGCCGCGCCTTTCTCAAACTCCACTCCTTCTTCCTTCGCGATTGCCCGCGCCAGGGCCACCGCAGCCGCTTGCCGCTCCCCCAGGTTTTCCCCAAGCCCCACTTCCACCACCAGCGTCTTCTCCGCGAGCAGCTTTCCCAGTTTCATGCGCTGATCGAGCGCGCTGGCTTCCACCACCAGCACCGTGAACGGCGCGGGATTCTCCAGATAGGCGTCGAGCTGCGCCACGGCCTCTTCCCGGTTTTTCTCTCCGAGCTTCTCGATCGCTTCCGCCTCTTCCAGAAAAACCACCTGCTGCGGCGAAAGCATCGGCAGCGTCTGCGCCTGGTCGACCGCCGCCTGGGTCTCCCCACGGCCCGCGGAATACCGCGACACGGCCCACGCCCGAGATGCTTCCGGCACAAACTTCTCTATCAATTGCGCGCGGCACGTGTCCCGAAGATAGGGTTCTTCTCCCAGCAGCAAAATCGCCGGGATGAGCTTCCCTTTCTCCAGCCGCGCCAGCAATTCTTCCGTGGATACCCGCGCCATCTGCTCCCTTTCCTCTTTTCCCCTGCCGCTGCGAACCTCGCTGCGTCCGTCTCTTCCCGACTCCTGATCTTTGTTCTCTGATCGCTCCCCTAGTAATTCTCCGTCACCGCCGCAACCAGCCGCGAAGCAAAATCCTTCGCCACGCGCTCCAGCGCCGGATCCTGCTCCTGGAAAAAGCTGGGCACGTCCGTGGAAAGTTCATACTCGTTTCGAAAAACGAAATTGTCCGAATGATAGAGAATTTTCCCCGTGGCGCGCTCTTCAAACGTGACTTCGCATTTCACCTGCACCAGCATGGTGGTCGCCCGCCCCGAAGCCGTGTCATACGTCAGCGGCACGGCTTCTATGCTCAGCACTTTCCCGCGCAGCACCGCATCGGCGTTTTCGGGATTGGACACCACTCGGTACGAAGTTCTCACAAGGAATTCGTGGATCGTCGCGCTGGTAAATTTCTGTTCGATCCGGTAACTGGTCGTCTTGTTTTCCAACGCGGGCACGGCAATCACGTGAATCGTTTTCGGCAGCTCATCGCTTTTACCCGCAACGTGGTAGCCGCAGCCGATCCCCGATAACACCGCCAGCAGCGCCGCGCAAATAATTCCCCGGACCTTCATGCCAGCATCTCCGCCAATCTCACCGCGTTTGCCGCCGGCAAACGGATGTTGTCCGCCGCGCCCCAGAACCACCACGTTCCCGGTTGAGAGCCATCCGCCTGTGGCACCGCCAATTGAATTATTTTTTCACCCGCCGCGGTGACATTGCTGGGCCCCGCATCGCCGTCCTTGATCATTGCGAAGCCTGCCTCCTGGCAAGCATTCAAAATCTTATCCGCGTCCGCGCTCTCTTCCAGTTCCGCACAGGCGGCAAAGGCAGTTCCATAAAATACCGGCGCGTGCACCACTTGTATGGCCGGGATGGCCGCCTTCTTTCCAAGGCACGCTTTCGCTTCTTGACGCACGCGTTCGCGGATTGCATCCAGCTTTTGCGCGCTCCCCGGACCGAACCGGTCCACCATGTTGAATGCCACCTGCGTATCAAACACCGGCTGCCCAACGCCCTGAAACGTGAGCAACTCGCCGGTCTGGCTTTCCAATTCTTCGATGCCGCGCCGCCCCGCTTCCGATACCGGCTGAAAAAAGGTCATGACCAGCCTGCGCAAACCGCTCTTTGCCAGCGCCAGTGCTAACGCCGCCGCTGCCATTCCCGCGGCCGACGGAATCGCATAGGTCCCCGCAGTTTTTTTGAACTCGCGCCCCAGAAGCGCATCAAGCTTCGGAAACCAAACGACCGTCTTTGCATCGCCCGCAATCCCGCCGGAAAGATCAATCACCGTTGCGCTCGCGCGCGTCGCCTCCGCCAGGTTTCTCCGCGTGAACTCTCCCGAACCGGTGAAAAATACAAATCGCGCCCGTTCGAAACTTCCTTCTTCCACCGGCTGGATCACCGCGGGCTCGCCGCCCGCCTCCGTCAGCGTCCCCGCCGCGGTCTCCTCATCCACCAACCGAAAATCCGAAGCTGCAAACCGCCCTTCTTCCAATAGCGTTTTCAACTCCGCTCCCAGCAGCGAAGACGCACCCGCAATCACAATCCGGTTGGATTCCCGTTCAGGCGAAGGCATGAATCACGCGGTCCGCGATACCATGCGCTGGCGAATGAACCGCACCAGGTGGAGCAAAACACCGGCCACCGCATAGGTACAAGCCAGCAGGACCAGCACCACTTCCGAAAACGCCCAGATCACCGCGCCAATCAGAATGAGAAAAAGAATCAGAAAAGCTGGCTGCTTCCGCGACCACGGCAGATCCTTGAAACTGTAATAACGAATCGTGCTGACCATCAGCCCGCCGAGCGCCGCCGCCATCAACAGCCATGCCACCGACCATCGCCAATCCTGCAGCGGCCCCGCGCGATGCAACGCATGTACCACTGCGGCAATCACCCCGGCCGCCGCCGGAGTCGGCATGCCCACAAAATATTTCGATCCCCCCGGCGCCATTCCCTTTACATTGAATCGCGCCAGTCGCCACGCGCAGCAAATGAGGAAGAACAGGCAGCAGACCCAGGCGAACAATCCCAACTGGTGCAGCGCCTCCAGGTCCATGGCCGTCACGCTTCGAATGCCCCACGCATACGCCAGAATTGCAGGCGCCACTCCAAAACTGACGACATCCGCCAGCGAGTCGAACTGCACTCCAAATTCCGTATTCGTTCCCGTCATTCGCGCGACTCGCCCATCCAGCGAATCGAACAAAATGGCCAGGCCGATCGCCTTCGCCGCGCGATTGAAATCGTCCGGCGCCCCCACCAGCGACGCGACGATGGCGTAATAACCGCAGAGGAGATTCGCGGACGTAAACGCCGCCGGAATCAGAAAAATTCCGCGCCGCAATTTCGGATTCTTGATGCGCCGGTGCTGAAAAGATATTTCCTGTTGTTCGGGCTCGGGCATGATTACGACCGCTTCCCTGTCGCTGTCAGATTTGTGTCCGCTTCCGCCGCGCTGGCTTCATTCGAATGCTCGGCCGCCGCTTTCCCAGGCCACCTTGCCAAAACGCTCGCTCCGCCCTTCACATTCTGCCCCAGCTTCACCAGAATCTCCGCCTCTTTGGGCACCCAGACATCCACACGCGAGCCGAATCGTACCAGCCCAATCCGCTCCCCGCGCGAGACCCTGTCGCCAACTTTCTTCCACGAGACTACTCGCCGCGCGATCAACCCCGCAATCTGCTTGAACACCATTTCCCCCGCATCGGTCGAAAGCGTAAACACGTTCTGCTCGTTCTCCACCGAAGCCCGTTCGCGCATGGCCGCAAGAAACTTCCCTGGCCGGTATTCCATCTTCGTGATAATTCCCGCCGCGGGCGAGCGGTTCACATGCACATTCCAGACTGCCAGAAAGATGCTGATGCGGCTCCCCGGACGCCCGGCGTTCTCTTCCTCCGTTACCACCACCACGCGGCCATCTCCCGGAGACACCACCGCCCCCGGTTCCGAAGGGATGACTCGCTCTGGATCTCGAAAAAAGGAAAATACAAACAGGGCCAGAAACACCAGAGCGGCTGCCGCGGCGTACCAGTGCAGCAAAAAAGAGCTTCCGCTTAGCAAAAGCGGTGGAACCCCGAAGTAGTAGCCTTCCTTGACCATGCTTGCCGGAGTAGACCTCTGCATTCCCGCTCGTGGTCTGAATCCCGCGAGCGCGCAGTGGTCATTCTACGACAGAATCACCCGGGAAGCCGTTGCTATTGGCTGTAGTTGGTCTTCGCGCGTAGGATACGCGCGGCAATCCGTTCCATCTCATCTTTACAGTGGAGCTTCATCTTCTTGAGCTTGATTTCTTCCAGGAGGTCTTCCGAATTCAGGTAGGGCGATTTGGAGATTTGCTGGAGTTCTGCTTCGTATTGCTGGTGTTGCTGTGCCAGACGCTGATAGTCGGCGTCTGTTTGAAGAAGTATGTCCCGAGGTGCCCGCTGCGCTGTTGCCATGCGTCCTCCTCACGACTCCGTGAATGTGCGATGAACACTACATGAGCGAAAGATAGCACTTTGGTTTCCCACGTCAAGGGGGAACCCGTGGGAATTTGGTCCTAGCCTGTGAGTTTCTTCTCCATCACCAGCGCCGCCTCGGCCGGATCGCGGTAATACCCGGGCCGGCGGCCGCTTTTGGCAAACCCATACTTGAGATAGAACGCTATCGCCGCCGCGTTCGACTCCCTAACCTCTAAAAACACGCGACTTACTCCCCGCCTTCGAAATTCCTCCAGCGCCGCGCTCAGTAGCGCCCCACCCTCCCCCAGGCGCCGCCGATCGGGAATCATCGCCAGATTTAAGATTTCCGCCTCGTCGCCTACTTGCCGCCCGAATAGAAAACCCGATAGTTCCCCGATCGTCTCGCTTGCAAGCGCAACACCGCCAGACCAAGCCAGCAACTCCTCAAAGCTCTTACCCGACCAATTCGCCGCTTCCGGGGCCTGTTGCAAGATCTTAGTCACCGCTGGCGCGTCCGATGGACGAAGCGTTCGAATGGAAGCGTTGGTTTTTTCCTGCCTCACTTCAGCGCCCATGCGCCGCCCCGCCCTTCCAGAAGATTTCCGCGTCCGAGCGCCGCACGTAATTCGCATCCAGTGCGAGCGCATCCGTGTGCCGTCCTGCCGCCAATTGCGTCATTCCAATCCGCCCAATCGCCGGAGCCAATACGCTGGAGACGCGCTCCACCTTTTCGCCGCGCGACTCTCGCGCACTCCACGCCGCATCCTGAAGAACGCACTCCGCGTCCGTAGACACCCACGAAACGCTTCCTCCGCTCGTCAGCTCCGCAGCCATCTCAACAAACCTTCCTGGAGGGATGACCATTTCCTCCCCCAGCCTCTCTAATCCCGTCTCCGCGCACCGGTAAACCGCCCCGAACACCTGCCCGCGACGCGCATCCGCAAACGCCGCAACGTGTGGCTCTTCCCCATTGGATTGCACAGCCAGCGCCTCCAGCCGGGAAACCGCCGCGATGCGCTTCCCATAAACTTCGCCCCAGGCTTTGACCGTTGTCAGTCCCACCCGCACTCCCGTGAAGGACCCCGGCCCCGCCGCGACCGCGTACCCATCGACTTCCGCCATCCCGAGACCTGCGGCTCGAAGCACCTCCGCCACCGCCGGCAGCAGCCAGGCGGAGTACTCCTCCGCCGATTCATGCCTCGCCACTTGCACAACCGCTTCGCCTCGCAGCACCGCTACGCTGCCCCGCGAATCGCATGTATCTATCGCCAGTACAATCACATCCGCATTCTACCGTACTCTCGCCAGCCCCCGGAAAAGTTCGCAAAAAAACTCATTGGCCGCCACCGTTCGCAAGCAGCGATTGGCCGATTTTCACCGCTGAATGGTGGGAATTCTCCCCTGATCTGCAAAGCCGCCTAGCAATTTCATTGCCAAATTAATATCTCTTTTTCCCTAACCTCCTCATTCCACTGGATATATCTTGACTCTTCCGGCACATTGTTAATATACTGTTCCAGCATCTCTCAGGGGGCAACCGAATTTATGGACTACAAGATCGGCGACAAGGTCGTATATCCGAATCACGGTGTGGGCATTGTTGAACAGATCAGCTACGGCGTCTTGAACGGCAGAACCGAACGTTACTTCATGATTCGCATTGTTTCCAGCGGTTTGCGTGTCATGGTCCCGCAATCCAACGCAACCACCGTTGGCCTTCGTTCCGTCATCCGTTCCACGGAGTCGGCGAAAGTCCTCGGCTTCCTCGAAACCGGTAAACTTAACTCTCATCACGACTGGAAGCACCGCTTCAAAGAGAATTCGGAGCGCATGCGCACCGGATCCCTCCTCGAAGTCGCCGTCGTCCTCAAGAGTCTCGTTTCCCTCAGCCGCAGCAAGCCGCTCTCCTTCCGCGAAAAGAAAATGCTCGAACGCGCGAAGTACCTCCTCGTCAGCGAAATGGCTACGTCCCGCAACACCACGGCGGAGAGCGCCGAAGCCATCGTCGTCAAGTCCCTGGCTAAAGCCAAGCTCCAGTTCCCCGTCCTTACCGAAAAGTTCGAATAGCCCTTGCCGCCTACGCGGCTCTTCCTTCCCCGGCGGGCAGCTTTTTAAGCTGCCCGCTTTTTTTCGGTCACTGGCGCAGCCGACGTCAGGTCACCACTTACTCGAGGATGCTAAGTAGTCTCCAAATTCTCCAATCCGAGCTCGACCGCAAGATCCTCAAGGTATTTCAAGTGTCCTGGATGCCCTCGTTCTCGAATATGTGCCGCCCTATGCGCTGCCAAAAGATCGTGTGCTTCGCTCCGTTGACCGCGAGCCGCCAGGATAATCGCACAATCAACCCGCGAACGGGGACTCCTGTAGCTTGCCGTGGAAGGCCCGCTGAGTAACTCACTCAAAAGCGCCTCGCGCGTTTCAAACCGGGCAAGAAATGGAAACGCGTCCACTTCCAGTCGTTGCCTTATTTCATTAACCACTTCTTCGACTGAGTCAGGTTCTTTTTTAAGTTCCCACCAAATATCAACGCGTTCGGGACCAAGGGTTCCAAGCCTCTCACGAACGCAACAGTAATACTCCGCCACGAACTTGGGTTCCTTCCCCCCAGAGCCGAATAACTGCACTTCGGGTACGTACACCCCAACGTTGATCGTAAATTTTCCGTAGAGGTTCTCCCGAAACCCCGGTATTGACGTTGTGCCGGGTAGGTCGAAGCGCCCCTTTTGAAAATTCACAACATGGGTTAGGCCATCTGCAGTGATCCGATTGTAGGTGCCTCCCAGCCGTCGGAAATTTCGTTCCTTGAAGAAGGGGTTTAATTTCGCTTGCAAGTCACGCATTTCTCTCATGAGTTCCGATTTTGCCATCCCGCCTCGATCTGGGCTCCCTTCAATTCCCTTTCATGCCCCTGACATTTTTCTCAGGGTAGCTCCCGCTTCGCGCAGCGTCCGCGTGATCGCCTCCGCAATTGCCGGCGCGCCCGGAGTGTCCCCATGAATGCACAAGGTCTGCGCGTCAACCGAGACTTCGCTCCCGTCGCTCGCAATCACTAACCCTCGCTCCGCGATCCCCAGCGCCTGCCACGCCGCTTCCTCCGGATTGCGAATCAGCGCATCCTCAAACTTCCGCGAGCGCAAAGTTCCATCCGCCTCATACCGCCGGTCGGCAAAGGCCTCTGCCGCCACCGCGAACCCCGCTTGCCGGAACACCTCCAGCATCGGTGACCCCGCCAACCCCACGAGCACGGTGCCTTTGTCCCACCTCGCCACGCCATCCGCAATCGCCTCCGCAATCCCGCGATTCTTCACCGCCTGATTGTAAAGCGCGCCATGCGGCTTCACGTGAACCACCCGCGCGCCGCAACCCGCCGCAATTTCCGCGAGCCTGCATACCTGCTCGTAAACCGAATCCGCAATCTCCCTCTCAGGCAGGTTCAACTCCACCCGCCCAAAATTTGCCCGATCCGCATACCCCGGATGCGCCCCAATCGCCAGCTTCCATCGAAGCGCCTGCTCAATCGTCGTCTTCATCGTCCGCTCGTCGCCAGCATGTCCTCCGCAGGCAATGTTGACCGACGTGATCGAGCGCATCAGCGATTCCTGCGTGCCGTCCGCAATCGCTTCCGGCACCTCGCCCATGTCGCAATTCAAATCAATTCTTAAATCGTCTTGATTCATATGGAAGCAGCCGTCTGTCGCGCAAATCTGACCTGAGCACCGTTTCCTGGAGGACCAGCATCGTTCGCGCGCCTAGCCCCTCGACCCGTCGAAACCGAATCTCATCCCGCGGCCGCAACTGACCCAGGCTATGAAAATCCACCGAAGCCACATTCGCAATCTTCGGATAGCCCCCCGTCGTCTGTTGTTCCACAAACAAAATAATCGGCTGTCCTCCCTCCGGCACCTGCACGGCCCCAAGCGCGACGCCCTCTGAAATCATCTCTCCACCAACCGGCGCTGGAATCCCCGGCCCTTGCAGCCGAATCCCCATGCGGTTGGAATCTTCCGCCACCCGATAGGTGCTCTCATAAAAAACTTTCTTCGCCGCCTCTGAAAACCGATCGTTTTGCGGTCCGTCCGTGACACGCAATTCTTTTCGCGGCTCGAGAGCATCCAGCACCCGATCCGATAACACCCACTCGCGTTTTCGAAAACTCGCAGCCCAACCGCTTGGCATCTTCCACCTGTGCGTGCCGATCTTCAGCACATCCCCCTTCCGCAGTGCCCTCCCTTCATGCCCGCCCAGCCCGCTCAAAATGTGCGTCGAAGCGCTCCCCAAGAGAAGTTCCACTTCGATTCCTCCCAGGACGCACAAGTAACACCGCGCCCCAGACTGCGTCGGCCCCAATCGCAGCACCTTTCCCGCACGCGCTTCAAACCTTCTCCACAACTCAACAGGCTTTCCATCCAGCGTCGCCCCAAAATCCGACCCCGCCAGCGCCAGCACCGCGCCTTCCGGAAACAGGAACGCCCCGCCAAGCAGCGTCATTTCCAACCCCGCTTCCCCTTCGGCATTTCCCACCAGTCGATTCCCCATCATAAGCGAAACCGCATCCGCCGCCCCTGAAGGCGAAACGCCCAGCGGACCATAGCCCTCCCGCCCCAAATCCTGAACCGTCGTGAACAGCCCCGGCTCCAGCACCTGAATCACCGCCATGCGCGCCTCGTCACCGCAATTATCATCCCGAGCGTAGCGAGGGATCTGCTTTTTCTTTCCCTTCTCAATTTCCCCTTGCCTCCGCCGCCACGAATTCCTCGCGCGAAATCGGCACAAACTTCACACGATCCCCAATCGAAAGCAGACTCAACTCTGCGCGATCCGCCCGGAACATCGCCAAAGGCGTTCGCCCCAGCAATCTCCATCCCCCCGGCGTCGCGAACGGATATACCCCCGTCTGATTCCCGGCGATCCCCACGCTCCCCGCCGGCACCTTCCGCCGCGGCGTCGCCAGCCGCGGTGTCACCAACCCTTCCGGCAATTCCCCCAGGTACGCAAATCCGGGAACAAATCCCAGGAAATACACCTGATATTCGACCGACGAATGCAGCTCGATCACCTGCTCCGCCGTCATTCCTAGCAAAGCGCCCACTTCCGCCAAATCCGGCCCAAACTCGCCGCCATAGCTGACCGGAATTTCAACCATTCTTGGTTCCGGAAGTTTCACCTCTTCGAGCCGCGCGAGATATCCCCTCAAAATTTCTTCCACTTCCCCATGCTGCAACTTCAACACATCAAACTTCACCAGCAACGAGCAATACGCCGGATGGAGATTGCGCACTCCCGCCACCGGCTCCAGCTCCAGCAGCCGTAGCAGCTTCCTGACTTTTTCATTCGCCTGAACTGTGATCTGATTTTGCCGTGCCCGGCTTTGTAGCGGCTGACTTTGTAGAGGCCGGGCTTCAGCCCGGCCTTGCTCCTGATCCTGTAGTGGCCGGTCTTTAGACCGGTCCGTCTTATCCACTTGATCAAAATAAACCAGCAGCGACTGATCGCTGGCAATCTGAAACCGTGCGCCCTCGCCCGCCAAGTTCCCCATACTCGCGAAAGTATAACCCACGCGATGGTCCACAGTAGGACAGGCATTCCTGCCTGTCCTCTTCCGCCCGCGCACACGAATACACTAATAAATTGTCTTCGGTGCTGTCTGTCTAGTGCTACGCCAAGGCAAGGCTGGGATCGGCGTTGAGTGAACTATCCGCAAGAATTCCCGCGCGGAAACGCGAATACGCAGCCGCCGCAATCATCGCCGCATTGTCTGTCGAAAGCGCCCGGCTCGGAAAAAACACCTCGACGCCCGCGGATTTCGCCCGCTGTTCGAACGTCGCGCGCAACTGGCTGTTGGCCGCCACTCCGCCCGAGACCAGCACGCTCTCGACGCCCAACTCTTCCGCCGCTCTCATTGTGCGATCAACCAGGTCACGCACCACCGCATTCTGAAACTCGCGCACCAGTGCCAAAGTCTGCGGGCTGCACAATGGCTGCAATTGTTCCACTTTTCGTTCGCCGCGCTGCAGCGCTTCTTCCCGCGCGCGAATCTCCGCAGAATATTCCAGATGCTCGCGCACATGATAGAGCACCGCGGTTTTCAGCCCGCTGAAGCTGAAATCCAGCGCGTTTCCCTTCATCTTCGTCGGCCCGAATTTCACCGGCGCCGCCACGCCATTCGAAACCGCCGCCAGCCGGTCCAGAACCGGCCCCCCCGGATATCCAAGACCTAGTAGCTTCGCAACTTTGTCGTACGCTTCGCCCGCGGCGTCGTCCCGCGTCTGCCCCAACTTCCGATAGAGCAACTTCCCGCTCGCATCCTGCACGTTCGAATCTTCCGGCTTCACTTCGTACAAAACCGTGTGCCCGCCCGAAACGATCAAACACACCGCCGGCAATTTCGCCGTTCGCCCCGCCTTGTGCGCCTCCAAAAAAACCGCATGAACGTGCCCCTCCAGATGATTCACCGGCACCAGCGGTTTTCCAAGCGCCTGCGCCAGCGTTTTTCCATATGTAATTCCCACCAGCAACGCACCAACAAGGCCCGGCCCTTGCGTCACTCCAATCGCATCCAAATCCGCAAGTTTCATCCCCGCTTGTTCAATCGCTTCTCGCACCACCGGTACGATCTGCCGCAAATGCTCGCGCGACGCCAGTTCCGGCACCACGCCGCCATACTTCCTGTGCACATCGATCTGCGACGCCACCACGCTGGACAGGATTTCCCGCCCGTCCGCGACCACCGCCGCCGCCGTCTCATCGCACGAAGATTCAATCCCCAGGATTCGAATGCTCATTTTCCACTCACGCCAACATTGCTATTCATGAGGTTTATGCTAGCACAAGCCCATCCGGTGCTTCGGCTCAGCATCCTATGCCATCGTCCCGCGTCAACCGTATTCGCCGGACCGGGCTGCTTCATCGAGGAAGCAACGCGGCTTCTCAAATGCATTGACTGTTTTCGAATCGCATCGAAGAATGGTGTCCATTCGCCGGGAGTAGGCAAGATCTTGACTCTATGACCGACACCATCACAGCTACACTCAACGCTTCCTCCAAGGGCTCGCGCATGAAAGTCCGCAAAGCCGTGCTCCCTGCCGCTGGCCTTGGCACGCGCTTTCTCCCCGCCACCAAAGCGCAGCCAAAGGAAATGCTCACCGTCGTCGACAAGCCGCAGATTCAATACGTCGCCGAGGAGTGCGTCGCTTCCGGCATCGAGCACATCATCATCGTCACCGGCAAGGGCAAAAACTCCATCGAAGATCATTTCGATTCCGCTCCCGCCCTGGAGCGTTTTCTGGAAGAGAAGGGCCGCCACGATCAGGCCGAACTCGTTCGAAAGATCAGCAACATGCTGCAGGTCAGTTACACGCGGCAGAAAGAACCGCTCGGCCTCGGACACGCTGTGCTCGTTGCGCGCGATCTTGTTGGCGACGAACCCTTCGCCGTGTTACTCGGCGACGTGCTCATACCGGGGAAAAACCCTGCTACCAAACAATTGATCGACGTCTACGAATCCATCGGTGTAGGGGCCATCGCCGTCGAGCAAGTCCCCAAGGACAAAACGCATCTCTACGGTATCGTGGATGCCGTGCCAGCGCCGCAGCCGCCGTTCGGCGAGCGCCTGCTGCGCATTCGTGATCTGGTGGAAAAACCAAAACCCGCGAACGCGCCTTCGAATCTCGCGATCACTGGCCGCTACGTTCTGCCTTCCGCGATATTTGATTGTCTGGAACGCACGAAGCCCGGCGCTGGAAACGAAATTCAACTTACCGACGCGCTGCGTATTTTGGCGAAGGAGCAAGGCCTGTTCGCTTATATCTATGAGGGAATTTCCTACGACGCGGGCGACAAGCTCGGCTTCCTGAAAGCGACCGTGGAGATCGCGCTGCAGAACCCGGAATTCGGCGCGGCTTTTCGCGAGTATCTGAAAACTCTAAAGCTGTAAGAAAAACCAAGCCGCCCGCCGCAGCAAATCTACTTTTTCGCCGCCGGCTTCTTCTCTTTGGATTCCTTGGGGGCCGGCTCTTTCTTGGTGGTTTCTTTTTCCTTGTTCGAGCTATCTTTCTCCTTGCTCGCCGTTTCTTTCGCCTCTGCGCCGGCCTTGTCCGCCTTCTCCGCTTCCCCGCCGCCGGACTTTTTTCCGCCGTAATCCGTCACATACCACCCCGCCCCCTTGAACTGAATCGCCGGCGCGGTGATTACGGATTCCACTTTTCCGCCGCAGTGCGGGCACTTTTTCAGGTGCGGCCCGGAAACACTCTCGATCTTTTCCGTGTTTCGGCCGCACTTCAGGCATTTGTATTCGTACAGGGGCACTGATGCTCCTCCGATGCGCTGTTCAAAACTCAAAGTATAGCATGCGGCCCATTGCCGCTCGGAACGCGTGCTAGACTCATCCACATGAGCGCGAAGATTCCATTGGAGAATGCCGCCAGCCCCGCGGGTTGCCTCTATTTGGTGGGGACACCGATTGGGAATCTCGAGGACATCACGCTTCGCGCCATTCGAATCCTCAAGGAAGTAGACCAAATCGCCTGCGAGGATACCCGCCACACGCAAAAGCTCCTCACGCACTACGAAATTCGCAAGCCACTCGTCAGCTATCACGAGCACAACGAACTGACACGCGCGCCCGAGTTGGTTCTTGCACTGGAGCAAGGCGCGAAAATCGCGCTCGTCAGCGACGCCGGAATGCCGCTGGTCTCCGACCCGGGCCACCGCCTGGTCACACTTTGCCTGCGCCACCACATTCCGGTTGTGCCAATTCCCGGTCCGTCTGCGATCCTCGCTTCCCTCTCCGCTTCCGGCCTGCCCAACGAGGAATTCCTGTTCGTCGGATTTCTTCCGGCGCGCAGCGGCGAGCGCCGCCGCGCTTTCGAACGCCTGCGCATCGAGGACCGCACCCTCATCCTTTACGAGGCGCCCCATCGCATCGCTGAATCCGTCGCCGACGCCCGCGAAATTCTCGGCGATCGCCCCGCATGTCTCGCGCGCGAAGTCACCAAACTCCATGAAGAGTTTTTGCGCGGAAAACTTTCCGAAATCTTGCTGTCTCTGGAAAAACGCCCGGCCCGCGGCGAAATCACTTTATTAATCGGCCCCGCCGACGCCACCGAAGCGCGTTCACACATCGACTCCGCGCAATCGCTCGCCGCGCGCGTCGACGAACTCATGCATCAGGCCAAGCTCGACCGCAAAGAAGCCCTGAAGCTGGCCGCCAAAGAGCGCGGGCTGACCCGCAGAGACGCCTATGCGCAAATCGTCGACGCGCAGGCGGATCGCGAAGAACCCTGATTTGGCCGAGGCGCGGAAGCGCCCCGTCATGACGTGGCCTCGATGGGATGAAGTCTGTTCCGCGCGGTGCTAGAATCCGTCTCGCAAAGGAGAGCATCCATGAGCGATAGCACAGCAGTGCCAGCGAAAGCAGTTCACTTTATGCGGCCGGGTTTGACCTGCATCACGCCGTACATCATTGTGCGGCCGGCGGCGCGGTTCATGGAGTTCTTGAAGAGCGCGTTCGAAGGGATCGAGCGAGTGAAGATGCCGGCGCCCGACGGCTCGATCATGCACGCGGAAGTGGCAGTGGGCAACGGCGCGATTGAACTGAGCGATGGAAACGAGCAGTATCCGACCGCGCCTGCTGCGATCCACCTGTACGTGGACGACCCTGACGCTACGTTCGAACGGACCTTGCAGGCCGGCGCCACCTCCTTCTACGCGCCGACGGATGACCATCCCTCGGGCGATCGCTGGGGCGCCGTCAAAGACCCTTTCGGCAATCATTGGTACATCGCCAAGCCTCGTGGATGGACGCCCGGGCCGGAGGGGCTGCGCTCCGTGCAGCCGTACTTGCACCTTCACGAGGCACACAAGATGATCCCATTCCTGGAGGCGGCGTTCGCGGCCGAGTCGATGGGCGTTCACATGTCGCCGGAGGGCAAGGTGCTGCATGGGACGATCCTGATTGGAGACGCCACATTGGAAATCGATGAGGCGCACGGGGAATTCCAGCCAATGCCCTGCCATTTGCATGTGTATGTGCCGGACACGGATGCGGCTTATGAGCGGGCGCTGCGGGCGGGGGCGACGTCGATTGAAGCGCCGAAAGATGCGCCGTATGGGGATCGGACGGCGGGCGTGAAGGATGCGTTTGGGAATAGCTGGTTTATCGCGACGTATCTTGGGATGAAGTAAAGGAAGGAAAGGATTCAGAGGAAAAGACGGAAGGGTGGGAGTGTGCCGGGTTTCGGAGGAAACGCCGGCGTTGCGGAAAACGTGCTGGAAGAAAAGCGGGAGCGAGCTCCCGCACTCCAAGAAAATCAGGCGGCGGATTCGGAGCGGAAAACGCGCTGGAAGCGCGGCCCGGTGAATTGCACACCAATCAATTTCTCGCCGTCCCACTGCGAGTCGCGGACGTGGACGACGCGGCCCTGGGTGGTGAAGTCGGATTCCCCGCGCCGCGAAGCATATTGGGAAAAGGGGATACGGATTTCGAGGTCGGAGCCGATGGCCACGTCAAAACGAGTGACGAAGGCGGCGCCGCTGCGACAAAGATTTTCGCTAGAAGTTTCTTCTTCGAAAACCACGCCGCGTTTATCGCGTCCGCTCACGCGGAGGGGCAAGCGTACCGAGATTCTACGTTCCGCGCGTTGACTCGCAACCGACGTGCTCAGAGGGACCATGGGCTGGGTCCTCGTTTCTGGTGACCGCAGAGCGGTCAACATTTCTGGCGTTCTGGGCGATCGCTGTTCGACCGTCGTCCGCTTGCGCGCCAGGATAACCGGCCACCCCGAGCTTCTCGGAGACAGCGCCTGCCCCGCCCTGGCCCTCGTTTTCTGCGCCCGTAAAACGGTCTTCTTTTTGGTCGGTCATAACACGGCCGACAAAAAACCGTTCGACGCTATCGAGAACCTCGGCGGGCGTATGCGCCGCGTGCACAATTCGACGAAGTTCGCTGCCGTTCCCCACGCCATGAGTAAACCAGCACGCGAACTGCTTCATTTTGCCTACACCGTCGGGCAGGTGGGCAGCATTAATTTGCCTATAGTAGTCCATGAGTAAACGGTGGCGTTGTTCCTCGGTGGGCTGGTCGTAGCGCCCAGTCAGCGCGAACTGCTGCATCTGGCAGAAAATCCAGGGGTTGGTCGGCGCGGCGCGGCCGATCATCACGGCGTCGCAGCCGGTTTCGCGCACCATGCGCGCGGCATCTTCGGGGCGGTTGATGTCGCCGTTACCAATCACCGGAATCTTCACCGCCTGCTTAACAGCGGCGATGATGCCCCAGTCCGCGGCGCCGGTGTAGCCCTGTTCGCGGGTGCGCGGATGCACGGCGATGCCTTCGACGCCGAGGCTCTCGGCCATTTTCGCGACGTCCACCGCGACGATGGAGTTCTCATCCCAGCCCGCGCGGAGTTTGATCGTGAGAGGAATCTTCACCGCGACGCGGACGGCTTTGAAAATATCTTCGAGCAGCGGCAAATCGCGCAGCAAACCCGAGCCGCCGCACTTCACGACTTTTTTCGCCGGACAGCCGAGATTGATGTCCACGGCGTCGTAGCCGAGATCTTCGACCATCTTCGCCGCTTCCGCCATCACGGCAGGATTCGCGCCAAAAAGCTGCGCGGTGATGGGATGCTCGTCTTCCTGAAAATAGAGATACCGCAGTGTTTTCTTCGCGCTCCGCGTGATGCCCTCGGAGCTGGTGAACTCCGTCATCAGCAGCCCGCAGCCGCCCAGGCCGCGAATCACGCGGCGGAAAAGCGTGTCCGTTACGCCGGCCATAGGTGCAAGCACCGCCGCCGGACGGATCGTCAAATCGCGAATTTGGAATGATGCAGGAATCATGGGCTTATCGGTGCCACAGCCGGAGCAAAAATCCCCAGAGACTACCCAATACAAGCGCGCCCAGAAAGAACCACCGGAATTGCGGGATTCCTACCAGTCCCATCAGAACAAAGCCAAGCACTATTACCAGACCGATGGGATGTCCACTCCATTCGCCTGCGCCGTAGCGGCCGAATGGCAGAACCTTGATGGGGTCCGGTTCGGCGTTGTGGGGAACTTTCCGCCGGTCGCGAATTTGGAGGCTCGCCGGAATCATAGGTTCAGTCTAGGCCGGTCAGACCAGTGTAGCAAGACGCATCCATCCGAGGGAGCATGGCCGCCGGAACAAGGATTCCGCGCTGAACGTTGAAAAGCTAAGGGCGCACCCTCCCCCCAGTTTCTTGTAAGTGTTGCACCTAAAGAATTTACCCTTTCCGTAAGTCTATTGTTTGCAACACTTGCAAGGAGGTCCATAAGTGTTGCGTTTAAAGGAGTTACATTTCGTTTTTCAAGGCAAAAGGGGACGGGATTTTGGTCGTGGGGGTGGAACAGAAAGGCTGGCCGAGGATGATGGCTGACGATCACGACTGATGTTACCAGAGCGAAACGGGGGCAGGTCGTTGGTGCGGATAAAGAGAAGAGTGACCCACTCGCCGCCTCCACCGCGAGGACCGCCTGACCGCCGCCGAACTCGCCGAGCTCCTCCGCGCCCTCGTTTCAAGCAAGCTTCGCCCTTCCCTGCTTCATGCCGCTTGACCTATCTACCACAATACATGGATTAGACATCATATGATTCCATGACATACTATGGTCGTGAAATGGGCCGTCGAGATTGCCGATGAGTTTAAACCGGAATTTGACGCGCTCGGCCAGGATGTCCGCTCCGAGGTACTCGCGTTGGCCCGCGTGCTGCAGGAGTTTGGGCCGCAACTAGGCCAGCCCCGCGTTGATACCCTCAACGGCTCGCGCCACGCCAACATGAAGGAATTGCGATTCAGCGCGGCTGACGGCGAATGGCGAGTGGCTTTCCCATTTGATCCCAGGCGTAGGGCGATTTTACTTGTCGGCGGCGACAAATCGGGTGGAAGCGAAAAGCGCTTTTATCGCGAGCTGATACGCAAGGCCGACGAACGTTTTGACGCGCATCTTGCCCGGATTAGAAAGGGGACATAGCCATGCCCGTGAATGTGAATGAAGTCATACGGAAACTGAGCCCAGCCGAGCGAAAGAAAGTCGAGCGCCGTACGGCCGAGATCATTGCGGAGGAAATGAGCTTGCGCGACCTGCGAAAGGCCCGCAAGCTTACGCAGACCAGCGTTGCCAAGACCCTCGGGATCACCCAGGACAGCGTCTCCCGGCTTGAAAAACGCAGCGACCTGCTGCTTTCCACGCTGCGAAAAACCGTCAAAGCCATGGGTGGCGACCTGCGCATCGTTGCCCAGTTTCCCGACCGCTCGCCGGTCTTCCTTTCCCACCTGGCGGAAGAACATCCGCGTCGAAAATCCTCTCGAAGACGGAAAAGCTAGTCGCCCCGCCGAACTGGAAAATAGCAATTAGAAAAGGGACAAGAGAAAAACCCCACTCTTGCCTGCCGCAGGCAGGAGGCGCTCGCCAAGCCACTCCTTCGTCTCCGCCCCCATTAGCGGATGTGATAATCTAGAGCCATGAAATTGACAGCCGTGTTTGAACCCGCGAAAGAGGGTGGTTATACCTGCTTCGTGGAGGAATTTCCCGCCGCGATTTCGCAAGGTGAAACCATTGAAGAGGCTAAAGCCAATCTTGCCGACGCGCTAAAACTGGCGCTGCGGTGCCAGCGTGAGCTTGCGGAAAAAGGCCTTTCCCCACATGCCGTGCGCGAGGTTTTCGAAATAGCGGAAGCATGAAACTCGCGGAATTGGAACGCCATCTGCGCCTGCATGGCTGCGCTTTGTATCGCGAAGGTGCTGCCCATAGCATTTGGCTCAACCCTGCGTCGCATAAGATCGCCAGCGTCCCACGGCATCGCGAAATCAAGGAAGGGACGGTTCGGGCGATCTGCAAACAGCTGGAAGTCCCCCGGCCATAAGGTGTCTTTCGGAAGTAAGGAGCGGCCGCCCGCCATCTTAATCCGTGGGTGGCGTCGCGCTGGCGAGGGCGAGAATCGCTCCGGCGAACAACAGGGTGTCCGCAAAGTAGTTGACGCCCTCAACCTGGGCCGCAGTGCTCGGGTCGGACATCTGCGCGATCAGGATCGGCCCATAGATAAACAAGACCAGCAGCACCATCCAGGTACCAAGATATGTTGCCGCCATCCGCGTCTTCCTGGCTAGGAGAAAGCTTGCACCGGCAAGGAGAAGAATTGCGCCCGTCAGATAGCCAATGAGCAAGCGCCCCGGAATCCACGCAGGCGTCAGTTTTTCGAGCGGGACTCCGGGGCATCCCGCGGGGTGCAGAAAATGCTCTACGCCAAAAAATAGAGCGGCGATCGCGAGCAACACGCGGCCCACGATGATGAGCTTGCTTTTGCCTGGCCCGCGCATCGCGTTTCCGGCAAGAATCCAGGCTCCGCCGGCGAACGACATTTCGCGGATGACAATCGTCCAGGGAATCCTGTTTCCGGGGCTGGCGAGAGCTCGCGGGATATGCACCATGGCCACAAAAATAACCATCATGATCCCGAACAGCAGGCCGGACCAGCGCACCTGTATTTTTGTGGCAATGCTCAGGGACGCGGCCAGCAACGCAAAGCCGACGAAATAGGCCCAAAACAAGGGCCACGGCATGTACGAGGGCACGCCGAGCATGATGAATTTTGCGAACGAGAGATGCTCCGCTCCGAAGACCGCCAGGGGGACGGCAAAACACAAATTGCTCAATGTTACGATCTTGCCCAGGCCTGCGGCCCGCGCGATATCGGCCTTCGCGGCCCACAGCGCAACCAGGAAAAGCAGGATGCCGGCGCTGCACATAAAAACCACCGGGCGAGAGATATCAAAAAATGTGGCGAGAAGGGTTGTGTGCATGGGAATGGCTGGCGTAAGGCTGCGTGCTCGATCTGTGCTCCAACTGGGCCGGAATCTCCTTTTTTGGTTCAAAAACGGTCAGAAGTATACACCCACCCCAACGGCGTTTTTTGGAATTAAGACGCAGCCACCCGCGTGCGAGCGAAGGTCAATGAGGCTCCAGGAGGTCGTTCATCTTGTCAGGGGATGTTGACCACCGCCCCGACGCCGGCGTAAAGGTAGCGGTCGCCAAAGCTTTTTTGCAGAGCGGCAAAAGTCGGCTCTCCCGTGCAGTGGCCGATGGCGATGTAATCCAGCTTCCATTGATCGCGCAACGCAGCCGAGATTTTCTGAATATCGGCGTCCGACGCCCCTACGAGATGGAGCCCTCCAAACACAACGCGGACATGCGGGTCTATTTTGACCGCGGCTTCGAGGACCTTCTCCACGCCCGCGTGAGAACACCCGTCCACAATGATCAGGCCCTGGGGGCCGCGAATGGCCATCGAGATTTCACGAAGTTCGAGCGTCCCGGTGACCTGGGAGATGGTCGGGACAAGAAAAATGCCCGGCGCGATCTCCGTCGTTGCATCCACTCTTACGAAGTTCGCCTGAGGCCACGGGGTGCTCGCCGAAATAGTATCGGGCGGATTGCCGTCAAAGTAGCGCATGTTCGCGGCCAGCGACTCGTCTTTGCGGTAGAAGCTGTTCGGGGGTCCCCACCCGAATGGCCCCCACGGTTCCGCCGGAGTGTAAATCTTCACCGTCGGATTGATGCGCAGCAGATAGTTCAGACCGCTGATGTGGTCGCCGTGCCGGTGGGACAGCACGACGAAGTCCAGCTTGGTGAGATCCACTCCGAGTGCCTTGACGTTATGCTCGAAAATCTCAGCATTCCCGCCGGTGTCGAAAAGTATGCGCTTGCCGCCATACTCCACTAGCGCGGAAAAGCCCCAGGCTTTCGTCATCGCCGGAGCCTTTCCGAATGCGTCATAGAGAATCGTGACGCGATTGCCGGACTGGGCAGCACCGAGACAAGGTAGCAGAAAGAGAAGGACGACAAGAGCAAACGAGAAGCGGGATCGCATGGTGTCCCCCTTGAAGGTCAGGCGTGGCATCAGCAGCAACCGGGATTGTAAGCCCCGATGCCTGGGCCTGACACGCGCTATTTTTCCCGAGGCCTATGCGTGTGGGGTTTGAACCTTAATCAGGTGGTGGGTTTAGTCACAACGCGGTCAGGACATCTGGGCGAGAACGGCAACGTCGAACTTTGAATAGTACTTCTTCACATCGCCGGGCCCGTACTTGGTGCGGAATTTCTCGACCACAGACGAGACCTCTTTGGCATCCGTGATACGAACGGCTTGAAGTTTCGCCTCTGCGCCGCGCGCATCGATGCGAATCGTCGGGTTCTTGAGCGCGTTCTTGTACCACTGGGTATCCGAACCCTGCACCGGCAACAGGTAAAGCCTCTCGCCTTCCAATACGAACCAGACCGGGATGGAAATCGTACGTCCTGAATTCCTGCCCGTCACACTGATTTCGATTTCGCGAACGTGGGAAAGGCGGTCTTTCAGAGCATCGTTCCGCGCTGGCATGTGCACCTCCTGCGGCACCTCACGAAGGATAATAGTAGCGCAGGACGCCGAGAATGGGCGCCTGGGGCATCCATGACAGATGCGCTTCGGTAAGACGAGTTAGCGTTCGTTGCGTCTAAGCGGAGGCGGGGAACAAATGGAGGAGGGAGACTCGAATGAAACGAATGCGAAGCTTCTTGCTATTGGCAGCACTGATTTTCGCCGTGGGCGCCACCGCCGCGAATTCTCCTCAGGGGCAGCAAACGCAGGGGGCGCAGCAGCCTTCGCCAACCGTAGCTTCCGTCGTGGACCGGGAGATCAGCGCCATCGAAAACCTAATCTTGAGCGCTGCGGAAGCCATGCCGGAAGATAAGTTCAACTTCTCTCCGGAGAGCTTGAACATTCCAGGCGGCGACTACAAGGGTGTGCGCACGTTTGCCGTGCAGGTCAAGCATATCGCCTCTTCCAACTATTTCATTTGGTCGCCGCTTACGGGAGATAAGGTGCCAGAAAACATAAAGGACGGGAATGGTCCTGCGGAGTTGAAGAGCAAAGCGGACATCATCAAGTTCCTGAAGGATTCTTTTGCGCTGGGACACAAAGCCGCGGCTACGTTGACGACGGAGAACATGTTGCAGACCCCGGGGAGCAGCAAGTCAACCCGGCTGCGCCTGGCTAATTTCGGTGTCGCCCACGCTTATGATCACTACGGGCAGATGGTCGAGTACTTGCGCATGAACGGGATTGTGCCGCCAGCCAGCCGGGGGAAGTCAGACTGACTGCCGAGTACCGCGCACTTGCGTGCCCACCGTAGGAGGGGCGCGGTTCTTCCGGATTTCATCACTATCGTCACGGAAACAGCTTTGGATTGGGAACGTTTTCTTCCGCTTTGGCAGTAGTGGACCTCAGGAATTCGTCGAGGCGGAGGAATTTGCGGCCGAGGGCGCCGCTATAGGCGGACCATTCGGGTTCGCCGGTATCGAGGGCCAGGGCGGCGCGGACGGCTGCGAGCTTGGAATCGAGATCGTCCATGTAATGGAAAGCCATCGCTTCGCGGATCATGGGGAGCTTGGGCGAGCCGAATTCATATTGGCCGTGATGGCTGATGAGCATGTGCTGGACGACGGTTTTCAGATTCGGCGGAAAACCTTCGATGGCGTCCATGGCTTTGGAGACGGTTTCGAACTCCATCATGATGTGGCCGAGAAGCTGGCCTTCAATGGTGTAGCCAATGGCGCGCTCGTAACAGAGTTCGTCGAGTTTGCCGACATCGTGCAAAATCGCGGCGGTGAGGAGCAGATCGACGTCCAGTTCCGGGTAGTGCGAAGCAATCTGCTTCGCCAGGCCGCACAAACCGACAACGTGCTCGAGCAAGCCTCCGAGATATGCGTGGTGCATGACCTTCGCGGCGGGCGCGCGTTTGTAGCGCACGGCGATTTTTGGATCGCTGAGGATGCCGGTCGTCAACTTCTTGAGCCAGGGATTTGCGATGGAGCCGGCGTATTGAAGCAACTCTGCGTACAACTTTCCGACATCTGCTTTGGTTTGCGGAAGAAAATCGGCCAGGTCAATCTCTTCCGGCTTCGCCAGGCGAAGATTTTGTAAAGAAAGCTGCGGCTTGTTGCGGTAAATCTCGACGCGCGCCTGCACTTTTACGAAATCGTCGCGGTTGATGTCCTTGACCGCGGCGTCGAACTGGTCCCACATGCGCGCTTCGATAGTGCCGCTGCGATCGCCAAGCTCGAGGCGCAAATAGGCTTTGCCTTCGCGGGTGTTGCGGATTTCTTTTTCGTGGACGAGAAAAAACGAAGTGACGCTCTGCTCGGAGCCGAGATCCGTGACAAACGACGTCTTCATTGCCCCGAATCCGGCTTTTTCCCGAACAAGAGATATTTCTTGTGTGCTTTCTTCTGCTTCGTCACTTCCGGAGTCGCGCTAACTTCCTGAATCTCGGAGTTCCCGCCGCCGCCCGCCGCATCCTGGTATCCCGGCTTGATGACCACAAAACTTTCTTCACGCAGCGTCTTCAGGTATTCGCGCATCGCCGGCTCCATTCGCGCGCTGTAAAGCTTATCCATGATTTCGTTTTTGACTTTGGCCAGCGACTGCTCGCCTTCGTCGTAATGCTCCAGAACCTGTAGGATCAGGAAGCCCTGCTTCGTCTCCATCACTTCGGTCAAGTCATTCTTCTTCATTTTGAAAACGGTGGCTTCCAGTTCGGGAGAGAGTTCTCCGCGCTTATAGATTCCCAGGAAACCGCCCTGGTTCTTGGTGCTGCCGTCGGAAAAACGCTTGGCGATTTCTCCAAAGTCCTCGCCATCTTGTACGCGCTTCAGCGCGGTTTCCGCCTTTTTCTTCAGCTCGGGAATCTCTTCCGGGCTCTTTCCCTGCGTGCTGATCTCAATTTCCCGAAGCGCCACCTGCTCCGGCCTCATGAACTCCGTCTTGTGCGCCTCGTAATATTTCGCTATTTCGTCATCGCTGATGGTGATGTGCGAGCCGACCTCGCTGCTGATCACGCGCTGCGTGAGCAACGTGTTGCGGAGATTATTTTTGAAGTCCTCCCAGTTCATTCCCTGGCCGGATACCGCTTTTTCAAGGTCTTCCATGCTCGACAACTTGTTGTCGATTCGAATCTGATCCAGCTTTTTGATCACTTCGGGCTCGACGCTTATTCCCATGTCCTTGGCGCGCTGTACCAACAGCGACTGATCGATCAGATCTCTCAGCGTGGTTTTATCGCGGTCCTCGATGACGGTTTTCAGCTGTTCGGGTGTGCAGCGGTTCTGGCATTCCTGCCTGGCGTCCTCTTGGGCGGTCTGCCGCGCCTTATCGTATTCGGAGCGCGTAATGATCTCGTTGTTGACCCTGGCGACAATTTCCTCGACGGTCTTGCCCGCATTGGGATCCACCGCCACCTTCTTCGCGACCACTGCAGGAGCATCTTTTGCAGTCTCGGGTGCCATTCCGGGCTTTTCCAATACGGGAGCGGGAGGCTTTGCCTGCGGGTCCGAAGGTTTTTCCTGTGCCGCGATCGGCAGGGCAGCGCAAAGCGCCACGATTAGAGCTAGTTTTCGCATCAAATCCCTCACCTCTAAAGTTTAGCTCTGCCCTTGAAGGCCGAGCAATACGTTTCTCAAAGCCGCAGGGACCGACTCACCCCGCTTCACTTCCATCCAGAGCACGCCGCTGGGATCAAGCTTAATGCCGCTCCTTGAGCGTACCACGCTGACCAGTTTTGCGGGGTCCAGGGTGGTCTCCGGATGGAAGCGCACGGCGATGCGGCTTGCCTGCCGTTCCACCGCGGAAATGCGCAGACGTTCACACATGGATTTGAGGACGGCGTACTCCAAAAGGTTTTCTACCGAGGAGGGGGGAGCTCCAAAGCGGTCTTCCAGCTCCTTTCGAACGTCCTGCTTGTCCGCTTCGGTGGCGATCGAGGAGATTCGCTTATAGGTTCGCAACCGCAGATTTTCGCTGGGGATATAGTCCTGCGGGATGCGCACGTCAAAACCCAGGTTTAGCGTGGTGCGCAATTCCGGCGCGGCTTCCTCGCCCTTGAGTTTTGAAACTGCGCGTTCCAGCATCCGGCAATACATGTCGAAACCGATCGCCTCGATGTGCCCGTGCTGCTGCCTGCCCAGCATGTTGCCGGCACCGCGCAGTTCGAGGTCCAGGGCGGCGATGCGGAAACCTGCGCCGAGTTCGCTGAACTCCTTCATGGCGGAAAGGCGCTTTCTGGCGATATCGGAGAGCACCGTCTCCGTGGGAACGAGAAGATAAGCATAAGCGCGGTGACTGGAACGTCCAACGCGCCCGCGCAACTGATACAGCTCGGCGAGGCCCAGGCGGTCCGCGCGATTGATCAGAATCGTGTTGGCGCGCGGGATGTCCAGGCCATTTTCGACAATCGTGGTGGCCACCAGCACATCGGCTTCGTCGCGGATGAATTTCAGCATCACGCTCTCGAGTTCTTTCTCGCCCATCTGGCCGTGGGCGACCACGACGCGGGCCTTGGGAACAAGCTTCGCCACCAGGGCTCCGAGCGAATAGATCGATTCGACGCGGTTGTGGATGAAAAACACTTGTCCTTCGCGCGCAAGTTCGGTTTCAATGGCGCGCTGCACAAGATCTTCCTGAAAGGGTGCGACCACGGTCTGAATGGCCAGGCGGTCGCGCGGCGCCGTTTCGATTACGGACATGTCACGGAGGCCGACCAGCGACATGTGCAGGGTGCGCGGGATTGGTGTCGCGGAAAGCGCGAGCGCATCCACATTCTTGCGCATTTCCTTGAGACGCTCCTTGTGGGCTACGCCGAAGCGCTGCTCCTCATCCACGATCAGCAGACCGAGGTCGGAAAATTTCACGTCTTTCGAAAGCAAGCGGTGCGTTCCAATAACCACATCCACCTTCCCGGCTTCCAGGTCGGCCAGGATTTTCTTTTGCTCTGCCGGGTTGCGAAAACGGCTGAGCATCTCGATCCGCGCCGCAAACGCCGCGAACCGTTGCTTAAAGGTTTCGAAATGCTGGAAGGCCAGAACCGTCGTGGGCGCGAGAACCGCAACTTGTTTGCCGTCGGCGACGGCCTTGAAAGCAGCGCGCATGGCGACTTCCGTCTTGCCGTATCCAACGTCGCCACAGAGCAGGCGATCCATCGGTTCGGCGCGCTCCATGTCGCGCTTGATGTCGCCGATCGCGGTGATCTGGTCGACCGTTTCCTCGAATTCGAAGGCGTCTTCGAATTCGCGCTGGAAATTGCCATCCGGCGAAAACGCAAAGCCCGGCGCTGTTTTTCTCTCCGCGTAAAGCGCCAGAAGCTGTTCCGCCATATCCTCGACCGATTTGCGCGCGCGCGTCTTCCGCGTGTTCCAGGCGGTGCCGCCGAGTTTATCGAGCGGCGGATGCGCTCCCTCGACGACGCGATAGTTCTGGACCAGGTCCATTCTTTCCAGTGGGACGTAGAGCCGCGCATCGTCGGCGTATTTGAGCAGCATGAACTCGCCGTGGTGTCCGCCGGATTCGATTTGCCGGAGTCCTTCGAACTGCCCGATGCCGTGGTCCACATGGACGACAAAATCGCCGGGCTTAAGCTCGGCGAAGTCCCCGAAAAATCCGGACGTGCGAATCTTGCGGCTGGGGCGCTCCACCGTCGGCGTAACGTCGAAAAGATCGGCGTGGCCGTAGAGTGTCAGCTTCGCTTCGGGAAAGGTCACACCTTCGGCGAACGGCGCGCGAATCAGCAGCATGGCCGCGGACTCGTGCGCGCCTTCCGCGGTGAATCCCGCCGCGGCATCCTCCGATTCGCCAAGAACGTAAGGGACTTCGTATTCGCGGCAGATGTCCGCGAAGCGCTCGATCTCGCCGGTGCTGGCGGCGGTAAGAAAAACCGTCCCGCCGGAAGCGAGCTGCGATTTCACCGCACCCATGCAAGCCACAACATCGCCGTGGAATCGCGCGCTGGGCCGCGATGAAAGTTCAAACTGCGGCGTGGATCCGATGCCGAGCGCCAGTTGCTCGATGTGAATCTGCGAGGTTTTTTCGAGCGTTGCGGAAAATTCCCTTTCCGTCCAAAAATAGTGAGCGACCGCCGGAGAATTGGCCTGCCCGTGGCGTTCGTAATTCTCGGTGGCCGCGGCCAGATGCTTCGTCGCCGCCTCGCGCAGCAATTGCGGTTCATCCAGGAATACGATCGGCCGCAACGAACTTTCCGCCAGCTCAAAGAGAGAAGTGGAGCCCGGTTCGCGGGCCGGCCCAAAATAGGATGGATTTTCCCAAGCGGTTTCGGAGTTGAGTTCGGCCTTCTCAGGTTCGGGGACAGACCATTCGGTCAACGGCAAGAGCGTGGTGCGCTGGACCGGCGCGATCGAACGCTGCGTGCGCGGGTCGAATTCGCGGACCGATTCAACGGTGTCGCCAAGCAATTCGATTCGAACGGGGCGCGGCGCTTCCGGTGAAAAGATATCGAAGATTCCGCCGCGAACTGCGAATTGCCCCGGCAGTTCCACCATTTCGGTGCGCGTGTAACCGACGGAACCCAAATGTGTCAGCAATTCGTCATGCGGGATATCCGTATCTTTCGCAAGCGTGCGCGTCAAATACAAATACGCCGCGGGATCCTGGTAACGCCACAGCGCGGCCGCGACAGGCGCGATCACCATCGAGATCTGTCCGTCGGCCAAGCGAAAAAGCGTGGCAGCGCGCCGCTCCAAGATGTCCGCGTGGGGGCTTTGCGTTTGCCAGGGGAGCGTATCGAAAGCGGGAAGCGTGGCCACCCCACCGACTGTTCCGGGGAAAATGCCGCTGCAGAAGCGCAGCGTTTCAGAGAGCGCTTCGGCCCGGCGGTTGGATCCCGTCACGAAAAAAGCGGGGCGCCGCAACTCGTGGGTCAGATAGGCAGCGACAAGAGCTTTCGCCACGTCGTGCAGGCCGGTGAACGAAATGTGGCTCGCGCCGGAACGCAAGGCAGCGAGCGCGCCTTCCATCGCTGCATGACGAAGCAAGGCCTCCAATCTTTCGCGGACGGCAGGAAGTATCATGTTGTAGCGGTCAGGATTCCGCGCGGGAGCCGCGCGTCCCTTCTCGAATTTTCTGGAGAATAGCAGTCGTCGAATAACCCGGAACGACGGGAACGGAGACGACGCGACCGCCCGCGGCTTCCACTTCTTCGCGGCCCACGATCTGGTCACCCGGCCAATCGCCGCCCTTTACGAGAACGTCCGGGAGCAATCGCGAGATGACCTCGCGCGGCGTGAGATCGTCGAAAATCACCACGGCATCCACGGACTCCAGCGCCGCGAGAATTTCCGCGCGCTCGCGCTCCGCGATTACAGGACGGCCTTCGCCCTTCAATTGCCGCACGCTGGCGTCGCTATTGAGCCCGATGACGAGCGCGTCGCCCAATTCGCGCGCTTGCTCCAGGCTGCGAATGTGGCCGGGATGCAGCAAGTCGAAGCAGCCGTTGGTGAAAACGACGCGGCGACCGTTGCGATTCTTGCGGCCGAACCGCAGAATCGCTTCCTCAAGTGTCAAGACTGATGAATGCAATGGGTCTCCATGCGGGCCGGAAAACAACTGAGTGAACTCCGCGAAAAATCAGTTTATCACGCGCGGGAGGATAGGCGGGCGCGAGCCGGGGGCTGTCACTATTAGCACAGCGCTCAGGAACCCTTCTGCTCGATGCCCAAGTAGCGCAGAAATGAGCGCAGAAGCTCGCGCTTAAGTGACAGGTCATCCTTTGGAATTACGGCCTGCCAGCACTGCATATCATGATCCACCAGAATCAGCTCTATCAGCGTGCTGATCAGAGTCACAAGGGCAAAAGACACCGCCATTTGCGGGTCGGGATGCTTGACCTCTTTGCGATGCTCCAAGAACAAGTCGACCAGGTACTGGTAGGTGCGCATCTCCAACCTGGTCACTTTCCTGTAAAACGATGTGTGATCGCGGCCCTGCGCGAACTGGCGGAGGGCACGTAACAGTCCAGCGTTAGCGCGGTAGCTGACCAGCATGTTGTTGATGAGCTGCTCGGCAAACACGGCCAGCGGAATCTGGCGCGCCATGGCGGGCGTGAGCATCATGCGCAGCCTCTTGTCCTGGCGCTCCAAGATGCCGATGATCACCGTTTCGAGCAGCGCGTCCTTGTCAGGAAAACGGCGATAGATGGCCCCGGGCGTCAATCCCGCGTGCTGGGCGATGCGCGGAATAGTGGCGCCCTCTAGTCCGTGCTGTCCCAGCACTTCCGCCGCGGCCTTCAACAATTTGCGCATCGATTCCCGGCTGCGGGCTTGTTGGGGAGCGAGTGTCTTATCGGCCATGGCTTTCCTTTATATCAGCTGAGCAAAGATAATGCTTGACACGAATGTAAATGTAAATATACATTTACATTAGATGCAGCAAACGCCCGCCGGCAAAATGCTTTTCCGGGGCTTTGGCCCGCCGGTAAACGCATTGAGGAGATTCTTATGGCTGCCGCAACCGTCTCCACTGCAAATGTGCCCACCACAACCGTCGAGCATCCGCTGCGCAACCCGAATTATCGCCTCTGGCTGATCGGCGGCACGATTTCGCTGCTGGGCGACCAGTTCTATTTTGTCGCTTTGCCCTGGCTCGTCTTGCAGCAGACCGGCTCCGCCGTGGCCATGGGCGCCATCATGATGGCCGGCGCTATTCCGCGCGCTCTGCTCATGCTCATGGGCGGCGCCGTCAGCGATCGCATCTCCGCGCGCAAGATCATGATTGCCACGGCAGCGGCGCGCACCATCTGCGTCACAGTGATTGGCGTTCTAGTGTGGCTTCGCGTCCTGCGAACCTGGGAGCTATACGCTCTGGCGGTTGCTTTTGGCGTGGCCGATGCTTTTGCCGCTCCTGCACAAACGGCCTATATGCCCTCGCTGTTGAAGCGTGAACAACTGGTTGCGGCATCGTCGGTCAGCCAAAGCACGGCGCAGATGACGAGCATTGTTGGTCCTGTTCCAGCCGGGTTTGTGATCAAAACGCTGGGTGTGGCATGGGCCTTTTTCGTGGATGCGATCAGTTTCTTGTTTATCATTGGCGCGCTGTGGAAGCTGCCGGATCCACCTAAGCCTCAGACAGCCCGGAAAGCGATGTTGCACTCGATCGTGGAGGGAATCGCCTACGTGGGAAAAGATGTGCCGCTGCGCTCGCTGATGCTGTTGGCCATGATTTTGAACTTCTGCATTGCCGGGCCGGTTTCGATTGGTCTGGCGTACATGACAAAGACGAGATTCGGCTCGCCTGCCGTGTACGGCATTGTGATCTCGGCGGTTGCCGCGGGAAGTTTACTGGGCGCGCTACTGGCCGGTGTCTGGAAGATTCGCCGGCGCGGCGTGATGATTCTTCTGGTGTCGCTGGCGTTGGGTGCCTGCCTGGGATCCATCGGCCTGCTGGGGAAAATATGGAGCATCGCCAGCGTGCTGCTGGTCATGGGCGCAGCGGCGGGAATGGTCAACATCCACATCGGCGCCTGGGTCATGCAGCGGATCGATGTCGCGGTGCGCGGGCGAGTTGCGAGCGTGCTCATGCTTGCCTCCTACGGCATAACCCCCATCTCCCTCGCGGTTGCAGGATTCCTGGTTGCGTGGAGCCTGAAGCTCATGTTTCTGCTTGCCGGAGGACTCATGGTGCTGACTGCCGTTGGGGCTTCGTTCCAGAAACAAGTGCGGGAGATTGAGTAAGCATCCGGGGCTTACCGTTGAGCGAAATGGGAGTCCCGTTGGCGCGTGACGCCGATTTCGGACGAATGACGGGCAACTCTGACGCAACGTATCGCGCCGAAGCGGCACGACTGCGCGAGGAACTGGCTCAAATCGAAAACCAATCCATCGCCGCCAGCGTTCAGGCGCCCTAGGGTCTTTCAGTCTCAAGTGCAGTAGCGTGGTTTCGAACTTATGCTGCGGGTCAATCGAATATGCCAGATTCATCAGGAATGACGGGCAACTCGGAAGTAATTTCACTTGCCGAGGAAGTCGGATAATCGGAAACTGACCGACTACTAGCGGCGGGCGATGAAATCACGACAAGTCATTCGAGCAATTGTGGGAGTGTTACTCTGCGGTGTCGGGCTCTGGCTGGCGCTTCCCTCTCCGTATCGCGAGAAGAACTACATCATCGGCGCCGGCGGGTGCCAATTGGAAACCACCATCGTGGAAAAGCCTGCAGGTGCGACGAAAGGGTCGGTGGTCCTCTTTCACGGAATCTCCGCGAACAAGAAAATCATGTCGTATCTGGCGCGCGGCTTGGCCGAAGAAGGTCTTCGAGTTTACGTTCCAGATTTGCCAGGCCACGGACGCACGCCAGGACCGTTTTCCCCCGCGCGCGCGGAAGAATGCGGAGAGTCGCTGGTCCGCGAACTCCTCGCACGCGGAGCCATCACCCCAGAGCGCACGATTCTTGCGGGCCATTCCATGGGAGGCGCGATCGCCGTGCGCATCGCTTCCCGCGTTCCGGTTGCCGCAGTGATCGCCATCTCTCCCGCTCCAATGAAAGCGACACACGGGGTGTCGCGCGAGAAGCTGCTGTTCACTGATCCGCCGGATTTGCCCCCGCATTCCCTGGTAATCGTTGGCGAGCTCGAATTGGAGTCCATGCGCGGCAATGCCATGGACCTGGTTGCTTCCAACAAGGACGAATCCGCAAAATACCTGGACATTCCGCGGGTTTCGCACGTCAGCATTCTATTCAGCAGCTCCGCGATGCGCGCAGCGCAGGAGTGGTCGGCTAAATTCCTGCGATTCTTGCCGACCACGACGCTGCCGTCGCACCGCGCGATCGCCGGTGCGCTGGCAGGCTTCGCGGGGATTTTGCTCATAGCTGGGCCTTTCCTGCGGGAAGCGGTCGGGAAAATTGGGAAAGAAACCGCCGAGACAGCAAGCGCTCCGATCGGCCAGCCACGGCTCATTCTAGAAATCGCAGCGGGCGCGGTTCTTGTCGTGCTGCTGCTGCGATTCTGGATTCCGTTGAAAGGTGTGGCCGTTTTTCAGGGCGACTATCTTGCGAGTTTCCTCCTGCTGCTTGGGATAGCACTGGTGGCAGCTCACTGGAGCGCGGTACGCTCCGCTCTCGCCGGTTCGCCCCGTGCCGTGCTTGCAGCTGCATTCGCGGGGCTCCTGCTGCTCATATTGACTACCGCGTGGTTTGATTTGACGTTTTCCGAAGCCTGGCTGACGGCTTCGAAATGGGCGCGATTCCCCGTGCTTCTCATCGCGCTGCTTCCCTATCACATCGCAGAAGAGACGCTACTCGGTCCGGTGAAACCCGGGAAAGGAGGGCGCAGGCTGGCACTGGCACTATCGCTGCGACTGATCCTCTGGGGAGCGATCATGGGAGGCGTACTTTTTCTGCACAACGGTGAAATTCTGATGGGCCTGCTGGCACTCTATATGGCACTGTTCAATATGTTACAGCGGAGCGCCATGGACGTAGTGCGTAATGAGACCGGTTCGGCGGCGGCGACGGCACTATTCGGTGCTATACTTCAGGCTGGTTTTTGCCTGGTGATTTTCCCCATCACGTAAGGACTCGTCTCTTTCACACCCCCTCCAGCCGGGGTATCGCGCAGGGGACGAAATTCAAGGCACGCAGAGAGACACAAGCATGGCAGAGATTGCAATCGTCGGCGGCGGCCCCTCCGGCGCAATGTGCGGTGAACAGCTCGCGCGCGCGGGTCACAAAGTAAGTATTTTGGACGAGCACCTCGTGTGGGAAAAACCCTGCGGCGGCGGATTGACGCACAAAGCCATCGAGTGCTTCCCTTTCCTCCTCGATAATTCCTATCCCAAAAAACTGGTGCATTCGGTCGAGCTGATCAGCAGCGAAGAACATCAGGCTACGCTCGACATGCCGCATCCGATCGTCATCTACTCTCGCACCGTGCTGAACGGAATGCTTCTCGATCGCGCGAAGACCGCGGGCTGCAACGTCCAGCAATCCCGCGTGATGGGCGTGGAAACGGCAACCACGAAACCGCGCTACTGCGTCGAGGGAGAATGGCATGAGGCCGACTTCCTGGTGCTTGCGGCGGGCGCCCGGAATCAACTGGTTCCGGAGTCTCGCCCTCTCGAACGCGACGAACTGGAAATGACCCAGGGCTACTTCGTCCCGCAGACGGCCGACGCGATCACCATAAAATTCCTTCCCCACTTCGAAGGCTACATCTGGTCCTTCCCGCGCTGCGATCATTTGTCGGTGGGCATTTGCGGCAGTATGGCCTCGCATACCAGCACGGAGCTGCGCGGCCATCTGCAAACGTTTGTGAACAAGCATGATATTTCGACCGAGGGCGCAAAGTTTTACAGCCACGTGCTGCCCTCTCCGAAAGAACGCACCCTTTCCGATCGCGTCGTCGTTGGGAAAAACTGGGCGCTCATCGGCGATGCCGCCGCTTGGGTCGATCCTTTGACCGGTGAAGGCCTCTTCTACGCGATTCGCTCGGGCGAGCTGCTCGGCCGCTCCCTCGCGGAAGGACAACCGGAAAAGTATCCGGCATGGGTGAAGGCCTCCTTCTCCACCGAGCTCGAATTTGCCGCGCGCATCGTGCGCCGCTTCTATCGCGGGTCGTTCCTGGGCAGCGCGGTCACGACGCGCATGGTCCAGTTCTTGCGACGGAGCCCGGTCTTCCGCCAGCTGATGAGCGATCTTTTCAGCGGAACACAGGACTACTCCAGTCTGAAGCGCCGCCTCTGGGGCCACCTGGGCATCACGCTCAGCGAATTTATCTCCAGTGTGTTGAACCTCGATCGTAGCGCAGCAACCCGAGTGCCCCGCGCAGGCACGGCCGGCGACTGAATCGCGCTGGGCGTTCCGATTCTTTTCTCCAATATAGTTATATTCCCCCCGCCAGCATCCAACTTGCGGGTATAGTTCTTTCCACCTATCATGGCCACCGAAAAAGAAACGAAATCGCCGACGAAAAGTGAAAAGCGCAAGAACGCGTGGAAAAATCTCCCTGACGTTATCGCCCTGATCAAGCCGCGCCGGGGCTTGCTCGCTCTGGGCTTCGTGCTCATGGCCATCAATCGCCTTTCCGGTCTGGTTCTGCCGGCCTCCACCAAGTATTTCGTTGATAATGTGGTGACCAAGAGGCAGGTCCATCTTCTGACTCCTATTGTGCTAGGCGTCCTCGCTGCCACGATTGTGCAAGGACTCACTTCCTTCAGCCTTACGCAGTTGCTCTCCAAATCCGCACAGAAGATGATCACCGATTTGCGGCGCCAGGTGCAGGCGCACATCGGGCGTCTTCCCGTAGCCTTTTACGATGCCAACAAGTCCGGCGTACTCGTTTCTCGAATCATGAGCGACGTCGAAGGTATCCGCAATTTGGTCGGTACCGGCCTGGTGGAATTCGTGGGCGGTCTGATGACCGCGGCGATCGCCCTCGTTTATTTGATTCACACCAGCGTGGCCATGACCGCCGCGGCCTTCGCGATTCTGCTCGTTTTTGGATTCGGCATCAACAAAGCGTTCGCCACGATTCGCCCGATTTTCCGAGCGCGCCCGAAAATTACCGCCGAAGTCACTGGCCGGCTGACAGAATCTCTCGGCGGCGTCCGTGTCGTGAAGGGCTACCACGCGGAGGAGCGGGAAGAGAAAATCTTCGGCGCCGGCGTTCAGCGATTGCTCGACAATGTCTTGAAGACGCTTACCGCGACTTCCCTCATGAGCCTCTCGGCCGCAGGCCTCATGGGCATCGTCAGCGCCTTCATCATGGAACTGGGAGCACACCGCATGCTCGCCAACACTATGACGTTGGGCGAATTCTTCGCCTTCAACGTGTTCCTGGGCCTGCTCATCGCTCCGGTGTTCCAGATCGTGGCCATCGGAACGCAAATTACCGAAGCCATCACCGGCCTTGAACGCACACGCGAAATTCTGAACGAGAAGCTCGAAGACGCGGCTCCCGGCCGGACCGTCACGCTTGGCCGCATCCAGGGGCGGGTGGCGCTGGAACATGTCAGCTTCGCGTATGATTCCCGCAAGGAAGTCCTCCACGACGTCGGTTTCCAATCGGAACCTGGAACGGTAACGGCGCTCGTCGGCCCATCGGGCGCTGGAAAGTCCACCATCATCGGCCTGATCGCGGCGTTTTACGTGCCGTCAAGCGGGCGCGTTATTGTGGACGGCGTGGATCTTTCGACCGTGAAGCTGAGTTCCTATCGCACACAGCTGGGCGTAGTTTTGCAGGAAACATTTCTCTTCGACGGAACGATTCGGGAAAATGTGGCTTTCGCACGGCCTGATGCCACGGAGGAAGAAATTCTGGCCGCGTGCCACATCGCGCGCGTGGACGAATTTGCCGAGTCTTTCGAAAACAGATACGACACGCTGGTCGGCGAACGCGGCGTGAAACTTTCCGGCGGACAGAAGCAGCGCGTCTCCATCGCTCGTGCGATCCTCGCCGATCCGCGGATCCTGATCCTCGACGAAGCCACCTCCAGCCTCGATTCCGAGTCCGAGGCGCTCATCCAGGAAGGTCTGCGCTACCTGATGCGCGGCCGCACAACGTTTGTGATCGCCCACCGACTCTCCACGATTCGCCGCGCAGACCAGATCCTCGTCGTCGAGGATGGCCGCATTATCGAGCGCGGCACGCATGCTACTCTCTATGCGCTTGGCGGACGCTACTTCGATCTCTATACCAAGCAGCACGCCGTGGAAACAAACCTCTTCCTCGCTCCCGGCGAGGGCAGCTATGCCGAGGACACGGGCGGCTCCGAATCTTCCTCCGGCAGCAACGGCCGCACGGGTGGTGCTCTCCCCGACGCGATTCGAATCATCCGCGGACAAAGCAGCTAGCTGCTGTCCCCCGTTCAAAAAGAAAATGCGCAGCAAATGGGCCGCGCATTTTCTTTTTCATCAAATTGGGGAAAACTTCAGACCGTAGGACGCCGCACGATCAATTTCTTCGTGGCTGCCGGCGGAATCAACGTAGCCATCTTTCGAATCATGGCCAGCACCAGCCGCTTGTCGCCATCAGAAAGCGTGGTGCTGAACTTTTTGATCTCCGCAAGAAAGCGGATCTCGTCCTGCGAAAGCTCACCGAGAGCTTTCTGCGTTTCGCGATCACGCGGCGTCTCGGTCCCTGGGAAAAAGTCCGCAAGCGAGATGTCCATAGCTTCCGCAATCTTGGCCAGGGTTTCGAGCGACGGCACGGTGTGCCCGTTTTCAACACGAGACAAATAACAGCGCAGCAGCCCGGTGCGGCGCTCGATGTCGCCCTGGGACAATCCGCGCTGGCTGCGGTAACTCTTGATGACTTCCCCGATGTTTACGCGAGGTTTTTCTTTTGGCATGGTCTCCTCACCAGAGGGGGTATCTTACTGACTAACAGTAGGAGTAGCAAGGGGGGATTTTGCGTCGATGGTTCCAATGCGATACGGGGGTGCAATGCCCCGCGCAGGTTGGCGGATAACTCGCTTAAGGATGAGCCAAGCCCACCCCACAGGACTCCCTGCTGCGCTGGGCTGTTCTGCTCAGTCAATCCAACTCATTGTTGAGTCGGCGAGACCAAGACCTGTTGTTGCAATCGGAACTCCAACAAAGTCTCGCTTGGCACTTTGACCTGCTGGCCACGTGTGAATACTTGAACTCCCGCACCCGCCGCCGAACCAACACCAGCTCCAATCGCCGCGCCCGTTCCGCCGCCGGCAATGGCCCCGATAATCGCGCCAAGCGCTGCACCACCGCCTACTTTCTTCGCCGTGTCTGACCCGCGCCCTTTCCCTTTCAAGGTGTAATCGCTGCTGACGACCGGGTAGTCCCGGCCGTCGATTACCATGCGAGTGAGCTCCAGCTGCAGTTCCGAGCTGCCAGCCATGTGGCCTGCCTCTTTGGCTACCGCCAGTCGCCCATAAATATCGCTGCCCTTGCGCGCCACTAAAGTATCGTTCACCACCAGATCCGTCTCCAGGCTCGCGTGGAAGACGTCACCTACGTTGTTTTTCTTGGAGTCCACACCATCAATCATCCGCACCAGCAGGGATTGCCCAGCTGGAATCGTAATGTCACTGCTGGAAGCGGCGTTAGCCGCGGGGATTGGCGCAGCCGGAGCCGGCGCTGCCGCAGCAGGTGTTGCATCCTGGGGTGTTACCGCTGGGGCTGGGGCCGGATCCGCCGGGGGAGGATTGTTATCGGAGCGACCTGTAAACGTCAGCGCAACGATATCAATTGTGTGGAAAGTCTGGACCTCCCCATTCACCTCAAAGCGCAAAACAGCTTGCGTTCCGCCAAGGTACCTGCCGGTCAGCACGCGCCCGTCCTTGAATTCCAGCGTATCGGCCGACGCGCTCCCCGCAAAAATCAGTACCAAGGCTCCCGCAGCCAAAAAAGAGTCCCATTTTTTCATCGCGCTCTCCCTCAGGCGGAAATTTGACTGACCTCCGTGACCTTCGTGACCTTCGTGATCTCCGCACTCTTCTCCCACGCACCCAAATGTCCCACAATTCTACCGCATTGGATGGCGACTAAGCAGCGAAGGGTTGCGCAGGCTGCAGAGGCACCAAACTGATGACAGTGAGCTGAATGCTGTTCTGAAGATTATCGAGAGAAGAATTGGTGTCCGCATTGCCGGCTTCGCTGCCGCCAGATTCGAACGCACTCATAAACTAAGGAAAAGGGGCTAGCGGCCGGGCGCCAGCCCCTCTCTTTTACTGGACGGTGAGGCTGACTGAAGTTGAGTGGGAGAGACTGCCGGATGTCCCCGTGATCATGACCGTGGCCGTGCCCCGCTGCGTGCCGTTCCCGGCATTATTTGCGTTGTAGCCGCAGCCGCCTGCGCCAAGGAGGAAACCTGCGACGATAAGCAGAGCGAGGCTACCCGTGATGTAGTGAATCCAACTCACCCCCGAAATTCGTTGACGGTTTCCCTTCCCCGCAACAAGCAAGCCCAAGAGCCCCAGCGCGGGGATTGGAAGCAGCAACGCAAAAACGCCGCCGGTAGAATTGCTAGCCATCACTGCCGCCGGCATGTAGGGCGAGGAGGAAGTCATGATGGTTAGTGTTGAGGTGGCTGTTCCGCCACTCGCCGGCGAAACAGACGCCGGCGAGAAACTGCAGGTGGAGCCGTTCGGCTGCCCAGAGCAACCAAGCGTCACAGCGGAGTTAAAGCCGTTGAGCCCGCCTAGCGTCACGGTGAAGGAAGCGGTCTGCCCCGCAGCAATCGTCCTGGTCATTGGTGATGCGCTGATGTTGAAATCTGAGGTGGGAGCCGGCGCGGCATTCGCGGTGATGGCCGAGAAAAGTCCGTGTTGCTCGTTGGCCAGGCCCGCAGTAATGTACATCGTGTTGGAATTGCCGGAAGTCCCTCCGCCGCCAAAGACCATGTCCCACAGTGAGGCATTTGTGATGACCGTCCCGTTCTGATCCTTCATTTGGTCGATGAAAGCGCCAGTGGAGAAGTTGTAGGCGTTAATCGTGCCATCGCCGAAATTCCCAACCAGCAAATCCCCCGCTAGTGAGCCGAAACCGGCTGGAGGGATAACCACCCCCCAGGGGGCGTTGAGATGAGCGTCGCTAGTGATTCGACGAAGCATGGTGCCGTCGGCACTAAAGAGATCCACAAAGCTCGCACCAGCGATAGGCAGGGGATCGTGCATGGGCGTGTCCTGGAGTGCGTACGTGACCACCACCATGGATGTGTTGTTGACGTTGATTACGTGTATGCCGAACGGTGCGTATCCTGGAGACCCCGAGCCCGTAGGAACTGCCGGCAGCGCTGGATCATTGAACGCTCCGGGCCCGAGAATCTGCGTTTGCTTAATGCTGCTGTCGTATACCTCGACCTTGCCGGACCTGAAATTGGTGGCCAGGAGAAAACTGCCGGTCGCATTGGTGATCAGCGCCAGGCCTTTGTAAACCGCGCCCGTGGCGGCGGAGGGAACCGTGGAATTGTCCACCGCCAGAATTGTTGTGTTTCCGCCCGTCCATGCTGAGATCGTTCCGTCTTCGGTGTCGAAGATGAAAATCCCGGGCTGGCCGTTCACATTAAAAGTCACGCCGTTAGCTGGCGCAACAATTCCTGTTGGCGTCGCCGGATTCGAACTGCCATTCGGAGGGGCGATCTTAAACGAGCCGCTCGACGCGCCAGTCTGGTCGTACAACGTTGTAAACCCGCTGTTGTTGTCGGAAATCCAGAAGGGACTGCCGGGGATAAAAGCGATTCCCCAAGGATTCACCAGTTTGGCGTCGGTGTTTGGCGCGATTCCCGCCATATCGGAAACAAGATTGGTTTGTTTGTAGCTGTTCGTTTGTGCATGAGCAGACGGGAGAGGCAAGGCGTTGACGAAAACCAGCCCCAGTAAGAAAGAACAGAACTTCTTCATAATTGGCGATTGCTCCTGTTTAAGTTAAGGCAGCCGTTATGACGTATGCCTAATTGTTCTGGGGGGTTAGATGGTGCAAATGAGAGGGGAATAAATCATCGGTGGAACAAGTCTTTATCAAGGGATGGCGCTTTCAGCCGAAAAGACTTACGGAGAAACATCACGTCTAAACAGATCTCGCCGGTGGGTGGCTCATGAACCCTGGCGGAAAGCCCTAGGGAGCTCGGAAATGAACCAGGTGGAAACCACAGTGCATTTCGGCACCTTTGAAGTTGACCTGCAATCCCGGGAATTGCGAAAAAATGGCATGCGCATGCGTATGGAGGAAAAGCCCTTCCAGATTCTGGAAATGCTCCTTGATCATGCGGGCCAGGTTGTTACACGCAAGTTACTTCGGGAACGGCTCTGGCCAGACACCCATGTTGGCTATGAGCACAGCCTGAACACCGCCATCAACAAACTCCGAGAATTGCTGGGGGACTCCGCGCAAAGTCCACGCTTCGTGGAAACCGTGCCGAGAGTGGGCTACCGTTTCATCGCACCGGTCATCAAGCCCAGCCGCGCCAGTTCGCGCGGCGGGAAAAAGATGCTTGCAGTTCTCCCTTTGGAGAATTTGAGCGGCATTCCCGAGCAGGAGTATTTCGCAGACGGACTCACCGAGGAAATGATTGCACACCTGGGACAGCTGAATCCCAAGCGGCTAGGCGTCATTGCCCGCACGTCTTCCAACCAGTTCAAGGACACGAAAAAATCCATCGCCCAGATCGCGGATGAATTGCAAGTAGACTACGTCCTCGAAGGCAGCGTGCGCCGGGAGGGCCGGCGCGTTCGAATTACAGCGCAGCTGATCGAGACGCAGGATCAGGCTCACCTGTGGTCTGCTACTTACGACCGCGATTTGCGCGATGTCCTTGGCATGCAGGCGGACGTGGCGCGGCAAGTCGGGAAAGCGCTGGCTTTCGAATTACTCCCTGGCGAATCGGCGGATTCCCTGGCCTTCGATCCGAGTGCTCACGAGTTCTATCTTCGCGGACGATTCTATTTTGGCCAGCGATCCGTGGAAAGCCTGCAGAAGGCTCTTGTTTCGTTCGAATCGGCGCTGCGCATCGAGCCCAGATGCGCGCGTTCCTTGTCCGGCATCGCGGACTGCTCCAGCCTGCTATCCTGGTTTGGAGCTCTTTCGGCAAAGGAAGCAGGAGTTCGCGCGGGAGCGGCGGCTGCGCGCGCCATTGAGATCGATCCTACTCTCAGCGAACCACATGCTTCGATAGGTCTGGTCAAATTCTGGTACGAGTGGGATTGGCAGGCCGCCGAAGCAGCTTTCCTCCGCTCCATCGAGCTGAATCCCAGCTATGCTCCCGCCCGCCAGTGGTATGCCTGCTACCTGACGGCCATGGGACGCCTGCAAGAAGCGCATGCGGAGCTGAAACGCGCACGCGAACTCGACCCGCTCTCGTTGATGCTGAATATGAACGCCGCGGATCCATTTTTCTATGGGCGGGAATATGACCGCGCGATCCGGCACTTGCTCGCCCTCCTGGAACAGGAGCCGCGATTTTCTCCCGCCCTTTTTAATCTTGGCCGCGCGTACGTTCAAATCGAGAGTTACGAGGAAGCGATTGCGGCGTTCGAAAAGGCGATACAGTTCTCCGGCAGCGGCGAAGGCCTGCCGGCCCTTGCGCACGCCTACGCGCTCTCAGGCAGAACTTCCGAAGGGCGTCGGATTCTGGATCAGTTGAAGCAGAATCGCGACGGCTCTTACATCGCCGCGCCGATGATTGCGCGCGTCCATCTCGGTCTTGGGGAGATTGACCAGGCGCTCGAATGGCTTGGCAAAGGCCTCGAGGAACGCTCCTACTGGAACGTTTTCCTGAAAACGGATCCCGTCTATGACCCCATTCGGCGGGTTCCGCGCTTTCAGGAATTTCTCAAGCGCGCCGGCTTCGCCGCCGTGCCCACATCGCTTGCTGTGGCCGTTTAAGGGATGTCAGCGCTGCCCCGCTGCTCCCTTTGGATTGACGGGCGGCTATTTCGCCGGTAAAGAACCGGGCACGACGTTGTACCCATCCACCAGAAGGACGGCTGGTTTACCCTCAAGGACCGACGAAGCGTAAGTTCCGGTTACTCGACGTTCCTCTCCCGGAAGCAGTGAAAAATAGTTTTCGCCCCAGAAGATGGGCACTACATCATCGCCACCCTGCCCGCGCGTCAGACGCAAATGCGTCATAAACGCGACGCTGCTGCTGGGATTTTTTACCGTGACCGTGACGGCATCCCTTCCAGCCGCGCTGCTTGTGACCACGCTGCTGGAGAGTGTCACCTGGGGCAAGGAGTTCAGCCCGCTTAGATCCGCGAAATCTTTTTGTGGCGTGTAAACCGTATCTTTTTTCTTCGCCCAATCCAGCGTATCGAGCTTCGTGGAAAGCCAGTAGAAGTTGTCGCTCACCAGCTTCCCCGCGGAATCATGCAGCTGCAAGCGGAGAAAGTACGTCGTCGAAAGCCCGTCTACCTTTGGCAAATCGAGTGCTTTGGTGCTGCTGTCCGGACCGATATCCAGCGTCGCGTCCTGTGATGCTTTTTCCTTGGCATCGATGTTGTAAATCTTCGCGCTGACTTTCATCCCGTTGAACGATTCGTAGGTGCTGTTGACCACCCCGACGGTGTTGTCGTCGTAGGAATACTGCACGTGAACCGGCTCGCAAGCTTTTTTCGTGCCGAAGTAGCCTCCCGCGGGCACCAGATAATAATCATACAGATGCCAGATGAGCGACGGCCACGAGTTGTTGAGCATCCACTGAATCACTCCCGTCGCAGTGTATTTATTTCTGCCGTATGCCTCGAACATGGCGCGCTGGCCGTCATAAGTCATGGCCTGCGCCTTGCGTTCATAGTCGTCGAGCGAAGTCGCCGCGCCATAGCGCCGCGTCAGACCGTCGGTGAAGACATTCACCGTGGTGAATCGCTCCTTCCCCGCGTGGAAATTCCAGTACTCATCAATCGGCCAGAGATGATCTTTGGGAATAAATTTTTCCAGTGACTCTCGCGGCGGAATGGCTGGGCCAGGGCTGGTCTCCGTGTTGTAACCGTACGCGCCGCCCGCTTTGGTATCGGACAGCCAGTAGACCGGCGGCACGTATTCATACGGCCCCGTCATTTTTACGCCAGAGACGCCGGTCACTTTAGTTTTCTGTTCACTCGCTGAGGATACCGCGGGATTCGGCCACTCGGTCTCCTTCAGAACGTCCAGGTACATCTGCTCCACGTCGGCGGGCGGAGGATTATCGCTGCCATAGAGCCACACGAACACGCTGGCATGATTGCGCAGGCGTCGCGCCTGGTCCCTCATGGATGCTTTGGCAATGGCATAGGTCTCCGGTGTCCAGCGCTTCCACTTTTCCCAAGCGTCGCAGCAGGTCCACCCCGGCATCACCAGAATGCCGAGTTTGTCCGCCGTATCAAACAATTCATCGCGATCGATGCGACCTTCAAGGCGAATCGTGTTCATCCCCATGTCGCGCACATAAGCCAGGTCCGCCTGAAGTTTCTGGGACATCGGACGAAGGAACATGTCTGGGGCCCATGCCGCGCCCCGAATCAGAATCGGACGACCATTGATTTTGAATAGGCGGTGGCCCTTGTCGGTGAGCTCCGAAGTTACCTCGCGAATGCCAAACGTCACCTCCGCCCGGTCGGAAGCATTTGCCCCGCCATCCACTTCGAAATGGAAAGCGGCAGTGTACAAATTCGGCGTTCCGATGGTGTAAGGCAACCAGAGCTTTGGGCTGGCCAGCTTCAAGCTCGGAAACTGCGTTGCCTCGAAGCGTACCGTCTTCGTCTCGCCCGCCGCCAGTTCCACAGTTTGTTTCAAGGTCTGGCCGTCCACTTCCGCCACCAACACGCCTTTGACCGGCTTTTCCGCCTGATTGTGAGCGTCCGCGCTCAGTGTCAACTCCGCGCTTTTGTAATTCGCGTCGAGCTTGGACCTGGCGAAAGCATTCCGCAGCGCCACCGCGCCATTCGACGTCAGCGTGACCTCTTTCCAGATTCCCATGTCCTTGTCCGGAGGCGTGGGATTCCAATCGACCCAGGTAATCCCCAGATCATTTTTTTCCGGCGCGAAGATCTCCAGCGCCACCGCATTTGGTCCGTTCAAATTGAGCGCGGAAGTCACATCAAACTCAAAAGTCCGAAATGTCCCGGCGACTTCCTTGGCATCCGCGATTTTCTTGCCGTTCACCCACACGTTCGCGCGGTAATTGATGCCCGGAAAATGCAGCCAGAAATGATTCCCTGTAGATGGCGGCCGCAGCGTGAATTCCGTCCGCCACCACCACGAGCACCGAAACGGGCTCCCCTCCGGCATATCCTGATTCGCAAAAAACGTCTTATCCGGGTGATCCATCCCCGGAAGTTTTTTCAGATTCAGTCCAAACATCGGGTCAGGATAAGTCTTGTCGTCAACCAATGTGCCGACCACCGTATTCGGCACCGTCGTCTTGTGCCATCCGGTCGCCGCGAACCCCGCCATCGAGACTTGCTCCCCCGCGGCCTTCGCGTCGCAAGACGATTGAATCTGCCAGCCCTCGTTCAGATTCAGCGTAGAGTTCAGCGCGTTATCGGCGGCGCCAGCTCTGGCTGCAGGCGCGATAAAAGAGACCGCGGCAAGTGTTGCCGGCACAAATACGGACTTGAAACGGAGCATGTTCCCTCACACTGATAAATTGAATAACTCTCGCGAACCCAATCTTAAACCGATTCAATACGCTTCGTCTCTATTATTTCGTGGTGGAGTGTTGCGGGACGCCGGCATGGAGGTGTTGGCGCAGCCGTTTGAATTGCACCCGGAAGAATCCCGATTTATACCGTGTGCTTGGCGCGTTGACTCGCCTGCTTGTTCGCTTTCCGTTGCGCCTTTTCTTGCGACTTCTGGTATTTCTTGATTGCTTTCTGCTGATTCTTGTCCGCCTTCTTGTACATCTTTTGTTGCTTCTTGGCATCCTTCTGTGACTTGCGCGCACTTTGTTCCATGTCAAGGCGCTGAGCCGTGGCCGGTGTCGACCACGCAAGACTCAAGGCGGCCAGCAGCGTGAAAACAGCAATCCGTTTCATCTGCAAATACCCTTTGCCCACAAAAACCACACCAGTTTATACCCCTCTCGCCCGTTTTTGACACCGGGATTTAGCGCCGGCAAGGAATCATTGGACGCAACGGGAAAAATGAAGAATTGGGTCTGGAAGTCAACCGGATAAATACGAACGCCTAAGCCGTCTCATCAATTCCGCCAGACGCTGGCGGTCATCATTGTGTACGGCCGTGAATCTTAGTCCTAAACCACGGCCGGGATTCGTATGCCGCACAACCGCGTCAACCCTTATCTGGCCTTCTTGGACCAGGAAATGAAGCTTTGCCGATACTCCCGGCGTTTTGGGTGCATGCGTTTCGATGAACAAACCACCCATGCTTAGATTGCGCACCGGCGCAATATCTTCTTCACCCGCGGAACGCCATTAGACGTACACGCTTCCTCGTGCCTCGACTCGCGAGTGGATTCGCCTCGAAGGGGAAAGATGGTTTTGCAAAATGGGCTCATGGGCGGGCCTTCAGACTCTTTAATGCGTGGGGCTGGGCTGGATTAGCTTGCCACGTGGTTCTTACCGCTTGTCGTCGGGATGATTGTGCCGCCAGGTCCAATATTCCTTTTGCTCATCGGAGTTTCGCCTCTTGAACTCTCGCCCGTAGTGTTTAGCGGGTGTGCGGCACGAGAACAAAATTGAAGAAAAATATCTGTGTCCACGTGACATCGGACAATTCCTCCTTGTTGGTGTGGGCCGCACCGGATTTACAACGCCTCTGGAGAAAGCACATGCGCTGCCAACCTGCCTAAGCCAAACATTTTTTTGATTTTAGGGGAATTGCAGAACCAGTTTAGATTGGTACCGGTACGGGGATTTTGATTCGTTTCCTACGACAGACAGTGAAAAAATTACCCTATGCCCCAGAACTCAATCGCGCATCAAGATTTATCGGAAACCCAATTTTCATCGGCCTGCACGGAGGTCGCAGCTTCTGCGCTAGGAGGTCCGTCGTTTCCACAAGATGAGGGAATTATCGCGCAAGCGAAAAAAAAATGTACCGGCAAAAGACCTCGTTATTTTCAGCAGTTGTTGGTCCCGGAGGAGGGGGTCGAACCCACACGGTACTAAGTACCACTGGATTTTGAGTCCAGCGCGTCTGCCAGTTCCGCCACTCCGGGACAGCAATCCAAAATAGCACGCCCGCGCCGCCCGCTCAAGATATCAACAGGCCACCGACTGGACTTGGTTGCACTCAAGCGTTAACCTGTAGGGCCCGTTCGACAGGGGTCTTTGCCCACGAGACGATCGAACGGTTTTCTGAGGATGTAGATGGCTACTGTCACTCCCCTTGCTTCCGGGGCTCAAGCCGAGCACCGCGGTCTGCCCTTTTGGATGGACCGCGTCCTGGTGGAGCTGAAAAATGTCCGCTCGTCCCCTGACGCGGATGCCGTCCACGATCTCCGTGTCGCAATCCGGCGCTGCCGCTCCGTGGCCGCCGTGATGGAAGAGGTAGACCCCGATCCCGCCTGGCCGGCCATGCGCAAACTCGGGCGCAAACTCTTTCGCAGTCTCGGAGCCCTTCGCGATGCGCAGGTGATGAACGAGTGGGTGAAAAAGCTCGCTCCTGAAACCGACGCCGTTCGAGGTCATCTACAATCCGCATTCGAATCCAGCGAACCTGCGTTGCGTGCCGCCGCCATCCGCGCTGCGAGCAAGTTCGATGAAAAATCCTGGAACCGCCTCGCGCGAACACTTCGCCAGCGCGCGCGTCTCGTCCCCGTCGGCAGTCTTGCCGCCGAATGTCTGGCGCTCGAACGATTCGAACGCGCCCGGGATCTTCACACTAAGGCGCTGCGCACGGAAAAGCCCAGGCCTTGGCACGCGCTTCGCATTGGCGTAAAGCGCTTCCGTTACACCGTCGAATCCCTGCTCCCAGAGCATTACGCAGCCTGGAGTGAAAACCTCAAACGCGTCCAGGACCTGCTCGGCGATATCCATGATCTCGATATCTTGGCCGCAAGCGTGAAGGAATCCGATTCCGTCGAAACGGAAGACTCGCGGAAAGCCTGGGAAGAAACGATTGGGCGCGAACACCACGAGCGCATTGAAACCTATCGCCAGCTCACCTTGGGCAAAACCAGTTTATGGCACGAATGGCGTTCTGGTCTCCCGACGAACGGCCGGGTCGAAGCAGCCACCATGGCCCGTCTGCGCGCGACCGCGCGTGCCATCGATCCGCGCCCGCGCCGAACCTCACAGATCTCTCGCATTGCGGTCGCGCTCTTTGACTCCTTCCGGCGGGCAAACGCGGCATCCGCATTTAGCGATGCAACTTTTCGCCGCATCTTGCTTGCCGCCGCGCGCTTGCACGGTGTAGCCAAGTCACACAGCAACAAGTCTCCGCAAAAAAGCGCCAGCAAGTTTCTACTCGGTCTGGCGCTTCCTCCGGGTTGGACCAATGAAGAATGGGAACTGCTGGCTTCCGCGGTGCGCTACCATCGTGGAGCCGAACCGAGCACTGAGAGCGGTCATTTTTCGAAGCTGTCCGCGGAACGGCAGAAGAAAGTTCAAGTGCTCGCGGGGTTGCTGCGCTTTGCGCGCGCAATGCGCAAGTGCGGAGTGGAAAGCGGCGCCGGTTTTCGCGCGGAAAAGTCCTCCGAGGCCATCATTCTCCGCGTTCCCGGCCTCGTGGATGATGTGCAAATCGCCGCCCGCCTCGCCGCCGGCAAGCACTTGCTGGAAGAATTTCTGCAGATACCCTTGATCGCAAAGCCCATCGCCCGGCCGGAAAAAGTCGTCACCCTTCCAGTGACGCAGGTCCCCGCGTTTTCGGCCGCTTCCGACTGAGCAAATCATTCCCCAGCGGAATCTGCGCTGAAAACTCTTTACATGTCTCGACTATTTCGCGGATCGCCGCAGCAGCTTCGGTGTCGCCAGCCACGCCAGCTGGCCGAGCGGCGGTGAGATGCGCTTCAACTCGACCAGCGCCACACCCGCCTTTTTCAGTGAACTGATGTGATGCTTTGAGCCCAATGCCATGGCAATGATGTCGTCGAGTTGCGGCGCGTGGCCAAACAGAAAGATGGAAGAGTACTGCTTATCCTTCGCCAGCTCGCGGAATAAGAACGAGGGATCCGCCCCCGGAAGCAGCAAATCCGTCCTGCGGATTTTCTGCTTCGCGTAGTCGAGAGCCCCGGCAAAAATCTCCGCGGTCTGCGTCGCCCGCGTGTAGGGACTCGAGAGCAACAACTCTGCCGTGGCCCCCAGCGCCGCCACTCCCTTCGCCACCTGCTTGGTCTTCTCCACGCCTTCTTCTGTCAAGTACCGCTCCGCATCCGGCGGACACTTCGGATTTTCACGGTCGATCGCAATTCCGTGGCGAACGATGTAGAGCTGCATGGTTTCCTCTCAACTCGATCTTAAAGCGAGCGTCTCAGGGATCCGGGCCCGTAGTTGAAACCTTGTTCTCCCGCCGCCAACTGTTCACTCTTAACTTGCCGGCGCCTGCCGGAAATAAACCCTCACGTGAAACTCTTTCTCAAACAACTCCGCGCTGCGGCTCGCGTCGCGCATGTCTTCCGCTGCATCGCCTCGCGCGGTCACTTGCAACCCGACGGTGCCGCGCTGAAACGAAGCTCGAATTTTCAGCACTCGCTGGCGGTGTGCATGATCGAGCGCCTCGGCAATCCGCAAAATCGCCGCCAGCCTCCTGGTAATTCGCTGGTCGGCGTTGTTCAACGATGAATAAGCCGCGTGATGCTGCGCCGGTTCCGACTTGCGATTATGGTATCGCACGAGAGCCGCGACGATCGCGCGGTCCCGCCCTTCCAGCCCCGGCACGTCGCCGTTCAGCGCTAAATACTCGCCATGCTTGTGATGCCCGCGGTCCCCCACCAGGTGCCCCGTATCGTGCATTAGCGCCCCGGCCTCCAGGAGCACCCGGGCCTGCGCTGGAAGATGATGCAGCGCCTGCAACTGATCGAAAAGCAGAATGCTCAGCTCCCGCACATGCTCGGCATGCTGCGGGTCGTATCCGAGCCGCCGCGCAAAACTGCGTGTTCCGACAATGAGCTGCCGCGCGGCAACATTGTAGTGGTGCGGCTCTTTGCGTGAAAATGCCTCGCGCGCAATCTCTTGCAGGACTCCGTCGCGCACCCCAACACCGGGTATCGCGAATGTGCGCAGATTCAGGAATCGTCCAAGAGTGATGATGGTGATGGCGGCAATGCCCATCACGTCGGCGCGGTCGCGCCGCACCGCATACGCCTTCATCCGTTCTCGCACGTTGCGCTTGAGAATGTCCGGAAGTCGTTCGCGCAAGAGCGAAAGTTCCACCGTCTGCAGCCCATGCTGCCGCGGTCCCGGCGCCACATTTGCCAGCGTTTCAGCATTTCCTCCCAGCGCCACGGCGATGCTTTCGCCGAGATTCGGCCGTGGCGCCAATTTCGACTCCAGCAGCGCGCGCACGTAGCGCCGCACCTGCTCGCCCTGCGCCGGACGAATCGCGCCGCGAAGATTCAAAGTGGTCATCAACCGCACGGTACCCACCGGCAGTTGTGCCGCCTGCTCCACGGTGTGGTCCTGGAGGATGCTGATTTCCAGGCTCCCACCCCCTAGATCGACGATGCACCTCGGCGCCTCCGCTCCAAACGCTGCCAGCACCGCTTCCCTTCCAAGCCGCGACTCTTCCGCGGCGCTGATGACTTCCAGCGCGATTCCTGATTTTTTCTTGATTGCGCGAACAAAGGGCTTGCGATTTTGCGCTTCGCGCGTCGCGCTCGTAGCCACAGCCCGATAACGCGTCACTCCGAATTCATCCATCACTTCACGGAAGTGGCGGAAGGCTTTCGCTGTCCGTTTGAAAACTTCCTCGCTGAATCGGTGGCGCAGAAACACGCCTTCACCCAAACGCAGCGAATACCGTTCGTCATGTACCGGCTCGATATCGAGCGCCGAATATGCTCGCGCCACGGACAGGCGGAGCGCGTTGGAGCCGGCGTCGATGGCGGCAATGTGAACCGGCTCAGGCATTGAGGGATCTACCGCCAGAGATGCGCAAGCGCCGCAGAAGGCGTGTACTTCGTGCTGCGGATTCCCAGCTGTTCGCTGATGCGCTGGCGAAGCTGCTTGTTCACCGTGGAAACGCTGGCCTCGCCGTCCAGTTCGATGAAGCTGTGCCGCTTGGCCATCACTTCGAATTCACGCTTGATCATCGTCTGGTAGCGGATAAAAGACCAATAAAGATCGTGAGACAGGGACATGTCCCGCCCTGCTTCCCAATAGCTGATGGCCTGCGCCTTCTTGAATTCGCGCCCGAATGCCGTCTCCGGCCGCACGTTAAGCCAAAAAGTCAGATGCGGTCGCAGCGCCATGGCGTAAAGTCCGCTCATATAGTCGCGATTGATCCCACGCACCACACCTCGCGCGATCAACGTGAAAATAAAGCGGTCGGCGAGAACCACCGTGCCGGAACGTAGCGCGGGAAGAATGCGGTGTTCGACCTGGTCGAAGAAGTCCGTCGCATACATCAGCGCCAGTGTAAGCCGTGTCACCGCGTTTTTCGCCAGCAGCTCATCGATGTCGCGGCCCACCAGATTCGAACGCCGCAGCCCGCTCGTCTGCACCGCGAAGCCCTCGGATTCCAGCCATTCCTGCAGAAGGGCGATCTGCGTCGACCGGCCGGAACCGTCCATGCCCTCGATCACCACCAGGCTTCCCGTAATTTCACTGGGATCAAATCCCACCAGCGGCTCACCAAAAAAATAATGTGCTGAAGCCTCTTCCACGGCCGCTGCAGCTTTGGCTGGGACTGTGGTGGACGCCGTCGGAAGTTCGGCCGGAATCGCTGCCGCCGGAGTTTTGTCTTTGTCCTGATCCGGCATGGTCACTCTGGCTCCTGCGCGCGCGGAGCGAATCGCTTCAAATCGATCTTGGACGCCACGATATCCCGCATCTGCTTTTGCAATTTATTCACGGGCAGCGTGCCGTCGAGTACCACGAAATTGTCGGAGTCCACCATTTTGTCGTACTCCTCCAGGATCCGCGCCTGAAACAATCGAAAACTCTCCGCGCGGTCATAAGACATCCCCAGATCCATCCCCGCTTCGTAATATTTCAGTTTCGGGCGCCCGCTCAGTATGCGGTGCACGGCAACATCCAGCGGCGCGCGAAAATAAAACGTGATGTCCGGAATCGGCGCGAAACGATACAGGTTTCGCAGCCAGCGAGGCGGGCAGCCGCGCGCCGCGTCCCGCGCGAACGCCGTATAAATGTAGCGATCCGCAAGCACCAGGTAGTCGCCCTGCAGCAACGGCATGATCTGCCGCTCGCAACGGTCCGCAAAATCCGCCGCATGCAGCAGCGAAAATGTCGCCGGCGTCAACAGCCGCCGTTGTTTGCCGCGGCGCGTCGCCGATTTCACCAGTGGCGAAGAATTCCATTCCGTAAAATGCAGCCGGTACCCGCCGATTTCCAGCCAGCGCTTCAGCAAATACAGTTGCGTGCTCTTGCCTGATCCGTCGGTGCCTTCCACCACGATGAGCGCCCCGGGATACGCGCGGCTCGGCACCGGCCTCCCTGGCTGCGGAAGTGTGGATTTCGACGCCTCGGTCCTCGAGGCCTTCTGCGTTACGTCCTGATTTTCCATGATTCTCTTTAGGGGAAGCCGCTCAAATTATCAAATTAATCTCATATTGTTACTGTCGCATTACAACACAGACGGCACTTCCTGCAAAGCGCTCGCATGTATTTTAGAAAAGCGTGACCTTGATGTGCAGGAACTTTTTCGGATTCGCGCGGAAATCCGAAATCAGCAGCCGCATGTCACCCGTCAACTGCGTCAGGTTGTCATATAACTTTGGGTCGGAGAAAATCTTGCCCGCCGTATTCGTGTTTTCATTCAGCTTGGCGGTGGCCGTCGCCAGGTTCGAACTGGTGTCACGCATCTTGTTGTAGAGAGTGTCATCCGTTACCAGCTTGCCCAGCGTGCCCTTTCCCGCTCGCACGTCATCCAGCGTGGCGTTCCCGTTGGCCAGTGCCTGCTTGGCCTGGTCATACAGCGACGGGTCATACAGCAGCTTTCCGATCGTTCCCTTCTGCGCCCGGACGTCCGTCAGGATTACATTTACATTGTCCAGGCCTTTATCCACTTTCGAATACATTTCGTCCGAAGCGATCAGTTTCCCCAAGGTGCCTTGCCCGGCCTGAACATTGGTCACCATGGCTTCGCTCTTCGCCAGAATCCCGTTCAAATGGTTGTACGCCTGTTCATCGGTCAGCAATTTCCCCAGCGACCCCTTCCCTTCTTTCACGCCTTGAATCAGCTCGCGGATTTCGTCGGAGAGCGCGTTAAGATTTCCCAGCACTTCCGCGCTCCGTTCTACCACCTCTTTCATGGCCTTTTCTTCCGCCCCGGGAATCACGCCTTTGTCGCTGAGGGGCTTCCCGGTGAATCCGCGCGTAATGTTCACGTAGCGGTTGCCCAGCAGACCCTCGGTTACCAGACTGGCGGCCGAATCCGTGAGGATGTCATTTTCGAATCGCCGGTCCACGCGCATCACCACTTCGATATTCTTGTTTTTTTCCAGCGGCTTGCCGGGTGTCCGCGGCAACAGCCGGACATTTTCCACGTTGCCGACTTCGACGCCATCCACCCGCACCGGTGCTCCATTCGTTAGCCCCGAGACCTCCGGGAGATAGGTCTTCAACGTATACTTGGGCCCCAGAAATCCCGAGCCGGTGACGTAGAAGATGCCCGAGGCCAGCACGAACAAACCGACAAGCACGAACAGTCCCACCCGCAATTCCGTCCAGGTAAGTTGTTTTCTACTCGCCATGGCTGCTTCCCTCCCGACATCCTGTCCAACAGACTACCCCAAGACTACTCAAGAAAGCGCTTAAGGTACGGGTCCGCGGAACCTGCTAGCTCCGCCGGTTCTCCTTCGAAATAGATTCCTCCGTCACGATAAACCAGGAATCGCGTGATCGGTGCCTTCGCTGGTCCTCCGGCACTTCCGTTTTGATTGTTCTGCACCACTCGCTTGCTCTCTGCATCAAAATGAAAATTCGCCAGGCCAAAACCGTCTTGCAAGCGCGGCGTCGCCATCAGCGCCGTGACTCCGTAAACGTCCCTCAGCCGCAAGATCAGCGTAATGATCGTCTGCGATGTCACTGGATCGAGTCCCGCGGTCGGCGAGTCGTACAGCACGATGGGCGGATGGTTGATCAGCGCCCGCGCGATGGACACCCGGCGCCTCATGCCTCCGGACAGTTCCGAAGGAACCAGATCCAGCGTGTCTTCCAGTTCGACGAATCGCAGCACCTCGAGGACCCGCGGCTCTATCTCTTCCGCAGGAACGTGATCTTCGTGCAGCCGGTAAGCCACGTTGTCGGCCACCGTCATCGAATCAAACAGCGCGCCTTCCTGGAAAACGAATCCAACTTTCCTTCGAAAATCCAGCAAATCCTTCTCCGGCATCCGTGAAATATCTTGGCCGAGAACTCTCACATTTCCTCGCGCCGGCCGCAGCAATCCTGCCGCCATTTTCAAGGTAAGCGTCTTCCCCGTGCCGGTCTCGCCCAGCAAGACCAGCGTCTCCCGTTCGCGCACGGAGAACGATACGCCTCGAAGGATCTCTCCTTCTTCGAATCCGATGTGTACATCTTCAAACGTGATTGCCGCGGTTGATCCAGGTGTGGGCATAGACGCGGCCATTATCGGCCACGCCTGCGATTATAGCGGGAAATCTCGTTCTCTCTTCGGAATGGATGGGGCAGCCGGCCAGGTGGCAGCATCTCTCTCGTCAGAAACCTTTGTTGGCAAGGTACAGCGCTAGTTTCGTCAAGAATGCATCGGCCACGATGATCAGCACGGAACCTAGCACGGCCGCTTGCGTCGTCGCGCGCCCAACACCCTGCGTGCCGCCTCGTACCGTCAATCCCTTGTAACATCCGATAGTCGCTAGAATGAAACCGAAGACCACCGGCTTCGTGAATCCCTGCATCAAGTCCGCGAAATCCAGGGCATCAATCGCGCGCCGCCAGAATTCCACCGCTCCCAGGCGCAGCGAAAAAACCGATGAAGCGCAGCCACCCAGCAGACCGATAAAATCCATGATCGCCGTCAACAACGGCAGCATCAGGATCGCCGCGATCACTCGCGGCGTCACCAGTTTGCGGTTTGGATCCGTCCCCATTGCTCGCATGGCGTCCACTTGCTCGGTCACCAGCATGGACCCCAGCTCCGACGCGATTCCCGTCGCGCACCGCCCCGTTACCAGCAAGCCTGTAAACGCCGGCCCCAGTTCGCGCACCAGCGCTATCGAGACGACATCCCCCGTCAACGAACTCTGTCCGAATCGCACGAATTGCGACCCCGTTTGCAGAACCATGACCGCGCCGATGAAGAAACCCGACAACAAAATAATCGGCAGCGATCCCGCGCCTATAAAATCCATCTGTTCCAGTGTGTCTTGAAAGTAGTGCGGGCTTGTAAAGATGTTGGCCACCGCATGCCCGGATAACAGTGCGTAGTCTTGTACGTTGGCCACCGCTCCCTTGGCGGTATCCACCATCAAGTCCATGACCGATAGGCTAGGTTCCTGCTTGGATTCTCCGCCAGTTACCTGGAAAGATGTGTCTGCCACGAGTCCCTTTTCGCGTTGGCCTTCCGCGATGAACTTCTCGACAGCATTACTGCACGAAAGCCTAACCGTGCGGCAACAGCACGTCAAGTAAGCGATTTCCCTGCGTCCGTTGCGCGACGCATGCCGCTGCATACTGATATTCTGTTCAAGTATGAGTGTGCGCGTCACCAGGTTCGATCACATCCAGATCGCCGCTCCGCAAGGCTGCGAAGCCGCTGCTCGCGAATTCTATGGCTCGCTCCTTGGCCTGCAAGAGATCGAAAAGCCAGAGTCGCTTCGCTCACGCGGCGGATGCTGGTTTCAGTGCGGCAACCAGCAAGTTCACGTCGGCATCGAACAAAACTTCAGCCCCGCCAAAAAAGCTCATCCCGCGTTCTTCACCAGCGATCTCGATGAACTCCGTCAGGCTCTCCTCGCTCGTGGCATCAAGGTCTCCGACGACGATTCAATCCCAGGCACTCGCCGCTTCCACGCCGAAGACCCCTGGGGCAATCGCCTCGAATTCGTAGAAAGTCCCCCTCGAAACCCCGCCTGACTTGGACGCATCCAGCCGTCCGCTTGCGCCACAAGGCCGTCCCGGAATCGCACACTCTATCACTTTACAGCCCCTTGCAATTTCTCCTAACCCATAAATTTTCAATAAGATATCTACCTTTCACGTTTAGGAAATGCAGTTGCTTCATCCTTCTCGGAAAAATCCTTCGAGGTGCCACCCATGCAGAGTTTCTGGCAGGATTTGCGCTACGCCTTCCGCGCGTTGCGCACATCGCCCTGGTTTGCTGCTCTCGCCGTCGTCACGCTTTCCCTCGGCATCGCCGTCAACACCTCCATCTTCAGCATCATTAACGGCTTCATCTTGCGTCCCTTGCCGGTCCCCGCCGCCGAACAGCTCGCTGTCCTCAGCCTCCAGCAATCCGGCGATCATTCCCTGCAAAAATTCTCCTACCCCGATTATGTCGAGCTCCGCGATCAATCCGCTTCCTTCACCGACATCATCGCCTACCGGCTTACTCTCGCCGGCCTCTCCGCCGACAACCGCGGTGACCATTGCATCGTCACACGCGTCTCCGGCAACTATTTCTCCGTCCTTGGCGTCCAGCCCGCACTCGGCAGATTGTTTCTTCCCAGCGAGGGCCAGACTCCCGGCTCCGATCCCATCCTCGTCCTCGGTTACTCTTACTGGCAAAAGCGCTTCGCCGGCGACAAAAACATTCTCGGCAGGCAGGTCGAGATCAACCGTCACCCCGTCACCATCGTCGGTGTCGCATCCAAGGAATTCCACGGCACCTATTCCATCGTCGATTCCGACCTTTACATCCCCCTGAGCGCCATCATCACCACCCACGACGAAACTCCCGTCCAGGACACCTGGACGCATCGCGCCGACCGCTCGCTCTCTCTCATGGTCCGCCTGAAGCCCGGCGTCAGCCTGAAGCAAGCCCAGTCTTCCCTCAATGTCGTTGCCCAGCGCATCGCGCAGCAGCATCCCGATACCGACAAGGGCATCTCCATCCTCGGCTTCCCGGAAAAGCTCGCTCGCCCCGAACCTGACCCCGACAATTCCCTTCCCGCAACCGCCGCCGCATTCATGGCCCTTGCCGCTCTCGTTCTTCTCGTCGCTTGCTTCAACGTCACCAACGTCCTGTTGGTCCGCGCTACTTCGCGCCAGCGGGAAATGGCCATCCGCGCCGCTCTCGGCGCCGGCCGCTCTCGCCTCGTTCGCCAGTACCTCACAGAAAGCTTGCTCCTCGCTTTTCTCGGCGCCGGCGGCGGCATGCTTCTCGCCTATTGGGCCATGCGTTATCTCAGCACTCTTTCTCTCGGTACGGACTTACCCATTCAATTCAACTTCATGCCTGACGCCCACGTCTATCTCTTCGCGCTCGGCGCAGCCCTCTTCACCGGCGTAATCGTTGGAGTCTTCCCCGCCCTGCGCGTAGCCCGCCGCGACGTCAGTTCCGTCCTCCACGAAGGTGGCCGCGGCTCTTCCGATGGCCGCGGCCGTCAATTCGCTCGCGGCTCGCTCGTCGTCGCGCAAGTCGCTGGCTCATTGGTTTTGCTCATCGTCGCCGGCCTCTTCATTCGCAGCCTCGGCAAAGCGCAAACCATTTATCTCGGTTTCAATCCCAGCAACGTCCTCAATTTTTCTCTCGATGTTCAGCAGGTTGGCTATCAGGAAGTTCAGGGCCGCGCCTTCTATCGCGAACTCGAATCGCGCCTGCGCACCCTTCCCGGTGTCGTCTCCGTCGCCCAGGCCTTCACCGTTCCCATGGGCGTCATGAGCGCTTCCGCTCAGATCACCGTCGAAGGTCATCCTCTGGAAGCCGGCCAGCAGCCCCCCATCGCGGACAACAACACGGTCTCTCCCGCCTATTTCGATACCTTGCGTATTCCCGTTCACCGCGGCCGAACATTCACCGATGCCGACGATGAAAACTCGCCCAAAGTGGCCATCATCAACCAGACCATGGCCAAACAATTCTGGCCCGATCAGGATCCTCTCGGGAAACGCTTCAGCACCAAGGGCGCCAGCGGGCCCTTTCTGGAAGTTGTCGGCGTCGTTCAGGATGGCAAGTACAAGGCTGTAGTCGAAACTCCCACACCGTTCTTCTATCAGCCGCTGAATCAATCCTACATACCGCTGCGCACCTTCCACCTTCGCACTTCCGTCCCGCCGGAAAATCTTTCCATGCAACTACAATCACAAATCCGCAATCTCGCTCCCAATCTCTCCGTCTCGCAATTGCAAACCATGGATCAGGCGCTGCAAGGTGTGAACGGCTTCCTGCTCTACCGCCTCGGCGCGCAATTAACCGGCACCATGGGCCTTCTCGGTCTCATTCTCGCCGTCGTTGGCGTTTACAGCGTCGCTTCCTACGCCGCGGTCCAGCGTACCCACGAAATCGGCATCCGCATGGCCATCGGTGCCACGCCCCGCGACATCCTGAAAATGGTCCTTCGCCAGGGCTTTGGTATCGTCAGCCTCGGAGTAGTTGTCGGCCTTGCTGCCGCCTTCGCCGGCACACGCCTGCTTTCCGACCTGTTCTACGGCGTAACGCCCAGCGATCCCGTCACCTACGCGGCCGTCGCCACTCTCCTGCTCGTCGTCGCGCTGCTGGCTTGTTGGATCCCAGCCCGCCGCGCCACCCGCGTCAGCCCTTTAGTCGCCCTGCGCTTCGAATAGCGCCGCACTCCAGTATCTGTTCCTCACTATGCCTTGCAGTCGTCTAGTCCGTCAGTTTCCCGTTAGCCGACTTACCAGGCACAATGGATTGTGAAGTGGCGTAGCGTTCCCCTTTTCGTTACAGTACCCCAAGAAAAGGCGGTTGATGGGACCTTCTAAGGCTGGCACAAGGATTCGCATTGTTTCCAGTTCAGGGATGCTTCGTGTGACGATTCCTCCCAGACGTTCTTGGCTTTTGATTTTGTTTGAAATCGCAGTGTTTTTGGTTGGGGTGATATGGGTTTACGGCTTTTGGACGAAAATCTCTACCTTGTTTCACGTGCTCTTCATCTGGGGATTTGTCAGCACTGCTCTGGCACTGATTTACCAACTTTCAGTCACGCAAATCGTTGACCTCGACTCGCAACGCATGACCCTGTGCAAGGAAATCCATGGCTGGGAGCGAAAGAAGGAATACAAAACCGAAGCATGCAGTGAACTAGAATGGTCAGAGGGCTCAGAGGGTGAACGAGAGGCGCTGAAGTGCAAGGTAGGTCGGAGGACAGTTAAGGTCTGCCAGGATGTGTCGGAGCCTGAGTCCATCGAGATTCTCACGGCACTTCAAAGAAGTTTACCTGAGGTAGCTCAAAGGCTCTGCTCTTATCCTGACTTCAAGGAACATTTTTTAACTCTGGGACTCCACAAGCAAAAATAGAGCCGCTCCGGGCCAACTCCCGATTAGCGCTAATCGGAAACCGCCCTGCGACCTTTCCTCGTTGCAACAAACCATGGGGCGAACCTTCTGGATCCGTCGAGTGATGCGTCTCAACTCGTGATTGACTAATCGGGAGTTTGGCATCGAGTTTGCGATACTATTCGCAAGACTACGAACGCGTGTCACTAAGGAGCTACCAAGCGGGGAAACAATGAAATTCGTCGCAAAGCATCGATGGAGCTTTCTGTCAATGTTGGTTACCGTAGGCACAGCTCTGGTTCGGTCTCAACTATTTATTATCTCCATCGGCGCGGTATGTGGCGACCCGAGTCAGCGTTGGCCATTAGAATGGTTGGTTTAGGCGGCTTAGCCGTCTTAATTTCGTTTGTACTTGCGTGCATCTCGCTAGCCAAAGAGAGGCCATTCATTTATGGACTTATCGCTCTTTGCATAAGTATTCTGAGTTTCTCTATTTATGTTCAATAGATTCTGCAAATTAGCCGACGATTCTGCTCCAAGTCATAAACGCAGCGCTAATCGGAAACTGACCCGCTGCTTGCCCTCCTTGCAACTGGACGGGCAGCAACGCTGCCGTTACACTGATTGTTTTTACGACAGCAACAATGGGCTGCCGAGAAGGCGCGGAGAGCAATGCTGCGTTTCTATACTGCCGGTGAATCGCACGGACAAGCGCTCCTCGCGTTCGTCTCCGGCCTGCCCGCGCAACTCCCCATTGACGTCGACTTCATCAATCAGGAGCTGCACCGCCGCCAGCTCGGCTATGGACGCGGCGGCCGCCAGAAAATCGAAAAGGACCGCGCCGAGATTTTTGCCGGCGTGCGTCATGGAAAAACCATCGGCGCGCCCGTCGCCCTGCGCATTGAAAACCGCGATTGGTCCAACTGGGAAAAAATCCTCCCCGTCGAGGCTTCCGAAGACGATCCCGGCACAAAAAAACTCGTCGCCCCGCGTCCGGGCCACGCCGATCTCGCAGGCTCGCAAAAATTTAATTACCACGACGCCCGCTACATCCTCGAGCGCGCCTCCGCCCGCGAAACCGCTGCCCGCGTAGCCGCCGGTGCCTTCGCAAAATTATTTCTCCGCGAACTTGGTGCGGAAATCGCCAGCCACACTATCCAAGTGGGCCATATAAAACTCGATCGCGCCGCAACCTGGGAACAAATTCGCAACATCAGCGGCAATCTGGAATCCCCCCTGCGCTGCGTGGATCCCGCGACCGAAGAAAAAATGAAAGCCGAAGTGGATGCAGCCCTCAAAGCCGGCGACACCGTCGGCGGAATTTTCGAAGTCGTCGCCCACAACATTCCCGTCGGCCTCGGCAGCCACGCCCAGTGGGACGAAAAACTCGATGGCAAGCTCGCCCAGGCCGTCATGAGTATTCAAGCCGTCAAAGGCGTCGAAATCGGCGCAGGTGTGACCGCCGCAGGCTCTTACGGCAGCGAAGTTCAGGACGAAATCTCGTACGATAAGTCCGCCCGCCGCTTTCACCGCTCTTCCAATCGCGCCGGCGGCCTCGAAGGCGGCATCACCAACGGCGAAGACGTCATCGTCCGCGGCTATTTGAAACCCATTTCCACGCTTCGCCGCGCACTCGGCACCGCCGATATGGTCACCAAGGAACCCGTCCAGGCCGCCTACGAGCGCTCCGACTGGTGCGTGGTCCCCGCCGCCGGTGTTGCCGGAGAAGCAATGGTCGCCCTTGTGTTAGCCGATGCTTTTCTGCAAAAATTTGGAGGAGACTCCCTCGCCGAGACGCGGCGGAATTTCGACCACTATGCCCGACAAATCGACGAGTTCTAAAACATTGCCCGCGGCCAGTTCCGCGGCACAGGAAACGGCCGCGGTCGCCGCCCCGGAAACACCGGCCAAGCCGGTGAAGATTTATCCCATCGTCAAATTCGGCGATCCCATCCTTGAAAAGCCCGGCGCATCCGTAAAAAAATTTGACGCTGACCTCGAGCAGCTCGCCGAGGATATGTTCGCGTCCATGTACGCCGCGCAAGGCGTCGGTCTCGCCGCGCCGCAAATTGGTTTGAGCCTTCGCCTCGCCGTCGTCGACGTCACCGCCGGAAAAAACCCCGAAGCCAAAATCGTCCTTGCCAATCCGGAAATCATTCACGCCGAAGGTGAAGTCCGCGAAGAGGAAGGTTGCCTCTCCATTCCCGGCTTCCGCGGCTATGTCATGCGCCCGCAATTTGTAACCATCAAGGCACAAAACGCCAAAGGCGAACCCTTCGAGATTCGCGGCGAAAATCTTCTCGCTCGCGCTTTCTGCCACGAAATCGATCACCTGAACGGCATCCTCTTTCTCCAGCACCTCAGTATGCTCAAACGCGACCTCATCAAGCGCAAAATCAAAAAGCTCCGGAAACTCGGCGAGTGGTAGTCTTACCCGCGTTGGCTCTCATGGAGCAACATGCGCTGATCCACATTCCTTGTAGGGTCCGCCTTCTGAGGCGGGCCGCTCCTTTAGCTCTACCCGAAACGCGCCGTTCTAACTCTACGGATCAATTCGTTTCATCGGATTAATCTCGTGCGCTTACTCTTCTGCGGCACACCCCAATTCGCCGTTCCCACTCTCAAACACTTCCTCGCGCAACCTGACTTCGAGATTCTCGCCGTCATCACCCAGCCCGACCGCCCCAGCGGCCGCGGCCAGGAAGTCTCCTTTTCCCCCGTTAAACAAATCGCGCTTGCAGAAAATCTCCCGGTCCACCAACCCGAGAAAATTCGCGCCCCAGGAGTCCAGGAGCTCTTGAGCGGTTACTCCCCGGACGCCATCGTCATCATCGCCTACGGCCAGATCATTCCCGCGCGCCTGCTTCCCATTCCCAGGCACGGCTGGATCAATCTCCATGCTTCCCTGCTCCCCAAATACCGAGGCGCCGCACCCATTAACTGGGCCATCGTCAACGGTGAAACGAAAACCGGCGTCACTACCATGCGCATCGATGCCGGCATGGACACCGGTGAAACGCTTTTGCAACGCGAAATCGCAATCGGCGCAAACGAAACCGCGCCTGAACTCACCACTCGCCTTTCCGAACTCGGCGCGCCGCTCATGGCGGAAACCTTGCGCGGCCTCGCCGCCGGAACCGTCCTGCCCCAACCGCAAAATCATTCCGCGGCCACCATGGCTCCCATTCTGAAAAGAGAGGACGGCCGCATCGACTGGAACCGCCCGGCCCGCGAAATCTTCAACCGTATGCGCGGCTTCGCCCCCTGGCCCGGCGCGTTCACTACTTTTCGCAACCAGACCTGCCACCTCTTGGGCGAGTCGGTGTCTAAAGAAAGGGAGCCAGCGTCTGAGGAACTGAAGTCCGGGTCACAGGGGATAAAAAACATTCCGCCCGGTACATTGCTCCTTGAAAAAGATAGCTTGCAAGTTGTCTGCGGGCACACAACCGTTTTGCGCCTTTCCAGCGTCAAACTGGAGGGACGCAAACAAGTCTCCGCATCGGAATTCGCCAATGGTGCACGATTAAGAACAGGTGAACGCTTTGGCAACACCTGATTTGCATGCCGCCAATTGCTAGGGCATACTCGATTTCTACGCTACTTGCTTGCGTTGCAACACACTTGAACTGACCACGACATTGGGAGCTCATTTTTCATGACCATTTCTGAAGCCGTTCGAACGCGCGTGCATACCCCCTCCCGCGCCGCCAAACTCTTGCGCCTTGCCGCATCCTGGACGCTCGCCGCGCAACTCACCGGCGCGCCCGCGGTTTTCGCGGAGAGCGACAAGCCGGCGGCCAAGACGTCCGCGGAGTCTCCCTCCACCGATCCCGTCCTCAAAGCCATGCAGGGCGAACTCGCACGCGCCACCACGGATCTGGGCAAATCTGAGCAGCCCCCGTACTTCCTCTCTTACACCGTTTACGACCAGGATTTCGTCGTTCTCGTTAGCGCATTCGGCAGTCTGTTGAACAGCGTCTCTGCCCAGCGTCGTACCGCCGACGTGACCATGCGTGTTGGCACGCCCGATCTTGATAATACTCACGGTCAAAGCCGGCCCAGCGGCGTCACTTCCGGCGCTCTTCCGCTCGGCAATGACCAGGACGCTCTCGCGCGTGTCCTGTGGGAACTTACCGATCGCGAGTACAAGCGCGCTGTTCCTTCCTTATTGAATGTGAAAACCGACACGGCAGTCCGCGCCGAGGAAGAAGACAAATCCCCGGACTTCTCCAAGGAAAAGCCGCAAACGCACCTCGGCGAGATTCCGTCATCGCCGGCGCTGGATCGCGCCGCCTGGGAAGCTGAAATCAAGCGTCTCTCCGCCGCTTTCCGGAAATTTCCGGAAGTCTACAACGCAACTGTGGTCCTGCAGGTCCAGAACTCCAAGTCGCGCATGGTTTCCAGTGAAGGCAGCGCCATCACCACTCCCAGCGCGTCCGCGCGCCTGGTGATTGAAGCGCAGACGCGCGCCGACGACGGCATGGATTTATTGCGTGTCGAAACATTTCAGGCGCCCTCCGCGGGCGGCCTTCCCAGCGAGACAGAATTGATCGCCAAGATCGACAAGATGGCTGCGGATCTAAGCGCGTTGCGCAAAGCCCCCGTCGCCGAGCCCTACGACGGTCCCGCGCTTTTGAGCGGTCGCGCTGCCGCGGTCTTTTTTCATGAAGTGCTCGGCCACCGCCTCGAGGGCCATCGTCAAAAGGACGAAGAGGAAGGACAGACCTTCACGAAGAAAGTTGGTCAGGAAGTTCTGCCGAAATTCCTCAGCGTCATCGATGATCCGACCACGCAGGAAATTGGCGGGGTCAAACTCGCGGGAGCCTACGCCTACGACAACGAGGGCGAACCCTCGCGCCGCGTGGACGTTATTCAAGACGGCGTGCTGAAAAATTTCCTGATGTCCCGTATGCCCGTCAAGGATTTCAGCAATTCGAACGGCCACGGGCGCAATCAGCCGGGCCTTATGCCCACCGGACGCCAGGGCAATTTGATCGTCAGTTCCTCGCAAACCGTCCCCGAAGCGCAACTGCGCCAAAAACTCATCGATGAGGCAAAAAAACAGGGCAAGCCCTACGGTTTGTATTTTGACGATATTCAGGGCGGCTTCACGCTCACCACGCGCTCGCTCCCGCAAGCCTTCCAGGTTTTGCCGGTAATCGTTTACAAAGTTTACGCCGACGGCCGACCCGACGAATTGGTTCGCGGCGTGGACATCGTTGGCACTCCGCTCGCTGCGCTGACGCGCATTCTCACCACCGGCGATCAGCAGCACGTCTTCAACGGCGTTTGCGGTGCCGAGAGCGGCCAGGTTCCCGTCGCGGCGGTGGCACCGGCAATGCTTTTCTCCGAAATGGAAGTTCAGAAGCGCGCGCATGAGCATGAGCGTCCGCCGCTTTTGCCGCCGCCCGGATTCGAAGACAGTGGCGCTGCCAAAGATGCTTCCGCGAAACCGGCGGTGAAGCCATGAAAATCATGCCCGCATCCACCGCCTCGCATCGTCTCATTCGAATGATTGCGGGATTTCTTGCCTCCACTTTATTTTTGCTGCACGCACCAGCCACTCGCGCGGCGGACAGCGCGCAACCCGCTCCGGACGTCGCCATGGCCGCGGCGCACGAAGCCGCCAAAGGCGATGGGCTTCTTGAAGCGCTGCTCACCGAACTCGATCGTTCGAAAGCCCAGCTCAAGATGGATAAAGTCCAGCCGCCCTATTTCATTCAATACCGCGTCGACGAAGTGGACGACTTTGGCGCGGAGGCCGCGTTCGGCGCCCTGCGCGAAAATCAGCACGTCCACGTCCGCGTTTTGCGCGTCGTCGTTCGAATCGGCGATTACAAACTCGACAGCTATTTCGGCCGCGGCCAGGGCGAAACCACCATTCTCCCTCTCGACAATGATCCCATCGCGCTGCGCCACCAGATCTGGCTGGCCACCGATGATGCGTACAAAGCCGCCGGGCAGGCGCTCGCGGAGAAACAGGCCGCCCTGAAACAATTCAGCGCGGATCCCAGTCCCGTCGATGATTTCGCAAAAGCTCCCGCAGTCATCGCGGTCGAACCAACTGTAACTCTGAAAGTGGACGAAGCCGCGTGGAAAAAAACTCTCGAAGAAGTCACGAATTTGTATCAGCAGTATCCCGACGTGCAATCGGTGACCGCGTCTGCGCGTTTTTCCGCCGTCAACGTGTACCTCGTAAATTCCGAAGGCACCGTGACGCGCAATGGAAAAACGTTCTGCAGCGTGCAATTGAATAGCTCGGCGCAAGCCGCGGATGGCATGCGTCTGGGCCGCAGTCCGGCGTACATGGTGGAACGGCAGGATGAACTTCCCACGCGCGCTGCGCTGATGAGCGACGCGAAGAAAATGCTGGATACCGTGGTGGCTTTGCGGCAAGCGCCGATCGTCGACGAGGATTATCGCGGGCCGGTGCTGTTTGCCGCGGACGCCGCCAACGACATCGTCGCTTCACTCGTCGGGCAAAATGTGCTGGGACGAAAACCGCAAATCGGAAAACCGAATCGCACGACGGGAGCATTTGCGACGAGCTACAAGACGCGCGTGTTGCCGGCCTTCCTGACGCTTGTGGATGATCCGACGATGAAAGATTTTCAAGGCAAGAGCCTCGTCGGGAATTACGCGGTGGACAGCGAAGGCGTGAAGTCCCATGCCGTCAACGTCGTCGAGAACGGCGTGCTGACGAATTATTTGCTGGGCCGCCAGCCTATTCGCGACTTCCCTGTTTCGGACGGGCATGGCCGCGCGGCGCCGGGATCTCTCCCCGGGCCGAGCCTCGGCGTGCTGCTGGTGAAAAGTTCGGAAGCGCAGACACCCGATGCGCTGAAGCAAAAAGTTATTCAGATGGTGAAAGATCAGGGCCAGCCGTTCGGCTATCGCGTGGACACGCTCGGCGCAGGAAATTCGCCGCGGCTGCTTTATCGCGTGTACGCGAAAGACGGCCACGAGGAACTGGTGCGCGGCGCCGTTTTCAATGAGCTGGATATTCGCGCGATTCGCAACGACTTGATCGCCGTGGGCAACGACCCACTGGTAAGCAATCGCGGCGGCGGCGCACCAAGCACGATCATTTCGCCGTCGCTTTTGTTCGGTGAGCTGGAAGTGAAGCGCGCGGACACCAGCAAGGACAAGTTGCCGGATTATCCGGCGCCACCGTTGAAGAAGTGAGATGCGGCGGTGAATGGGAAGTGGCGATTGGTGACTGGTGACTCGTGACTGGTGACTGGAAAAAAGCGAGCGATTTGCGTTTGTGTTGACGCCGCGATCCCTGCAGCGACGACTTCGGGCCCGAAGAGCGATATTCAACAAACTCAGCATCCCCCAGAGTACGGACTGTTCACTATCCACTGATGACGGTAGACTCTTTCTTGTATGAACCTGCGCGAAAGACTTGAGTGGCTGGGCCGGATGATGTTCCTGATCTTCATCCTGGCGTCGGCGGCGTTTTTGAGCGCCATCACGGCGATGCGCATTGCGATTCACGGGCGCGAAGTGACCATGCCCAACCTGGTGGGCAAAAATGTTTCCGAGGCCAGCCAGGAGCTGCAGGCGCGAGGATTGGTACTGCGCGTGGCGGACCGCATTTACAGCGACCAACCGATCAACGTGGTCGTGCGGCAAACTCCCCCGTCGGGCCTGCTGATGAAGGTTTCGCAACAAGCGCATGTGGTGCTGAGCCTGGGGCAGCGGCAATTGCAGATTCCGCTGCTGGAAGGCAATTCCCTGCGCGTATCGAGGATCGAGCTGCTGCGCGCGGGATTGCAGGTAGGCGAAGTTTCCGCGGTGACGATGCCCGCGGAGCCGATGGATACGGTGGTCATTCAAAATCCCAAACCGGGCGCGGGAGCGGCGACGCCGCGCGTGGATGTGCTCGTCTCTCAGGGACCGCACGACGTGGCCTACGTCATGCCGCATTTGATCGGACTGAATGAGGTTGACGCGCAGCACCGGCTCGACGTGGCGCAAATGCGGCGCAAAGTGAATTACGTGACCGCACCACAGTGGCCGCACGGCGCGGTGATCGACCAGTCCCCGATGGGCGGCGCGCGCATCCCGGCTTCCTCCACTATCGAACTCACCGTTGGGAATTAGACCCTCGCTAGAGTTGAAGTGAACTGTCGGGTGTAGCCTCATCGACGATCCCCCCAGACGCGAATTCGTTCCAGAATGGGAATTGCCGGTAAGCACGCCGCGAAGTGCGTGGCGTGAGGTAGTCAGCTCCCCCCTGTTTTTTTGTAAGTGTTGCATCTAAACGGTTTAGCTTCCAGGTAAGTCTTTTGTTTACAAGACTTGGCGGAGGAGTTCATAAGTGTTACATCTGAAGGACTTAGATCCGGGAAGCGTTTGAACGTTGCCATGGCGGGTTTTTCGCCGCAGTGACGAGACAGAGGGGCGTGCTGGGGATTGTGACTGACGGTCACGACTCATATTACCTTATAAGTACCGTTCCTGTCAATGAACAAGTGGAGGCCAGGAAAAGAGAAGAGTCTGTTGCGCTTACGCGTCTCCCGTGTTATACGTATTTTGCGTGTAACACGTGTAGCACGTGTTCCGGATTGAGGGGAGGGTATGAAACAGAATCTGACCATTAGCCTGGACCGCCAGACGATTCGCAAGGCCAAGATTGTCGCGGCCCGGCGGGAGACTTCCATCAGCGGACTGCTGGCGCAGCAAATTGAAATCCTGGTAGGCGAAGAAGAAGCCTACGAACGAGCGGAGCGCCAGGCGGTGGCGCTCCTCGAAGAAGGATTTCACTTGGGAGGCCGCGGGCCGGCCAGCCGGGAAGAACTGCATGAACGGTAAGACCTTCGTAGATACCAATTTGTTGATTTACGCTCACGATGTAGATGCAAAATCGAAGCATACGACGGCCAAGAAAATTTTGCGCGAGCTTTGGAGCGAGCGCGCGGGCGTTTTGAGCATGCAGGTCTTGCAGGAATTCTATGTGAATGTAACCCGGAAGATCCGCACTCCACTGCCGAAGGATTCGGCGCGCCTGGTGGTCAGCACTTATTCCCTGTGGTGCGTGGAAACGACCCCAGCTGAGCTTTCGGCGGCATTTCGAATCGAAGACGAATCGCGGATCGGCTTCTGGGATGCGCTTATCATGGCCGCGGCCGCCAAGAGTGGCGCGATACGGCTGCTGTCGGAAGATTTGAACCCGGGGCAGAAAGTTGCCGGACTTCTCATTGAGAACCCTTTTGCGGCGATCAGAGAATAGAAATCAGAAAAGGGAAAAGAGAACGACCCGACCCGCCAATCTGTTGAATTCATTTTTATAACCTCATATTGCTTCGGGCATCAAACTGGTCCACTGTATTGCCATAAGGAGGGACGATCATGAATTCCAAGCAAGTGGTTCTCATCACCGGTTCCAGCACCGGCTTTGGCAGGCTGTTCACGGAAACCCTGGCTCGTAAAGGGCACACCGTTTTCGCGACGATGCGCGACCCCGGAGGCCGCAATGCCAAGAATGCCTCCGAGATTCGCGCGCTTGCGGAAAAGGATTCCCTGCCCATTCATATCCTTGAGCTGGACGTGACCAACGATGCTTCCGTGGAGCGGGCTGTGGATGCCGCCGTCGCCAAAGCCGGCCGCATCGACGTGGCCATCAACAATGCCGGTTACTACCTTTCCGGGCTGGAGGAAGCGGTCACCACTGAACAAGCGCAGCGCCTGATGGACACGAATTTTCTTGGCCCAGTGCGCGTAGATCGCGCGGTGCTGCCGCACATGCGGCGCCAACGCAGCGGCATGCTGATGCACGTCAGCAGCGGCGCCGGCCGCTTGGTTCTTCCTTCCGCGGGTTTCTACTGCGCCAGCAAATTTGCATTGGAGGCGCTGGCCGAGGCTTATAGCTACGAACTTGCCGCGCAAGGGATTGAGTCCGTGATTCTCCAACCCGGTCAATATGAGACTTCTGTTTTCGGCAATACCGTTACGGCGGCCGACCAGGGTCGCACCGATACCTATGGACCTGCCAGGGAGTTTCCTGCCAAGATCAACGGCGCACTTTCCTCCACGGCCGGCAATGCGCAGGAAGTCGCGGACGCGGTTCTGCGCATTATCGAGACTCCCGCGGGAGAGAGGCAGTTGAGGTATTTCGTCAGCCCCCAGAATTTCGGTGTCGACGAGATCAACGCCGTCGCGAAGCAGGTGCAAGCCAACGTGCTGGAAGGCTTTGGCCTCGCTGCCGACACCAAATTCCTCAAGGGAAAAGCAGCCGGCGCGGTCTAGATCTCTTGCAGGTACGCTTCTCCTGCCCGGGTCGCGTTTAAAACAGCGGCTAACTAAAATAGAGAATTTAGAAAAGAGACTAGAGCAAGAGCGCTTTTCGGAAGTACGGCGCGGCCACGCGCCTATTGAATCAGGCTATAGACCAAGAGCGCGGCACGTTTGCTTTGCAGCGGCAGGCGAGAAAGGTCCACGCTTTCGCCCGGAGCGTGAAAACCTGCTCCGGGAGCGCCGATACCATCCAGAACGTCGGCAAAAGGAGCAACGAACGAGGCGTCGCCGGCACCACGCGACATGGGGTCCATGGCTTCCATTGCCGGCACGCCCAGCGCGCGATTCGCTTCGTTCAATTTTGCCAAAAGAGCGAGGTTGCCAGGAGTTGGTTGCATCGGCGGGTAGTCGTCCGTAAATCGAATTTCGGCATTGGTTCCGGGCAGGCTTCGCGCCACGATCGCTTGCATCTTTTCCTTCGCATGGGCAAGTTGCTCCGGGTAGAGCGCCCGAATATCCCCACTGGCGCGGGCTTCGCCCGGCACGATATTCGCCTTCCCGAAGACGGAAGCTTCGCCGCTCGATTCGACTTTTATATTGGAGCCGCCAAGGGCCATGCCGACGCTATAGGTCATGTTGGGCTCACGCAGGGTGTCGTGAAACTGCGACAGAATCCGGCTCAGCTCAAAAATAGCGCCATCTCCCATTGCGGAAGAAAAGATCTGACTGGAGTGACCGGATTTGGCCTGGACACGCAAATCCCAAAAGGTTGAGCCCCGGCGGGCAGTGACGGCATAGTCTTTGCCCCCTTGGCTAATCTCGGGCTCAAAAGACAACACGGCGTCGCTGTTTTTGGCTGCGGCGACCAGCGCTTTTCGCGCCATTTCCGGCGGGTCACCAACCGATTCTTCGTCACCGGTTAGAAAAACGGTGATCGTTGCAGCGTCCAGAGCGCCTACGCTCTTGAGGGCCTTCAGGGCGGAGAGAATGACAACAATTCCACCCTTCATATCGCCCGTCCCCGGGCCAACAGCGGTATCGCCGTCACGCACAAATTTCTGAAACGGGCTGGAGGGCTCGAAGACGGTATCCATGTGCCCGATGAGCAGCACGCGCTTGCCGCGATGGCCCTTGTGTTCGGCGATGAGAGAGGGAGCGCGCTTCACGGTATCCATGGGGACCCATTGGACGGTAAAGCCGAGAGCCTGAAACTCGTGCTCGAGCGCCTTGCCGACCTCAAGGACACCAGCCGTGTTGAAGGTTCCCGAATTGATGTTGACGATTCGTTCGAGCAGCGCAACCGGCGCTTGCCCTTGTTCATCAATGGAGCGAACGAGAGCCGCCTGCTGTTGGGAGATTTGCTTTCCGGGCGATGGGGTCGAAAACAGAATAACCGTGAGGATGAAAAGCAGGTGTCGAAGAGAGCTGCGCAAGAGGCTCACCTCAGTAGACAGTAGAATTCGCTATTGCAAATAGACTGCTGAATTGCGCGGTAGTCTAGCACGAGAATAATTACATCGGCGAATCAAGCACTTGGCATCGCCACTCCGACCGGCGCGTTGCCACACAAAGAGTGCGAGTGCTAGGCTCTCCAAGCCGTGGCACCGAAACGCCCAAAAATCGGAGCAATTCGCACGCCGACGCTTTTTCCGATGGAGAAGCTGGATCAGGGTAACAAACCCGCCAGCTCGCTCGGTGTCGAGAGGCCGTACTCCGAACCGGGAATCTATCTCGGCACGTCATCGTTCACGGCTTCGGGATGGGAAGGCAATTTCTATCCCGCCGGGATGAAGCCACGCGAGTTCCTTTCCTACTACGCAACGCAGTTCAGCACGGTGGAGGTAGATAGCACATTCTACGGCACGCCCAGCGCCTCCACGGTAACTGGATGGTATGAGAAGACGCCGGCGGATTTTCCATTTGCCGTAAAAATTCCGCAAATCATCACGCACGAAAAGGTGCTACTGGACTGTGAAGCGGAGACCGATGAGTTCGTTACGCGGATGGAGCTGCTCCGCGAGAAGCTCGGCCCGATGCTCCTGCAGTTTCCGCACTTCGACCAATACGCGTTCAACAGCATCGCGGAATTTCTTCCGCGGCTACGATTTTTTCTAAAGCGGGTACAGGGTATGTCCAGCTGCAGGTTTGCGGTGGAGATTCGAAACAAGAGCTGGCTGGATGCCAGGTTCGCGGACGTGCTGCGGGAATACAACACCGCGCTGGTGCTGAACGACACGTCGTTTGTGCCAAGGCCGTGGGAGAGGAAAGAGCAGTTTGACCTGGTCACCGCGGACTTTAGCTACGTGCGATGGCTGGGAGACCGAAAAGGCATCGAAAAACAGACGAAGACGTGGGACAAACCGATCATCGACAGGCAGGACGATTTGAGGAGATGGGTGGAGTTGCTGCGGCGGCTGGTCAGCGACAAGCGCATTCGAAGGATTCTTGCCTTCGCGAACAACCACTACGCCGGGCATGGGCCGTCGACTGTGAAGTTATTTTGGGATTTGTGGACCAAGAACAAGTAGAAAATAGAAATTGGAAATTAGAAAGGGAGAAGAAAAAAATCCGCCCTTCGACTGCGTCGAACGACACGGCGCCCACCCGCTGATCAAATCTATGGCTTGGCAGGGCGCTGCGGTGCAATGTTTTGGGCTACGACCCATGCGGCGGAGGCAATCGCCCAGGAGATGAAGAAGGCCGTCCACGGCAGCCGGGCTTTGGGGGCGGCGAGGATCGCAGGAGCCCAAACGAGAAGTGTAAACACGCTGATCATGCCCGCTTCGGCCCACACGGCTATGCGGGGCAAGATGGAGAACAGCACACCGAGGCCGCAGGCGATCTGTCCGGCGCCGGTGAGGTAGGCCCAGCCCACACGATAAGGAAGCCACGCTGGTACGAACTCGACGGTCTCCTTGACATAGACGAGATGGGAGAGTCCGATCGGGATGAGAGAAACGGCAAAGAATAGGCGCGCAAGGCGAATACCCTTCTCGCCCGTGAGGAAAGTGAACGGCGAACCGTCTCGCAGCGCGGCGAGTCGGGCAAACAGAACCCATCCTCCGGCGAGAAGCACAGCCAGTTCGCCAAAGCCGAGCCAGACAGCTTCGATCTGCGGCGCAACCACCAGCGCGGGTACCTTCAGCAGAGCCCAGACGACGAGATAGGAGAACAAGATGCGGGCCGACCATGCCGCTGTGGTTGTGAAAAGAAGTCCAATACCACCCAGCACCATGAGGAAGCCAGAACCGTAGGCGAGGATCGTACGGCCTGGAACCCATGCGGCGACGGGTTGCCAGACCAACGCGAAATCGCCGTAGATCAGAGCGAGGATGCCGAGGCCGATCATCCCGACGGCAAAGAGTGTCAAGGCAGGCTGCTGGCTGCGGTTCATCGGATTTCGACGCTATTAAAAAGGCTGAGTCCTGTCAATCCATAGCTGCTCCACACGCGCAGGATTAGCGGTATGGGCGGCACCAAGAAGAGTAGGTAAAGACAAAGCCAATGACCCAAGGCGCGAGGCCGGCACCCCCGCGATCTCTCGATCGAGGTCCTTACTTCCTCGCTGTTGGGACGCGGCGCTTCAGGTCTTCAAACCAGTTGAGCACAACAATGATTTGCGTAGGCGCCCCTTGGTCGCTAGGCTTAAGCATCAGGAAACGCTGGCCATCGGGAGAAACGTCGTAGTTGGGAAACGTGTAAGGGGTAGGAATGTAAGGGCCCTCAAATAGCACGCGAGGCCTACCTGCAGAAAAGCGGGGCTGAGTGGCAATGTCAACGGCCATCATCTTGTCGCCGCTCCGAAAGAACAGCTCCCGACCATTGCGGTTCCACACTGGCTCAGTGCCACCTTCGGTTGAGATTTGCCACTTGCCGCCAGGGCCCGGATACGGCTGAACGTAAACCTCATATCTGCCGGATTCATCCGATACGTAGGCCAGCAAGTGCGAGTCGGGAGAAAAGCGAGGCGCGCTCTCGTTGAACCGAGTTTGGAGAAAAGGCTGCGCTGTGCGATCGCTCAGGCGCAACACCCAAATGTCATAGCCTGTGGCAGGGTTGACTTCGATGAACGCCAGCAGCTGCCCATCCGAGGACCAGGAATTCGGGGATTGGAGGTTTTCACTGTTGGTCAGTCTTTCCAACCCTCCGCTGCCGTCAGCCAGCCGCCAGAAAAGGTTCAGGGAGCCCTCGGGGCCGGATTGAAACGCTATGCGTTTACCATCGGGCGCCCAAGCTGGATTGGAATTCAGATTTCCCTCAAACGTAAGCCGCTTCAAGGTTTCGTCGGAGAAATCGTAGAGCCAGAGCTGTGTATCCTGCTCGTCAATGATTACGGCAACCCGACGTCCATCGGGGGAAGCCTGGGGCTGGCGATAAGCGCGCGGGGGAGCGGCCAAGGGCTGCTCTGTTCCGTTGCGACTAACCCACACCAGCCTGCGTTGGGCGGACTGCACGCCGCCAGGAACATAAACTAGCGATCCTGTCGAGGAAATGCTGAATTGGCTGTCTCCAACGGATGAGGATTGCAAAACGCCTTCAACGACGGGGACCGGCGGGCCCAGGACCGAGAGACGCTGTGGGTCGAACGGGGAAGCCACCAAAGTTCCGCCCTGCGCATAAACCAGGTGGCCGGAGGAGGAGTAGCGGGGGCTTGTCCCCCCCTTGACCAGGTAGCGCCGCTCGCCCGTCACGTTGGAGTGGGCCACGATCTTAGCGCGAGTCCAATTACCGGGGTTGGCCCCGGTAGCAAAAAGCAAAGCTTTGCCGCCAGGCAAAAAGTCCGGCCAGCGGTCGCTAAACTCACCTTTTTCGAAACGAGTCAGCGGTTGCGATGGGCCCCCCGCGTCCGGTACTTGCAAAAGAACCGAGTTATTTGTGGGCGCGAAAGCAATCGTTCCAAGGTCGCTCCAACTGGCCCCGTTCGCGAGTGCAACCTCGCTCAATGTGATCGCGGCTCCCCCGCTGACTGAGATCTTTTTCAGCTTTTGGCCCGCGAAAAATCCGAGCCACTGTCCATCGGGAGAAAAGAAAGGATCGGTAGCTCCTTCGGTGCCGGAGATGGGCTTCGCATCCAAACTATCCATGGCCCGCAAATAAATCTGTTGAGTGCCACGTCGGATAGCAACATATGCGAGGCGCGTCCCGTCGGGAGAGAGAGCTATTGCCGGACCGTTTTCCAGCAACACCAATTGTTGGTCCTGCGGCAGTGTGATTGTAAGGCGGCTCACGGGGCGTCCCGGGGAGGGCTTCAGACTCCAAGCGGTAAGGCCCGCGGCCGCCGCCAGAAACAGGGCGACCACTCCCCACAACAGCTCTCTTCGCCAACTCGCAGGGTTTGCACTCGCAGTGCCAACCCCGAGAGTGTGGCCTTGGGAACTGTTGTCGGCAATCCATTTCAACTCCAATTCCAAATCGCGTGCCGCCTGCCAGCGGTCGTCCGGCTCTTTTGCGAGGCATCGCTTGACTGCACGCTCGAGCGCTGGAGGAGCCATGGGCTGCAACGTGCTGATGGCCACAGGCTCCTTTCCCAGAATCGCCGAGGCCACGCTGAACTGGCTTTTGCCGGGAAAGGCGCGCTGTCCAGTCACCATTTCGTAGAGCACGGCTCCAAAGGAAAAAATATCGCTCCGCCCGTCCACTTCTTTCCCTTCCAGTTGTTCGGGTGACATATACCGTAAGGTTCCGACGATGGTGCCCTGCTGTGTCACGGAAGCGTCGTCCGTCACCGCGGCCGTCAGAGTCGCGCCGTTGGACAGCTGGACTGACGTTCTGGCCAGCCCGAAATCGAGCAGCTTCGTGCCAGAGTTTGCCAGCATGATGTTGCCGGGTTTCAGATCGCGGTGGATGATTCCTTGTCGGTGGGCTTTGTCGAGCGCATCCGCAATTTGCATCCCGTACTTCAGCACTTGTTCCGGCAGCAACGCCCCTTTTTCCAGGCGCTGTGCCAGCGACTCGCCCTCGACGCACTCCATAACCAGGTAATCGATCCCGTTCTCTTGCCCAACGTCATAGAGCACGCAAATGTGGGGATGATTCAGGCTGGAAATGGTTTTGGCTTCGCGTTCGAAACGTTGCTTGCGGACACGATCGGAAGAGAGGTGCGCTGGGAGGATTTTTATGGCTACTGTGCGGTCGAGCCGCGTATCTTTTGCGCGGTAGACTTCTCCCATCCCGCCCGCGCCGATGGCAGCCAGGATCTCGTAGGGTCCCAACCGGACGCCGGGGGATAGTGGCATTTGGGCGCCATTCTACACTGAAAAAGTTGGTCACAGCCAAGTGCGGAGTGGGCATTTTTTCGTGACCGGGTGCATATTGAAAAACGTATTCGGAACAATCGCGAGAATGCAATTAGCCACGAAGAACCGCGCAGTGTTTAGGGAAGATTCCGAGGGGTCGCTCCCAGATTTGGGAGAGTAAGAGCACATTCAGAAACAATCCAAATGTCCGATCAACGCATGCGGGCTCAATGAGTTGGCGATTTGCCGCCGGACAAATTGGGGCCGAGGATAACTTCCGAGAAGGCAACTGTCCGTGCACAATAATGCCACTTGGCCAGTGCTAGAGAAAGTGGTGTGATGTTACCTTTAACTTAGGGACGGGCGGGAAGGATACTGGTCCAGTTCTGGAGAACGGTAAGAGGACGATTGTTTTCGTCGGCAGCGACGACCAGAAGGAAGCGCTTGCCGTCGGGACTGACATCGTAGTCGATCATGCCGACACGATAGATGCGAACCGAGGGGCGATAGGAGAAGAGCCGGACTGCATGGCCAACCTCGATGCTTCCGTCCTTCTCGCGCATGTCGACGGTCATCATTTCGTTGCGGCTGGAAATGAAATAGAGCTGCTTGCCATCGCGGCTCCAGCGCGGCCAGTGTCCGCCATCGGTGGAGGCCTGCCACATGCCATTTCCGCCCGAGAATGGAACTACAAAAATCTGAGGAGTCCCGTTCGCCAGCATAGTGAAGGCAATAAACCTGCCGTCCGGCGAGAATTGACCGCTCGTCTGCGTCCCGGTGTTCGCAACGGGCAGCACGCGCGGTTTTTCCTTGGAATCAAGCGGAACAACGCTGACTTCCGAATCTCCGCTCGTCAGATTGGCGCTTTCCGTAAGCAGATAACGTCCATCGGGAGACCAATCCGTGGCGCTATCGGCCGAGGGGAGTTCCTGAAGCGTGGTGGATTCCCCTGCGCCGGAAGAGGAACGTGTAACGACGCGGAACATGCTGTTGGGCATACCAAGAGTGACGGTAAACCGGGAGCCGTCGGGTGACCACGTTGGTTCCCCCGCGATGAAGCCGTCAAACGTTAGACGCGTCTTTTGCGGCCCGGAGGAATTGTAGAGCCACACGTCGTGCGTTGGGTCGCCACTGGTTACCAGAAATCGCTGGCCGTCTTTGGAAAGCCGCGGGCCCAGATAAACGCCTTGCTCGCCGACATAGCTCAAATGTTTGCCGCTACGATCAACCCATTCGAGGCGGGACTGGGCCATGGCGGCGCCTGTCTGAAAAATCAGCGTATTCGACACCAGGGAAGCGGTAAAGGTGGAGTGCCAGACGCCGAGGTCCAATACCACGCTGTCAACCACCGGGTGGGGAGAGCCGGACAGCGAAAGCGAATGGAGGTCGAAAGGCTGCGCAAGGAGAGTAGAGTCCCTGACGTAGAGGAGATTGCCCTGCGCATAAGCCGCGCCGGCAAGTGAAGCAACGAGGAAGCGATTGAGTTTGCCATCGAGCGAGGCGACGTAAATGCCGTTTTGCTCACCCTGTGGAGAAGAGTGATTGGAAGCAACGTAGAGAAAATGCTGGCCGTCCGGGAGAAAGAAAGGCCAGCGATGTGTGGTGTGGAGTTTGGTATCGAGCTTGGTGATGGGAGCGGAAGCGCCACCGGTGACGGGAACCTGATGGATAACGTCGCGAGGGCCGGGCGTGAAGAGAATGACGCCGCTGGAGCCCCAAGCGCCGCCGCGGGACGCGGGCGCGTTACACAAACTGCGCACAACACCGCTATTGACCTCCAGAGTTTTCAGTTTGCCGTCGGTGAAAAAACCGATACTCAAGCTGTCGGGAGACCAGAAAGGATTCTGGGCGCCATGAGCCCCGGGAAGAGTGTGTTCCGATCCTGTGCGCAGAGAGCGAAGCCAAAGTTCGCCCCCTGCGCCGAAAACGAGAGAGCTGCCATCGGGGGAAAGAGCGGGCTGTGTGCCCATGTCTCCTTCGATCTCGAAGGAAGTTCCGGCCGGCGGGATGATGGACGAGAAGACTGGGAACGGAGGAGTGGGGTTACCGGGACGGCGCAAAAAGAAAATACCGAGCGCGGCGATTAAAGCGAGAACAGCGAAGGACCAGGCAAGAAGCTCACGGCGATTCTTTTTGCGCGTTACCGGGAGCGCAGCGCCGGACGATTGCGACGAGGGATCGCTGCTGGAGATGGATTTTAGCTCGAGCGCCAGGTCGCGCGCGGATTGCCAGCGGTCGTCCGGATCCTTGGCCAGGCACCGGCGCACGATGTGGTCAAGTGAGCGAGGCGTGAGCGGCTTGATGCTGGAAATGGGCGCAGGCTCTTTTTCGAGGATGGCGGAGGCCACGCTGAACTGGCTCTTGCCCTCGAAGGCCCTTTTGCCGGTGAGCATTTCGTAGAGGACCGTGCCGAATGAAAAGACGTCGCTGCGGCCATCGAGCTCTTTGCCTTCCACTTGCTCGGGCGACATGTACTGGTAGGTGCCGACGATGGCGCCTTGCTCGGTGACGGGAGAGTTGGCCGCAACATTGGTGAGAGTGACGCCGCCGGCTGGCGCGATGGTGGGCTTCGCGAGGCCGAAATCGAGCAGCTTGGCGCCGGTCTTGGTGAGCATGATGTTGCCGGGTTTCAAATCGCGGTGGACGACGCCGCTGCGGTGAGCTTTGTCGAGCGCGTCGGCGATTTCCGTCCCAATTTTTAGAACCTGCTCCGTCGGAAGCGGGCCTTTGGCCAAGCGCTCAGCCAGGCTCTCGCCCTCGATACATTCCATGACCAGGAAATCCGTGCCGTTCTGTGAGCCGACGTCAAAGAGAGAACAGATATTCGGATGATTCAGCGCGGAGATGGTTTTGGCTTCGCGTTCGAAGCGAAGCTTGCGCGCGGGATCGGCGGAAAGATGCGCCGGAAGAATCTTGATGGCAACCGAGCGGTCGAGCCGCGTGTCGCGAGCGCGGTACACTTCCCCCATACCACCTGCGCCTAGGGGAGACTGAATTTCATACGGACCGAGCTTGGTGCCTGGAGCAAGAGGCATGGTTGGACGAGATTATAGAATGGAATACCAGGCAAGAGACAGTTCGCTTGTAGGGAACTGCCGAATCGTCTTGGCAGTTGGTGTCCTCGCTACCATCCTGCTTCGGGCTACCCAAGCTCCCAATGATCGAGACTACTTGTCGGGAGTTGACTGATTAGCGTCGAACAGTTGCTTAGATGCTGAGCCGGAAGGATACTGACCAAGCCAAAACAGCCAGACACGGCGACCTGAAAGCAGCCGCATTCTTCTCATCGCAGATGTAGACAGGTTCGGACAAAGCAATACGGGAACCAGATTCTTTACGATCTGCGTAATGCCGCGTTTACGCGGCTAATCGAACACATTGACTACGCCGCCCACGGGCAGTTCGAGGTTGGCGCACGGAAGGCCAGCATAAAAAGGGAGGAAGATATCTTGATAAAAGCCCGACGCAGGCTGACGGTTCCGCTCACGCTGTTCCTTATCCTCCTTAACGGACGACTTGCGCTGGCGCAAGACGGGAACAAACTACAAATTGGTTTTTCCATAGAAGCGATGAAGGGAGAGCGTTGGCAGACGGACCGGGATTCCTTTGAGGCGCGGGCTAAGCAGTTAGGTGCGGAGGTGGTCTCCAGCGACGCCAACGGAGACGATGATCGCCAGTTCCAGCAAGTGAAGGACATGCTCAAGGCCGGTATCAAAGTGCTCGTTTTGCTACCGCACGATACTACGAAGGCCGGCCGGATGGTGGACGCGGCGAAGTCGGCCAATGTCAAGGTCATCAGTTACGATCGCCTGGTGCTGAACAGCGATGTCGATCTTTACGTGAGTTTTGACCGGGTTGAGATCGGCAGGATGCAAGCGGAATCTCTGGTAAGAATTGCGCCCAGAGGAAATTATGTGCTGATCGCGGGTTCTCCCAATGATGAGGGTGCGAAAACCCTGCATGACGCACAGATGAGCGTTCTACAACCCTATATTGATCGAGGCGAGATCAAGGTGATCGCGGATGCGTATACCAAAGAATGGCTGCCTTCCGAGGCGTACCTTTTTACGCTGAAGGCTATTGATTCCGCCCAGGGCCAGATCGCTGCGGTTCTCGCTTCCAATGACGGAATGGCCGGCGGTGCGATTCAAGCGCTCCGCGAACACAATCTCGCCGGCAAAGTGGCGGTTTCCGGCCAGGATGCGGATTTGGCCGCTTTGGTATGCATCGCCCAGGGCACGCAGACAATGACGGTTTACAAGCCCATCATCAGGGAGGCGGAAAAAGCCGCGGAGGAAGCGGTTCGCCTGGCGAAGGGGGAGAAGCCACACGCCGACGGAACAATAAGCAATGGCAAGGTAAAGGTGCCTGCCATAATGCTGAAACCTGTAGTGGTGACGAAGGAAAATATCAAGACAACGGTTGTCAAAGACGGATTCCAGACGCTAAAGAGCATTAACCAAGCGTTGCCTGAAGATCAACAGATCAAGTAGGGCAAATTCCTCCATAGGATTGAGCTTGCCGTTCGCTTCGGGCAACAATTTCATCACTTCTTTGATTTCGAAAGAGAATTCCTCTGTTTACTTGCCTGCTAAACGGGGTAATCGCACAAGTAGAATCTTCGCAAACCGCAAATCAGAAATTAGCTTGCCGTCGCAGAATAGGCGATCACGGATTCAATAGGGATAAGTAAGAAACTGAAATACTGCAACTTCATCTTAGTAGGCAATCAGGAGCGCCTGCCGATTACGAAGGCTGGCTGTCCTATACGGGACAGTTTGGCGGTTCGCAAGGTGGCATAGTTGTGAGATGTCACTGGCGTTGGTGAGAAGAGTCATCTTGCGGGTTGTTGGAGCGTCACGCGCGGCTTTGTGGAGGATCGAACAGAGCGGGGAGCGAAGCGAGAATGCCGGTGTTGGCGTGTTGCCGCCAAAGACCTTGCGCCGCATGACCAGCTCCACGATGCGAGCAGCACGTGACTCGGGGCAATCAGGATGAAGAGCACGCGGCGCGAACTGCTGAAGGTCGGAGGCAGGACAATTCTGGCGGCGGCGATTGGACGAAGCGGCCTGGAGTTCGGAAGTGAATTCGAAGGCGAAAAAGGTCCGAAAGATTTAGCGAAGTTGAAATTCTCCCAGCCTCTGCGGGTTCCCCCCATACTAAGTCCCGTTCGAAGTGACGCGACGACGGACTACTACGAGATCACCCAAAAAGAAGCGGACGTCGAATTCATGCCGGGGATTCGGACGCGCATCTGGGGCTACGAAGGGATGTTCCCCGGGCCGACGATCAAGACGCGCCGTGGCCGAGCCGCGGTCGTGCGGCAGACGAACCGGCTGCCTGGTGATACCGTTGTGCACCTGCATGGAGGCGTGACCGAACCTGCTTCCGACGGGTTTCCGACCGACATGATTATGCCGGGCGAATCAAGATCGTATGTGTATCCAAACCAGGCTCGAGGGGCAACGCTGTGGTACCACGATCACGCGATGGATCATACCGCGCACAACCTGTACATGGGGCTGGCGGGGCTTTACATCATTGAGGATGAAAGCGAGGCCGGCCTGGGATTGCCAAGCGGGGAATACGATGTGCCGTTGATTCTGCAGGACCGCTCCTTCGGCCAGGACGGCAACTTTTCCTATCATGCCGGGCGAGCAGGTCGCATCGGCGCGCGCGGGGCGGTGATGCTGGTCAACGGCGTGTCGTGGCCGCGTTTTGAAGTGGCCACGCGAAAGTATCGGTTCCGAATCCTGAATGGCTCGAACGCCACAGCATTCGAGATCGCGCTTGGAAACGGGCGGCCGCTGACGCAGATTGCGACGGAAGGCGGATTACTTACGAGGCCGACCGAGTGTCCGAGTATCCCGCTGGCGATGGCTGAGAGGACCGAGGTGATCGTCGATTTTTCGGGATATCCCCTTGGCACGCAGATTGTTTTGAACAACGTGGGGGGCGAAGGCCCGAAAAGCGAAATCATGCGCTTCGATGTAACGCGCGAGGAACGCGACGAGAATACCATTCCCGAAAAACTGAGCGATTGGGAACCGCTTGACCCGAAACTTGCCGTGCGGACGCGTGAAATCGAGTTTGGAATTTCGATGGAGTTTAATATTCATCCGCTCATCTGGACGATTAACGGCAAAAAATTCAATCCGAATGCGAGCCTGGCGAACGTGGAGTACGGCCAGGTGGAAATCTGGCATCTGAAGAATCGAAAGTTTGGATCGCTGGAGAAGCTCCATCCTGTGCACGTGCATCTGGTCAATTTCCAGATTCTCGAACGAAACGGAGAACCTCCGAAGCCGTGGGAGCGAGGCTGGAAAGACACTGTTTCGCTGGGCAAGGGAGAAGAAGTGAAGATCATCATGAAGTTTGACGGGCACCGGGGCCGCTACCTGATGCACTGCCACAATCTTGAGCATGAGGATCACAACATGATGGCGCGGTTTGATGTGGTCTAGCCATCGCTGGAGCGAACAGGTGCCGCAGGACGAGTAAGCCCAAGCAAGTAAAATACGCTTCGCGGATCCAGTTCCTCGCGCCGGCGGTTATTGCAGCTTCGTATATTCGGCTTTGGCTTCCTTCAGGATGGGAATGTCAGGGTCAGCATCTTTCCAGAACGTGAAGAAATCCTGATAGGCGGTGCGGGCTTTTGCGGTGTCTCCCCGCGCGGTGCGGGCACGGGCGATAACTAGAACTGCCAGTGCTGCGATCGGTTCATTGGTTACTACCCCACGATGGTTGAGAATTTTCTGGAATTCAGCCGCCGCCTCGTTGCCCTTATGCGCAGCCAAATAGGCTTCTCCACGCACATAGACGGCATAGAGAGAAGGCGTAAAAGCAGAATCGCCGGGCTGTCCGAACTCGAAGGGAATCGCAACGCTTAAAGTCTCGATGGCTTTGGCAGAATCGCGGTTGTTTACGGCGACTTGCGCTCGGATAGTTGGTAAGTAGTTGAATCTCACTAAAGTATCTTCCGGAAATCGCTTGGCTAAGCCATCAGCCAGTTTTTGCGCTTGTAATGTTTCGCCTGCAAAGCCCAGAGCAAGCGCTGCTCCAAATGTCACATCCCGGCCATTCGAAAGCGCCAGTGCTGCGTCTGCGTGCCGCCGTGCGTCGGCGAGATTGCCGAAGAGGGCTTCCCACAGGGCGGCATCGTCTTCATAGCCCGCGGCTGTTTCGTTCTCTTTTACTTGTTGAGCGGAAGCGATCGCCTGGCGTGAAAACTCGCGGGCCTTTTCCAGTCGGCCGAAAAATGCGGCTGTATCCGCCTCGGCTCCCAGAAGCATGTCTCGTACTCCCGGTTTGTCCGCGGACCAAGCCACTTGGCGCGCCATCCCTCTCGCGTCATTCTGCAAGAAGGCCAGCCGGTAGGAATAGAAGCACAGAAAAGGAGAATCGAGGTTTTTTGCGTGCGCCTCCTCGGCCGCTGTGTGCGCTTCATCCAGGCGATTCAGATGAGAATAGCTCTGGACGAGGTTGGCGTACCTCAGACTGCTCTCGGGATGACGGCGAAGTGCCTCGCTTGTTTCCTCAAGGCTTCTTTCATATTGCCCGAGATAGCCGTACACGAGTCCTAAATTGCCCACGGGTACGTCATCTCGGGGATAAACTCGAGCCCAGAGTTCATAGACTTGGAGCGCCTTATCCAGATTACCGACGACCAAGTCGTGATAATAAGACTCAATATAGTATTTTTCTCGTTCGCTCACCCGCTCGCGTAACTCGTACGCCTTCGTCATGATCTCGCCGGCTCGGTTCCTCTCTCCCAAATTCGAGTAGCTCGTCGCAAGCAAGGCATAGGCCATTGCGAATTTCGGGTCCAATTCAATGGCTCTTTCAAATAGTGGAACGGCCGCTTCGTCGCCTTTTGTGTCCTTGATCTCGTATCCCAGGCTGTAAGCATGCAGCGCATCGAGTGACGATGTGGTGGCTTGCTCAATTGTCTTATCAAACCTCTCGATGGAACTCAGAGATTCACCCAACTGTTTGCGAAGCCGCGTCGCGGCTTTCGAAAGCGCTCCCAGCACCTCCTCCTTGCTTGCCGCCTCCTCCTGTTCGTGGGCGAGCATTAGGCCACTGTGCCCGTTGACCGCCACCAGAGTGAGGACGTAGTGGCTCCCTAACGGAGAAATCGTTCCCGCGACGAACGCCTTCAATCCCTGGCGTTCGCAGATTTCCCTCCCCATTTCCGCTGTGATTCGGTCATCGGAAGCGTGTCCCATCATCTTCAGCGTCTCCCGGACCTGTGGCCCCGGCAGGAAACTCAAGTACGGTGATTGCTGGAGTTGCACTGCAAGGCCCTGCCGGAGCGTGCCATCAAAAATGGCCTCCCCGGTCTTGTTCTCGAAATCTCCCAGCAGAAGCGTGTCTTTGGCCGTAAACATCACTGGTCGGTGCGTACGCCAGTAGAGTCCACCAATGATGAGGACGAGCACCACGAACGCCGCCACGGATGCCACCATCCTCCGGCGACCACGCCCTCGTTTCTCGGCCGGCTCCGGCTGCGAAATCACTTCCTTCCGTTTTTCACTGGAGCGAGGACCGCTTTTGACTGGTAATGGGACGTACTCCTCTTCGTCTTCTTCGATTACTGGCGCTCGGTCGGACTGTGTGTCTCGCATCAATCGTTGCAAGTCCGTGCGAAGGTCAGACGCAGTCTGGTAGCGAAGATTGCAATCCTTCTCCAGCGCCTTATTGATAATGTCTTCCAGCTTGGGTGGAATCTCAGGGTTGAGCCGGACGGGGGCCACTGGAGTGCGATTCAAGATGGCCTCCGTGATCACGCCCGAGCTCTCACCACGGAACGGCATTCGTCCGGTAACCATCTCGTAGAGAACCACGCCGAAGGAGAACAAATCCGTGCGGGCGTCCAGTTCTTTGGCGCGTACTTGCTCGGGCGACATGTAATGGACCGTGCCGAGAGTAGCGCCCGTGCTGGTCAGGTGCTCCGCGCTGGAGGCCAGCGTTTCGTCACCTATGACTCCTGCCATGGCAGCCTGACGGCTAGTGACGTAGGCCACTTTGGCTAACCCAAAGTCGAGGATCTTGACGTGGCCGCGCTTGGTCACAAAAATGTTCGCGGGCTTGATATCGCGATGAACGATACCCTCGGCATGCGCCGCATCAAGCCCTTCGGCAATTTCGATGGCAATCGCTACGATGCGCTGGGTATCCAATGTATGGGCGGCAATGAGATATTTGAGAGTCACGCCATCCAGATACTCCATGGCGATAAATTGCTCTCCTTCATGCTCCCCGATTCCATGGATCGTGCAGATATTCGGATGATTCAACGCAGAAGCGGCTTGGGCCTCCCGACGAAATCGTTCCAGGGCTTGAGGGTCCCGGGCTAACTGGTCTGGAAGGAACTTCAGCGCGACAAACCGGTGGAGGGTGAGATCCTCAGCCTTATAGACCACACCCATGCCTCCACCACCGAGTTTCTCCAGCACCCGGTAGTGCGAGATGGTTCGACCCGTCACGGAATTGGATTCGGGCATGCTTGATGTTGCGCCAGTTAAGCGTGTGCACCTACTGATAAAATTAACAGTCGTGCTGGGAGGGGGCAAACTCAGACCGCGAGGGTCCTATTGTGTGGGGAACCTGGGGACGACTGAGGCTGAGGACCGGATCGAAGCGTTCTCCGCGGGTCAAAACAAGACCCAGAGAAGCGCCGAGGTATCTGTTGCCGCCTTAGAGGATCGCGAAGCCGTCGTCAGTCGGATTCAACTAGGGGACTTCGGGAGGAAGCGCATGCAGGGGCAGTAGCCCTTGCGGTCGCCGGGGCACTGGCAGGCGTATTTGAGAGCGGCGTGGTTGATGGCCCGGTGGCCGCAGGTGCAGAGTTCGCGGCCGAGGGTTTGCAGTTCTTCCGGACTGAGGCCGCGAGCTCCGACGGCGGCTTTTTTCTGTTCGGGAGTCTTAGCGGTCATCGTTCCTTATTGGGTTGCTCGCCGGCCGCGCAGACCACGCTTGCCGGGAGCAAGAAAACTGGAGCCCTGACCCCAGCACCATTATCTTGCGACACTATGGCAATGTTTTCCAGTGCTCGTTCCAACCGCACAGCGATGACGACACACACGACGGACTGAACCTTCGCCGTGAAACCATTGCGAGACACAATAACAGCGTCCCGGCGAGATTCGGAGAAAGAGGATTACTTCGCGGCGTCCTTTTTGTGCAGGGTGGTGCACATGGTCAGAGCGGTGTTGGGATCGACGGCGCTGTCGCCTTCATCGATCAACTGGATAACGCCCTGCTTGTCGATGACAATGTTGGCGCGCAGAGCCCACTCATACGTTTCATCCTGGACATTGTATCCCTTAAGGATGCCGTAGGTCTTGAGCATTTTGCGGTTCATGTCGCTGAGAAGCGGGAAGGTAACGCCGATTTGTTTGGCAAACGCGGCGTTGGCGGCGGGACTATCCAGAGAGACTCCAAAAACTTCCGTATCCGAGGTGTCGATTTTGCCTGAGGCGATTCCAGCCTGGACCGCCTGAAGTTGCTTCGTTCAACCACCGGTGAAAGCCAGGACGTAGACGGCAAGAAAGACGTTTTTCTTGCCGTGGTAGTCGCTCAACTTCACGGTTTTCCAGCCGTCGCTGAGAAGAGTAAAGTCCGGGGCGGTGTCACCGACCTTGAGGGACATCTTGGCAACTTGAGACTTTTCGGCCTGCGGCAGCACCGGGGCGGCAGCGAGGGCGGCAGCGATCAGGAGGCCGAGAGCGATCTTGCGTTTCATAGAAAACCTCTTATGAGTCAAAAAGCGAGCAACAGCGGAAGCTTACACCCCGCCTGTCGAGTAATACCACAGGAATGGCCAAAATATTCCCTAATATTCGCGAGACGGGAATCGGAGGAACTTAAGCGGTCTGAATCGCGTATCTATGAGCACGAGGAGGTCTTGTGGGCAAACAAAACAATAATAATGGGAAGCTACAGGGGCTTTGCCGCGGAGCCGGTGCTATTGGGAGCCTTGTGCTCTTCGGAACTTTCTTTGCTGTTGTTGGTGCGCTGTCCTTGATTCAAGCTACACCATCCAGAGCAGGCGTCAGTTGGGGAGATCAGGATAAGGACGGGGCTGGTGTGACCATCAGCAAGCAGGCAACTCCTAAAGAAGTGGGATTGCCCGCCTATCCTGGAGCAAAGTTGCACAAAGACGAAAAGGACGATTCACCTTCTGTTCAATTGGGACTGTGGGGGAGCACGTTTGGATTCAAGCTGGCGGTGATGAAGATGGAGTCCGGCGATGCGCCGGGGAAGATTGCGGATTTCTATAAAAAGGCACTGGCGAAGTACGGGACGGTCTTGGATTGCTCTGAAGCCTCGCAAAGAAAAAATGTCAAGGAGAAGAACGGAACTTCGAACCAGCTCACTTGTGAGGATGACAAGCCGGAAAAAGGCGGGCTTTTGTTCAAGGCGGGGACAAAGGAGAAGCAGCACCTGGTTGCCATCCAGCCGGATGGACAAGGGAGCCTTTTCCAGTTGGTTTACGTGGAAGCGCGAGGCGATGACAAAGATAAGAAGGCGCTGTGAGGAAATCTTCACAGTCGCCAGAACAAGCGGGCGCGATGATTCCAACAAAGCTGGCGTACTGTTCGCGATGAAAAGCGTTCAGCGCAAGTAACCCCAGTTGTGGAGTTTGTCGGAGTCTTCGGCCCAGCGGTCGCCGATGTCGGTGCGGTAGTACATATTGGGAATGAGAATGTTTTTTGTGCGGGAATAGACCTGGGCTTGAGCCTGCTTCATGGTTTGTCCAAGGCCGACGACGACGAGAACGACGCCGGAGGTGCCCGCGATGAGCCACTGGCCGTTGACTTCTTTTACGTCTTCGATGTGAATGCCTTCCATGTTGGGCTTTTTGAAGACGATGGCGTTGTTTTTGGAGAAGGATTCGAAGGTGGCGTCGTCGTCGAAAGGGAACGGCGGGACGACGATTCGAATGCCGATCTGAAAGCCACTGCGTGTGCGCCACTTGGGCTCGACGCCGGTGGCGAGCTCCCAAAAGAAATCGCTGATGGGCGTGAGCATGCCTTCCTGCTGGATGCTGATAGTGGGATAACCGAAGCGCGAAGTAAATTCAAGGGGGTAAATACCGTTGTTGTTCACGATGCAATTGAGATCGATGTAGCCGACGTAGCCTTCTTCGGCGAGCTTGGACTCCATTTTGAGAAGCGTGCGATTGAAGAGGAGATTGGGCTCGCTCCAGAACATGGCGGTGCCCATTTCACCAGTGGGAGGCCCGACTTCGCCAGGGAAAAGTTTTTTGTGCTCGAAATTGATGTTGACCGGGGTGACGAATTTCTTGCCGTTGAAGAACGCGCCAACGGCGACTTCGACGCCGTTGATGCGCCGCTGGAGTTGAAAGACTTTGATCTCGTCGGAGAAGGCTTTCTTGTAAGCCTCGAGCATGCGAATGACGTCTTCTCCGTCTTCTTCTTCGCCGACGAAGAGGCGGCGCTTGACGTTTTGCGCTTCCCCACTGGGCTTAATGACGTAGCGATCGGGATTTTTCTTGACGAATTCGATGGCAGGATCGAAAGAATCAAAGTCTTCGTAGGGAATGATGCTAACTCCCGCAGATTTGAGCTCTTCCTGGCCGAAGGAGCGATCGTCTTCAAGACGGTCGGCGTAGGGAGTGCCGCCGATGACGGGCTTGCCGCCGGCGCGGAGAGCTTGAGCCTTAGCGCCTTGACCGAGAGTGTCGTCGAAAACGATGATGTCGGACCATTTAGCATCTTTTTCCCAGTCCTTGGATTTGGGGACGAAACCATCGCCGATATCGCGCTCTTTTTCGGCTTCGATATAGTAACGAACGTCGTGGCCTTCCTTGAGAACTTGCCAGGCGATGTCACCGATAAGACCCGAGAGCGAGACAAAGAGAAATTTGCGTTTTTCCATGTGAAGAGAGCGCGGCTCCTGACTGCCGATAAGCGAAGATGGCATTGTAGCCGAAATCAGGCCAGGCGATTGTTACGGCGTGTTAAAGAACTCGAGGAGGACGGGCCATCCGAGAATGTTGGGTCGATTTCCGAATACACTGCCAGGTGGCTGCGAGCGGGCCTGCTTGTAATTCGCGCAACGCGCGAGAAGCCCAACTGTTTTTACGGACTGCCCGACCGCATTTGTGCTTGTGCGCACGCTCGGGCACGGCCCAGGAGGAGTTCGCTTTCGCGGGCGTTGCGAGTGAGTGACGCGGCGCGCTCGAACTCCGCTTGCGCGTCGGGGAAGCGACCGAGCCTGAAGAGAAAGTCGCCGCGGACGCTAGGAAAGAGGTGGTAGGCGATGAGAGACGGCTCCGAGGCAAGATTGTCGATGACCTCAAGTCCTGCTGCCGGACCGAAGGCCATGGCGATGGCGACCGCACGATTGAGCTCCACGATGGGAGACGGCGTGAGTTGTGCTAACGCCTCATAGAGAGACACGATGCGTGGCCAGTCCGTCTCCGCTGGGGTACGTGCTCGCGCGTGACACGCGGCGATTGCTGCCTGAACCGTGTACGGGCCACGTGCGGCAGCTAACTTCTCCGCGCGGTCAAGCGCGGCAAGACCACGACGGATGAGGAGTTGATCCCAGCGGGAACGGTCTTGGTCCATTAGTAGGATGGGCTCTCCGGCTGAGCCCACGCGCGCCCTGGAGCGCGAGGCCTGAATTTCCATCAACGCTACGAGGCCGTGGACTTCCGGCTCCTTGGGAGTCAGCTCGGCCAAGATGCGCCCGAGACGCAGGGCATCCTCGCAAAGAGCAGGCCGCAACCAGTCATCACCCGCGGTAGCAGTGTAGCCCTCGTTAAACACCAGGTAGATGACTTCGAGCACGGATGAAAGTCGAGCGGCGCGCTCGCTGCCGCGTGGGACCTCGAAAGGGATGCGGGCGTCGGCAAGAGCGCGCTTGGCCCGAACGATACGCTGGGCGACGGTAGGCTCCGGGACGAGGAAAGCACGAGCAATCTCCTCCGTGTTCAAGCCGCCCAGCAAACGCAAAGTGAGCGCCACGCGCCCTTCGGGGGAAAGCACCGGATGACAAGCCGTGAATATCAACCGAAGAAGATCGTCTCCGATGTCATCATCGATCGCGGTTTCGAAATCCGCCACGGCCTTCTCCTGCCGCGACTGGAGCTCACGAGCAAGCTCTCCCTGCTTCTGCTCGAAGAGCTTGCTGCGGCGCAGCCGGTCGATCGCACGATGCTTGGCAACGGCCATGAGCCACGCGCCCGGGTTGTCGGGGATGCCCGACGCGGGCCATTGCTCGAGCGCGGCGACGAGCGCATCCTGGGCGAGTTCCTCGGCAAGACCAACGTCTCGGAGGATGCGCGCGAGGCCGGCGATGATCCTAGCGGACTCGATGCGCCAGACTGCGTCGATGGCGCGATGTGTATCGGCAACCGTCACGGCTACCGATCACACCACGTTCGATCCATCCATGCAAGATGGGCAGAGAGACCACTTCTTCGCGGCCTTGAAGCGATCCTAGGGTTTGGGACAGAAGTCTTCCGGCCCTAGGAGCTGGCGAACTTCGGTTTCACCCTCCCAGCCCGGCCAGTGCTTCTTGTGAAGTTCCATAAATGCCACGGCCCCTTCGAGCGCTTCTTTCTTCGACTTATATTCAAGAATCGCGAACCCGCCGACGACCTCCTTGGCCTCGGTGAAGGGCCCGTCAATGGCGTTAATCTGTCCTTTTGAAAGCCGCACACGCGTACTCGCGGCAGTCGCGGCCAGCCCGCCGCTAATGACCATCGTGCCAGCTTTGACCGCGTCTTCGCCAAGCTTTGCCATCACCTCCATGAATCCCTTGGGCGGGGGCCCCTGGTTTTCAGAGTGCTTGACCATCATCATGAATCGCATCGTTCTATCTCCATTCTAATTTAGGATCCTGAGCTCAGTTCCCTGTCGGTCTCGACCGATCGAAACTGTGGTCTATTTAAGCGTCGAACGAGGCCCAACAGAATCGACAAGCGCGAAACGATTTGTCGAACCCACAATGCGCCCGAGTAAACCAAGGCGCACGGCGGCTAGGAACTTGCGGCAGCATCGGCACATTTATTTTGGCCGGCTTCATACAGCTGGCGAAGCTCGCACTCACCATCCCCGGCTACCTGGAGGAAATTCTTGACCATCTCGAGAGCTTCCTCCTTTGAGTTCGCCCGAAGGAGCGCGAAGCCACCGACTACCTCTTTGGCTTCAGCGAATGGCCCGTCGGTCACGGTGAGCTTCCCGCCGGACATTCGAACGCGCGCGCCAAGCGCGGTTGGCAGGCACCCTTCGGTGGCAAGCAGGAAGCCGGCCTTCATCCCGTCTTCGACCAGCTTGCCCATCCTGGCCATCTCCTCCTGTGAAGGGGGAACGCTTCTTTCCGCGGTCTTATAGATGCTTAGGAATTTCATGATCGTCTCTCCTTGTGAGTCTGGATTCACTGCTTTACTGCCGGGTACTCGGGAACATCTGCAATTTCCCGCTCAATGGTGCGTCGAATGACGCTCTTCGAAATCGACACGACAAGTCTGTTGTTTTTCGTTCTGCAACAGGTGCGCGCTACGACTACCGCTTTGCGGTTTTCCTCTGCAGCTCGTCGCGCAGCTCCTGCTCACGCGCGGCGTCTTCAGCAGAAAGGACCTCAGCCGGAAAGTCAGATGCTTCGTATACCTGGCGGATTTCGACCTCCTTTCCCCCATCGAACGGGGCGCGCTTCAGCCACTCCACTGCCTCTTCCATGGATTTCACCTGCCACAGCCAGAATCCTCCGACGAGTTCCTTGGCTTCGGCGAAGGGCCCGTCGATCACCGTCCGCTGCTGTCCCGAAAACCTGACCCGTTTGCCCTTGGAGCTGGGTTGGAGCCCTTCGCCTGCGAGCATCACCCCGGCCTTTACCAGCTCCTCGTTGAACTTCCCCACGGCGGCAAAGGTTTCCTTGGTCTCCTTGGTCGGCAGAATCCCCGCTTCCGAATTCTTGTCTGCTTTGACGATCACCATGACCCGCATTGGCTTATCTCCTTGTGGTTCGATTTCCGGTTCGGACCCGGGCTTCCTGCCAGTCTTAACCGGCTATGCTCTTTCTCTACTTAGGCGTCGAACGAGGGGCAGCCGGATCGACATGTACGGTCTCACTTTTTAAACGTACTCGGTTGGCTCAGGTATCTTAGCCTCTAGTCGCGAAGGCAGCCCTCAACAACAGTGCTCCGACGATAACGAAGAGCAGGAGCCAAAAGGATACCAACATTTGAAAGAGGCCCTGCAAAAACTCCGGTTGATTAATGACGCAGGCCTGGAAGGCTTGCGATGCTGCTGCAAGGATAAATGTGGGCAGCATTCCTAGAGCCTCTCCCGCGGTATTCCCGAGGGGGCAGCTCAACTGGACTGCGGCCCTCTCCGCCACATTTCCGAACAGAATCAGGAGCCCAAGGCCAACGAGGGCCGTTCCCGCGATGGATTTGGGTCCCCTAGGGAGTGTGAGCTGTCGCGTCATGTTGGCCTCCAGAATAGCGAGTTCTTTACCCTTACTTACACGTCGCATGAGGGGCAGCGAAATCGACAGGTTCGGCAAGGTGAGTTTTGAAGAGCCTCTCCGAACGCCGGCGATGCTTGACTTTGGGGGGGATGAGGCCTAGTTCTGGGCAAATTGGAAGCCGCTGGGGTGCGCCCACGGCCCATGGGAGGCAACCTTTTGTGGAGCGAGGCGGCATCAGACAGTAAGGTAGTCTTAAGAGACCTGGCCGAAGGGGCAAAGTTGTTGTTCGGCCTGGCCTTTCGTTCAGGGTATACTAGGACGTTCCAAGCGACGCTGAATCAGCGAGCTCCCGGCGGTCTGGCAGAGTGCGTCGAGGAACACTAGATTTGCGAGAGAGGTGACGTTTGCACCGAACTTCGTCAGAAACAACTGCGATACGGTTGATCCTAGTTTTGGTGACCGGACTGTTTCTCCTAAGCGCCACCCGGTGCGAAGCCCAAATTTTTCACAAGAAAAAGGTCAATAAATCGACCAGCGCGGACAATACCGCCGAGCCCGATAAGATCCTCTATGACAAGGCAATGGATGACATCAAGCACGGGAGACAAGAGGTCGGGCGGCTGAACCTGCAGACGCTGATCAATACCTATCCCGACAGCGAATACCTCGCCAAAGCCAAACTCTCGATTGCCGATTCCTACTTTAAAGAGGGCGGCAAAGCGAACATGACCCAGGCAATCCAGGCCTACAAAGATTTCATCGTGTTCTTCCCGTTCATGCAGGAAGCGGCCTACGCGCAACTGCAAGTGGCAATGGCGCACTACAAGCAGATGGAAAAACCAGACCGCGACCGAACCGAAGCGCGCGCTGCGGAGGATGAGTTTCAGACTTATTTGAAGAAGTATCCAAATGATCCGCTGGAGGGAAAAGCAGAACAGCACCTGCGAGAAGTGCAGGAAGTGCTGGCCGAGGGTGACTTCCGCATTGGCTACTACTATTACGTGAAGGGCGACAAAAAGGCCGCGGAATCGAGACTTAAGAGTGTGGCGACACGGTATCCGCTTTACAGCAAGTCGGATCAGGCGTTGTGGATGCTGGGGAATCTCTGGGAAGGAACGGAAAAGAAAGAGTTCGCCGCGAATTATTACGCGCAGATTGTGCGCAACTACCCGCTGTCGCCCCTCGTTCCGGATGCAAAGGGACGGCTGAAGGCCATGGGCGCGCCTATACCGCAGCCTGATCCGAAAGCAGTGGCGTGGATGACAGCAGAACAGAATGCGCCGAGGCCGCACACCAGCCTGGTCATGAAACCGCTGTCTATTCTCCATTCGGGGCCCGTACAGGAGTTTCAAGTGGCGTCCCGGGCCGGAAAACCACCACTCGAACCGGAACCAGAAAGTTCCGCGGGAGTGGAAACTCTGACGGGCGGGGACCAAACCCGGAAAGCGGGGAGTACGACGGGAATCGTCCAAACGATAGCTGTAGGCGGCAATGGCGCTGGGACTGGCACGGCGGAAGAGGTAGCGCCCCCTGCGGACGGGAGCACCGACAAGTCCGGAACACAAACCGATCCGAACAGCGTGACGCCAGTAGCTGATCCGAACAAACCTGCCACGAGCGATTCAGCCAACGGCACAGGCACAGTCCCCGCTGCAACGGCCGACGCCCCAGCCAAGTCAGACTCAGCGGCGCCGACGGGAGACGATGCGGCAAAGACAGATCCAGCCGCCGGTACGCAACCGGCTGCCGATGCCGCCAAGACCGACGGCACGCAGCCGCAAAGCACGGACAATTCGAAAGAGTCAACCAGCAAGAAAAAGAAGGGGCTGAAGAAGCTCGTCCCCTGGTAGAAGTGGCTCAGAAGGCGAATTCGTAGAGGCAGAGGGGGTGCGGACATTTCCGCACCCCTTGTGCTTTTTGACGTCCCCGGCAGGGCGCGAAAGCACCATATTCACTTCCGACACATCCTTGACCCGTAAGCGTTGACGCCTACCTATTCGAGTGCTCCAATATATCGAGGAAGACGGTTCAGTGCGGCCACGCGGGATTTGGCGTGGCGCGCGGTGGCGTGGAATCGTCGGAGGACGTTTGGTGGCCAAGATTCTGGTTGCGGACGACAACAGCAACATCCAGAAGATGGTGGGACTTGCCTTGAAGGATCAAGGCATTGAAGTCGTTGCCGTGGGCAACGGCGAGGCCGCCGTGCGAAAAATTTCGGATATACACCCCGACTTGGTGCTGGCCGATGTATTTATGCCTGTACGAAATGGGTATGAAGTGTGCGAGTACGTAAAGACGGACTCCACGCTCTCGCACATTCCAGTAATTCTCCTGGTGGGAGCGTTCGATCCGCTGGACGAGCAAGAGGCGCAGCGAGTTGGCGCTGACGGCGTTTTGAAAAAGCCATTTGTTCCGCCGGACCCCCTGATTTCCATGGTGAAGTCGGCGCTGGCGCGCGCCGGTGTGATTCTTGCGGCGGCGAATGCTGCCAAGACTCCGGAGCCTGCGCCGGTGAAAGCAACGGATTTCCTGGCGCCTCGTGTACCTGCGGTGACGCCGGCTGCGCTGCCTGATGCGCCAATTGTGGCGTTGGAGAGCGAAAGTTTTGTCGACGAGGTTCCTGCTCATCCCGAGCCCGTCCGGATTGACGCCGGTTCGAATACCGTGGCCTTCGGAAGCCTTCTGGACACACCGGCAAGCGAGCCGGAGGACGAAGCGGCGTTCATGCCGCCGGCAAATTCGGAATTGGCGACGGAACGAGATTGGCGCGATCCCGCACCCAAAGAAGACGAAGAAGAAGAGGAAGAAGAGCCAACGGGAGCATGGCGTCGTGAGGAAGCTGAAACCTTTGCCGATGGAGAATCGGACTCACCCAAGAAAACCTGGCGCTCCACGGGTGGATTCGAGCCGGTTCAGTCCGGGATAACTCAGGTAGACGCCTGGGAACCCGCAGAAGAAAAGCCCGAACTTCATGAAGTAAGCGCACGGGTGCAAGAAGCACCCGCGGCGGCAGCGGTACCTGAAACGAGAGCGGAAATCCCAGCAGCGCCCTTTGCTTCGGACGCGTGGGCAGCTGTGATTGCATCCGGCGCAGAGAAGAAACCCGCTGAGGAGACCGTGGGTTCGCTGGAAGAAGTTGTGGCAGCGGAGAGGCACGCACAATCATCCGTGGAGCCTGCTGCAGTCAGTGCCTACGAAGCAACTCCCATCGAGCCGGAACAGAAGCCCTCCGGGAGCAGCTGGTTTTCTTCGGCGTCCAGTCCGTGGGATTCAGAAATTCAGAAGGCCAACCGCCTGGCGTCCACTTGGGATTCTGCGGCGGCACCTGTAACACCCAACCACGAGTCGACCAACGGGACCGGAAAAACGGCAGAGTTGCCGATTTCCAGCGAGGCGGTCCAAGCAGTGATTGAAGAAACGGTCCTTCCTGCGGCGGCCGTCGAAGCGATTCGAGAAGAAGCGGCTCAGGTTGCGGAAGACGCCGCGCTTGCACCGGTCCACTCGGCTTCGAAAGAAGCTGCCGCGGAAGCGCAGCCCCCGTCCAGCGAGGCGACGGCCCCAAGCATGGACGAACTCGTCGCCAAAGTGTTGGCGAAGTTGAGTCCGGATGTCCTGCAAGCGGTGACGCGAGAGATCCTGAAGCCGGTGATCGAATCCATGGTCAAGGAAGAGATGAATTCGAAGAAGTCGTAGTTCCCTGCTCGTCTGCAACAATACTCACCATCCATCAATAGATAGCGCCGAATTGACGCGCTTGCTTTCCACCTCGTATAGTCAAGGATTACTCTGAACGAGAAATGGCGGGTGTGTGCAGGCCGCGCCGGAAGTATTTTCAGGAGAACTGCAAGAGATGGCTCGCGAGATCGCCAAAGCGTACGAACCGCAGCAGATTGAGCCGCGCTGGGCGGAGTACTGGGTGAAAGAAGCGCTGTTCAAGGCCGATTCGAACGCACCGGGGCCGGTTTTTTCCATCGTGATTCCGCCGCCGAACGTGACAGGCTCGCTGCACATCGGACATATGCTGGAGCACACGGAGATCGACATCCTGACGCGATGGCACCGCATGCGTGGGTACAACACTTTGTACCTGCCTGGCACGGACCACGCGGGAATTTCCACGCAGCGCGTGGTTGTGAAGCACCTGATGGATCAGGGCATCGACTACAAGAAACTCGGGCGCGAGGAGTTTGAGAAACAGGTGTGGAAGTGGAAAGCAGAAGCGGGCAGCCAAATTACGCAGCAGATGAAGGGTATTGGGGAAAGCTGCGACTGGTCGAGGGAGAGGTTCACGCTTTCTCCGGAAATGTCACGGGTGGTCCGCGAAGTTTTTGTGCGGCTGTATGAAGAGAAATTGATCTACCGGGAAACGCGACTGGTGAACTGGTGCCCGGTGTGCTTGACGGTGCTGAGCGATTTGGAAGTGGTGCACGAAGAGCGGCAAGGACATCTGTGGCACATCAAGTATCCGGTGGTGGGGACGAAGGAGTTTGTTGTGGTGGCAACGACGCGCCCGGAGACCATGCTGGGCGACACGGCGGTAGCGGTAAATCCGGGAGACGAACGTTATAAGGGCTTGATCGGCACGAAAGTTTTGCTGCCGCTGATGAACCGCGAGATTCCGATCATCGCGGATGAGATGGTGGACCGCGAGTTTGGAACAGGGGCGGTGAAGATCACGCCCGCGCACGATCCGAACGATTTCGAGGTGGGACGGCGGCACAAACTGGCTGAGATCGACGTGATGACGGACGACGGGCGCATGAATGCCAACGCAGGAGCGTACGCAGGACTGGATCGGTTTGAGGCGCGCAAGAGGGTTGTGGAAGACCTCAAGGCACAGAACCTGCTTGAGAAAATAACGGAGCATACGACAGCGATCGGAATTTGCGAGCGGAGCAAGACGATCGTGGAGCCCCGCATCTCGACGCAATGGTTCTGCAGGATGAAGCCGCTGGCCGAACCGGCGATTGCGGCGGTGGAGCGCGGAGAAATCCGCATGGTACCGGATAACCGGCGCGAGGAATATTTCAACTGGATGCGGAATATCCGGGACTGGACGCTGTCGCGGCAATTGTGGTGGGGGCACCGGATTCCGGCGTGGTACTGCAAAGAACACGCGCATATCACCGTTGCGCGAGAGGCGCCGGCAAAGTGTGCGACGTGCGGCTCGGCAAATCTGGAACAGGATCCCGATGTTCTGGATACGTGGTTTAGTTCGGGGCTGTGGCCCTTTTCGACGCTGGGCTGGCCGGAGGAAACCGCGGACTTCAAGAAGTATTATCCGACGACACTTTTGATCACGGGATACGACATCCTGTTTTTCTGGGTGGCGCGAATGATCATGCTGGGAATCCACTTTACCGGCAAGGTCCCCTTTGGGGCGGTTTATCTGCACTCGTTGGTGCGCACGGCGAGCGGCGAGAAGATGTCCAAGTCCAAGGGAACGGGGCTGGATCCGGTCGCGCTCAATCTGCAGTACGGAACGGATGCCATGCGTTTTTGCCTGGCGTCGATGGCCGCGCCGGGGACGGACATTATTTTATCGGATGACCGGCTGGCGGGAGCGCGAAATTTTGCAAACAAGATTTGGAATGCGGCGCGGTTCCTGTTTGTGAATCTTGACAAGTTTGAGGAAGGCGGGACGAAGTTAGAGGAATTGGCAACTCCGGAAGCACGCGCGAAGGCTCCATACGCCGTGAGCGGGAAAGTGCCGTTGGTGGATGCCTGGCTGTTTGCGCGGCTGGCCGGGGCGATTGAATTGGTGAACGAAGCGCTAAAGAATTACCGGTTCCATGAAGCTGCGCAAGGTGTGTATCAATTCTTTTGGGGAGATTTTTGCGACTGGTATATCGAGTGGGTGAAGCCGGAACTGCAGAATACCGACCGCGAGCGTGCGATCGCCGCGTGGAAGAATTTATTTGCGGCATTCGATGCCGCGTTGCGGTTGCTGCATCCTTTCATGCCATTCTTGACGGAAGAGCTCTGGCACCAATTGCCGCAGAAAGCGGGTGCGAAATCGATCGCGCTGGACCGGTTTCCGGAAGCGAGAGTGGATTGGAAAAACACAAAGGCTTTGAGTGATGTCGCTTTGATCCAGGAAGTGGTTACAGCGATGCGGACGATTCGCGCGGAATTGAAACTCGATCCGAAGAAGAAAGTACAAGCGGACTTCTCTGCAGGGGATGCGATCGCTCGTGATTTGATCGTGGCAAACCGAGCTGCGATCGAGAGATTCGCAGCACTATCCGGATTGCGCGTGACCTCCGAGCGACTCCAGGGAGATGGAATGACTCGCAGCACCTCGGCGTTTGACCTTCGTATTCCTTTTACGGAAATAGTCAATCCGCAGGTAGAAATAGCTCGGCTGAAGAAAGAAATTGAGGGATTACAAAAGGCCATCGCTTCGAAAGAGCGGCAACTCGGCGATGAGACCTTTCGCAGCCGGGCGCCGGAGAAAATCATCAAGGGGTTGGAAGCGACGCTTGCTGAACAGCGTATCGAGCTGCAAAAATTGCAGGAACGATTGAGGCAGCTTGAAAAGGGTTCTTGACGAGTCTGCTTGTGGACGACAACCAGGAAACGTAAGCTAAGGCGGCGCAAGAGCGCTCCATTCCATTCTCATGGCACAAGACACTCTTCCAGGAACAACCGACCGGCGGCTGGCGGGACTGCTCACGCTGCTGGCGGAGAATTCCATGATCGTAATCAGCGGCGCGCGGATCGCGAAAGAGATTGGTGTTTCGCGATCGACAGTGTGGCGCTGGGTGCAGCGGCTGCGCGCATTGGGCGTGAAGGTGAAAGGCCAGCCGGCCACCGGATACTTTCTGGAACAAACAGCGGATATTCTTACTCCGAATATGCTGCGGCAAAGGTTGAAGGGAAGCCTTTTCGGGAAACACATTTACCATTTTTTCAAAACCGATTCCACGAATCGCGTGGCGCTGGAATTGGGGCATGCAGGCGAGGCGGAAGGCGCCGTCGTGCTGTCGGAAGAGCAAACGGCCGGGCGCGGGCGTGCGGGGCGCTTGTGGCATTCGGATCGCGCGGTGGGAATTTATGTGACGGTGTTGTTGCGGCCGCGGCTGGCCCCGGTGCAGGCCCCGCTGTTGACGATGATGGCGGGGCTTTCGGCGCGTTCGGCCGTGCAGGCGGTGACGGGCCTCACGGTAGACTTGAAATGGCCAAACGATTTGCTTCTGAATGGCAAAAAGACCGGCGGAATTTTGACGGAGATGCACGCCGAGCCCGGACAAATCCGCTTCGTGATTGTGGGAATCGGGTTGAACGTGAATCAAGAGAAATTTCCGGGAGCGCTTGCAGATACGGCGACTTCGCTGCGAGTGGAGACGGGCAAATCCCAATCTCGCATGGAACTGCTGGTGCGGTTGCTGCGCGAATTCGAGAACGACTACAATCGATTTCTGCGCGAAGGCATGGAAGGCGTAGTGGCGCGGTTCGAAGAGGTCTCGACTTACGCAAAGGGCAAACGCGTGCGCGTGACGAATGGTACGGAAAGTTATGTTGGCACAACGGCGGGGCTCGGGCCTGAAGGTTTGTTGCAAGTGCAGCGCGACGATGGAAAAGTCATGACCGTCATTGCCGGCGACGTGACGGAGGCACGATAGATGCTTCTGACGATTGATGTGGGCAATACCAACACGGTGCTGGGAGTATTCCGCGGCGAAGAGCTGATCGCGAATTGGCGGCTGACAACGGCCCGCGAACAGACGGTCGATGAATATGGCGTTCTGACGCGGAATCTTTTTACCCTGGGTGGGCTGGATCGCGACGCGATTACAGGCGTGATTATCAGCTCCGTAGTGCCGCCCGTGAACTGGACGCTCGGCGAGATGGCGCGGATTTATTTCGGCAAGAAGGCGCTGTTTGTGGAGCTTGGCGTGAAGACCGGGATGGCCGTGCTGGTGGATAACCCATCAGAAGTTGGCGCGGATCGCATCGTGAACGGCGTAGCGGCGTATCACAAGTTCGGCGGACCGTGCATCGTGGTGGATTTCGGAACGGCGATCACGTTTGATGCGATTTCGGCGAAGGGAGAATATCTTGGTGGGGTGATTGCGCCGGGGCTGGGGATCTCCTCGGAAGCGCTGTTCGCGCGAACGGCGCGGCTGCCTCGCGTGGAAATCAAGGATCCGGGAAAAGTGATCGGCACAAACACGGTCAGTCACATGCAGGCTGGGCTGTACTACGGCGCGGTGGACATGGTGGACGGAATGCTCACACGGATGAAAAAGGAACTGGGCGAAGATTCCAAAGTTGTGGCAACGGGTGGACAGGCAAAGCTGGTGGCGAAGGGTTCGAAGCACATTCAGTACACGGACGAGTTTCTTACGCTGACGGGGCTGCGCTTGATCTGGGAGAAAAATCAAGGCTCGGAGCATGGGAAAAGCGCGGCGGCGGAAGCCGCCAAGAAAGCGCAACGATAGCTGGCGTTGAGAAACATAAGCCGTCACTTAGGCCATAATAGAACCCCGCTGCGGTAACCATCGAAATGGACGGCTGGAACTACTTCAATTACTTCACGGAAATCGAAGCGTATTTCTGGAAGAAGCGCGGGGCGCATCTGCTGGTGTCGCCGCTGGATTGGGCGATCATGGAGGCGTGGCAGAAAGCGGGCGTGCCCCTGGAAGCGGCGTTGAAGGGGATCGACAACGCGTTTGAGAGCTACCTACGATCGCGGCGCGGAGCGAATAAACCATTGAAGAGCCTAGCGTACTGCACGGACGCGGTGCTGGAAGCAGCGGAAGAGCAGCTCGAGGCAGCCGCGGGCAGCGGGCCGAAAAGTACGCAGGGAGCGGCCAAGGAAATTTTCTCGAGAGAGGAATTGAAAGCGTATTTCGCGAAGAACATCGAAGCATTGAAGCGGGCGACAGCGCCAAATGACTCGCGGCCGGCAGACATGAGCAACAGGTTAAGAGAAATTTCCGAATCGCTTGAGTCCACTATCACGCTGCTGGATTCGCCCGGCGCGCTGGACCTGGAAGATTTGGAGCGGCGGCTGACCATTCTGGACGAGAAGCTGCATGCCGCGCTCACCACTCACGCGACGGAAGAAGTAATGTTGAAAATCCGGCGCGAAGTGGATGGGCAGCTGGCCATGTACCGCCGGAAGATGAAGGCGGAGCAACTGGCCACGGTCGAGAAACAGTACGTCCACAAGAGGCTGCTGGAGGAATTTGGTTTGCCGCGGCTGAGCCTCTACTATTTTTCCTGAAGCTGATTCGAGCAAGACGCAACTTTCTTTTCCACGCGAAAAGTCGCAGAAGGGAAACACCATAATGGCTGATGAGTTAAGATTAACGATTGAGAAGCTTGTATACGGAGGAGATGGCTTGGCGCACGCCGACGGAAACACGGTGTTTGTGCCTTATGTGCTGCCGGGAGAAGAGGTGCGCGCCGCGACGAAAACAAAAAAGAAAAAACTGATCTGGGCCGAACTGCTGGAAGTGACGAAAGCGGCAAAAGAACGCGGCAGGGCGAACTGCCCGCATTTTCAGAAGTGCGGCGGGTGCCACTATCAGCATATTCCTGCGGCGGAACAGCTTCGACTGAAGAAAGAGATCTTGCGGGAAACACTCTCGCGGCTTGGGGGTATCGCGTGGGACGGCGCCATCATCGAACACTCCGCGGAACAGTATGGTTACAGAAACCGGGCGCAATGGGCGGTGCGCAGCGGGATGCCGCGGGCGCTGGGATACTTTTTGCCAGAGAGTTCGGTGATTGTGCCCATTGACGAATGCCCGGTGCTTTCACCCCGGCTTACGCAGACGTTTTTGCAGCTGCAGGAAATGGCGCGTTCTGGGGTGCTTCCCGTTGGGATCCAGGAGATCGAAGCATTTGCGGATTCGAATGACGAAAAGATTGCCTTGAACGTGGCGTTCGAAAAATTCTCGAAGCCGGCAGCGGAGCTTGCCGCAGCCTTTAGCGCTCACCTACCTCAACTTGAAGCCTTGCTGCTGCTGGACAAAAAGAAGGACCGCTTCGAACTGACGGGGCCGGGCTATTTGGTACATGAGGCCGGTGGATACAAGTTCCGTGTCAGCCATCTGTCGTTCTTTCAGGTGAACCGCTTCTTGATCGAAGATTTGTTGAAGACGGTGACTGCGAATGCCAAGGGCGGGCTGGCGCTCGATCTCTATTCTGGGGTGGGATTCTTCACATTGCCGCTGGCCAAGACATTCAGGAAGGTTGTGAGCGTAGACGCAAATCTTGCAGCAACGCGCGACCTTTATGCCAATGCGGAGGCAGCGGGCGTCGAGGTCACGACACACAACGAACACGTGGAAGACTTCCTGAAAAAAACGCAAGAAAAAGCCGACCTCGTGATTTTGGACCCGCCACGCGCAGGTTTGGGCGCGGAGGCGGCGCGGATGCTGGCGGAACTTGGCGTTGCGGAGATTGTTTATCTGTCGTGCGATCCTTCCACTCTTGCGCGGGACCTCGCCGTTTTGACAGGCTCGCCGCGCATGTCGAAGGAAGTCTCTGCGCTGAGCGTTCGATACGAAATCACAGAAATGCATTTGTTTGATCTGTTCCCGCAAACATTTCATATCGAAACGCTCGTCAGGCTGAGAAGGATCCCGTGAGGCTGCCGGCCGTGACGATTGCCGCGGCGTTTGCCTGCGGTATCGTTCTCGGCCTGCAACCGGCGGCTGTTCGTCACGCCTCATCGGCTACTTTTCTTCTCTCTACCTTCTCTCTGACCGCGCTATTCGTATTCGTTGGAATCCTAGTGGTGAAGTTCAACCGTCTCTTCCCCGCTCTCGCCGCTACACTTCTGGGTTGGGTTTTGCTTGGTTTTCTCGGGACTAGCATCGCGGAACAACCGGTGGCTGCGGACCACATCACTTCTCTCATCGAGCAGCGGCGCATTGGCTTGAGCACGGCGCTGCGGTGGCACGGTCGCCTTCGCGATGAGCCCACACCGCTTCCCTGGGGCGCTGGATATGAAATCGATCTTTCAAGCGTTGAATTCGAAGGCGAGTTGCGCTCCGTAAGCGGAGGCTTGCGCTTGAGCTTTGTGCCGCTTCCGGAAGGTGGCCTGCCGGTAGCGCTTCATGCTGGCGATGAAGTCTCCGTCCTGACGGAAGCCCGGCAGCCGCAGGTATTCCAGGATGAAGGCGCATTCGATCGGCGCGCTTACCTGGCACAGCAGAATATCGATCTGGTCGCAACGCTCAGAGCCCCGGACTTGATCGAGCGCGTCCGCGCGGCGAGTCCAACTGCGGCAACGCTCCTGGCGCGAGCCCGGCGGCGGCTGCGTGACGAAATCGATGATTTATTTGGAGCGGGTTCACAGGTCGCAGGTGTTTTGAAGGGAATGCTTCTTGGTGACCGCAGTTTTGTCGATCGCGCCGAATCCGCGGATTTTCAGAAGACCGGCGTATTTCACGTGCTGGTGGTTGCCGGTCTCCACGTTGGTGCACTCGCGTTCGCACTCTACTGGGTGGCGCGCAGGCTCAGACTGCCAAAAGGATGGACCGGATTCCTAACGCTCACACTCCTGTTTGCCTACGTCGCGGTCGTGGAACAGCGCCCACCCGTACTACGCGCGGCGATGATGGCGGCAATCGTCGTGCTTGGCGGATTTTTCTTCCGGCGTCTGGACCTGCTGAATTCCGCTGCGGTGGCCGCGCTGGTGTTGCTGGTAGCCAAACCGCTCGCGCTGCGCGATTCGAGCTTTCAACTAAGCTTTGTCGCCATCGGCTCGATTGCGGGATTGGCGGTGCCGTGGCTGGAGAAAACGGTTCAGCCGTACGTGCGAGCACTGCGGGGCTGGAGGGATGTAACCCGTGACGCTGCTCACGAGCCGCGCGCCACGCAGTTTCGTATCGATCTGCGTTCGATGGCGCAATGGATTTCCACGCGAATGCCGCGGGGTCTTGTTCGAATGGCGGAAGACTCGCTGGTTGGCGGGCTGTCTCTGACGCTGCGAGCCTGGGAGCTGCTTGCCGTGACTGTGGTACTGCAAATCGGCATGTTGCCTTTAATGGTCCGCGATTTTCACCGCATTAGTTTGTCAGGCCCTATGGTGAATCTCGTTGCCGTGCCGTTAACGGGCGTGATTGTCCCGCTTGGATTCCTTACACTAGGCACGGGGTTGCTGTTTTCCGCTTTGGGAAAGATTCTCGCGGCGCCGCTGGCCTGGGTCACCGTGTTGCTGATTCACGTGGTTCAGTGGTTCGCAAGTATTCCGCGGTGGAGTTACCGGATTCCAGGACCATCTCCGTGGCTAATCGTGTTCTTTTTTGTTTCCGCACTTGTGCTCGCAGCCGCATTCCGCATGAAAAACTCGAGGGTTGCGTTGGGTTCGTGGTTCGCATTGATGGCCAGCGCATTGATTGTGGCCATCTATCCGTTTGGTTCGCAATGGGAGCGGGGCAAACTGGAGGTCTCGGTGCTGGATGTCGGTCAGGGCGACTCTATTTTTGTTGTGTCACCCGGCGGCAGGACGTTGCTAATCGATGGCGGAGGCGCGTTCGGCGGATTCCCCGGCCGCGAACGGAACAATAACGGCGTCGACCCAGGCGAGGAAGCGGTGTCACCCTTTCTGTGGTCGCGGGGATTTCAAAAACTGGACGTGGTGGCTTTGACGCACGCGCATCAGGATCATCTTGGCGGACTGACCGCGATCCTCGAAAACTTTCACGTCGCAACACTTTGGATCGGGCGAGAAGTATCCTCGCCCGCGCTTGCCCATCTCGAGGAAATATCGAAATCGAAAGGAATTCAGATCGTACACGAGTTGCATGGCAAGGCATTTTCCTGGGACGGTGTCGAAGGCGTCTTTTTGTGGCCAGAGACAGCCGCGGAAGAACGGTTAGCAGCTCCAAAAAACGATGATTCGCTCGTGTTGCAGCTACGCTACCGGAAGCGAACCGTGCTTCTGACCGGAGATGCAGAAAAGCAGGCCGAACGCGAGATTCTCGCAGAAAATCCGGCCGAAGTCCTTCACGCGGATGTTCTGAAGATCGGACATCACGGAAGCAAGAATTCAACTTCCCCTGAATTTCTCGCCGCTGTGGGGCCGCAGGTGGGAATCATCTCCGCGGGGGAATTCAATCCTTATGGGCATCCGAACTCTGAACTGATGGATCGACTGGAGAATGCCGGCGTGCGTATCTTGCGGACGGACCACGATGGCGCCATACACGTCTTGACGGATGGAACGCGACTGGAGATCACTTGCTTCACCGCCTGTCCCGATGCGGCGATGATAACACCTTCAATGAGTGCGGACGTACCAGATCACCAGCAACGTGGCGAGAAGCAATAAAAAGCCCACGGCAGCCTGCCACTCGTGATTCTTCTTATACTGCGCGAAGGAAAACGCGCCCGAGGATTCCCCAGGTAATTTTGCAGCCGTCAACCGCGGGAGAAAAAGGGGAACTGCGCGAACGTACTCTTCAAAGGAATCGCCGTGACGGGGGCGCAGCTCGTTCTCTTCACGCCGCATGACGATGGAATAAAAGAGTGCGAAATAGGTGCAAAGAATTGCGAGGGAGACCCAGGAGCGCGTGGCAATGCCCACACCAAGAGCAAGGACAGCGCTGCCGAGATACAAAGGATTGCGAGTGTAGGCGTAGGGACCAGCCACGGTAAGGACTTCCTGCTTGTGAAGATACCCCGCCGCGTAGGCACGAATCCATAAGCCGATTAGCCCAACCAGTGCACCGCACAGAAGGGTGCGCGGTGTGGGCCGGGCAAACCAAAGAACGGCAATCGCCAAGGGGTAGCCGAGACGAACGCGCCAGCGGACAAAGAATGCTCCCGGGGCGCTCATGAGTGAACCTGGACCTGACGGCGCACTGCATCGAAGACCGAGTCTACTTCGATTTCCAGCATGGAAGGGTCAGGTTGGTCGCCGCGTTTGTAGCTGGTGACCGCGCGAGAAGTTCGTAAAACGATGTCAGTGGGAGAGGCGTTTCCGGCGGCACTCACAGATCGATACGGTCCGTTACGCGCCGGGTCGGTAGGCCCAAAGAGTCCGACTGCCGGAGTTCCGAGTGCGACCGCAAGATGCAGCGGCCCGGTGTCGCCACCGACAATGCAAATCGCGTTGCGCAGGAGGGCCATGAGCTGTCCAAGCTCTCCCGACCAGAGAAGCGGATCCGCATTGCCACTCGCGTCGCGCACGGCAGCGGCTAAACTTTCTTCGCCTGGGCCGTAATTGACGATGCATCGCAGATTCAGTGAATCACGTATTTCTTTGCACAGGGCCCCGAATCGGTCGGCCGGCCAGCACTTCGAGCGCCAGCCTCCTCCAGGACTGAGAGCTAGGTAGCGATCTACGCCCGCCCTACGCAAGTACTCAAGAAATATCGACTCGTCCGACGGTGGTACGTTCAGCTTCACCGCTGCCGTTGTACAGCGCGCACCAGCCCGCTGTGATAGTTCTCCATTTTGCTCTGCTATGTGCGCCCGCGTGCATCGGACCGGGTCCGTGTAAAGCAGTGGAACACCATATTCGCGGATCGTTTCCGATGAAAAACCGATCCTGCGTGGAACTTTACCGAAGAATGGAAGGGCCGCCGACTTCCACAATCCCTGATAGTCGATAGCGGTGCCAAAATATTTATCGCGAATACCGCTGACGACCGATTGGAGCGATTTCAGGGACCGCGTCTCCGTGGCCCAGACCTCCGAAGCGAGCCCGCTGCTCTCCACAAGAAGTTTCCATCTCGGATGCGTGAGCCAGATCATCTCGGCGTTTGGAAATGATTCGCGCAGCGCCGCAACCGCCGGAAACGTGTGCACAATGTCACCCAGCGAGCTGAGGCGCACGACCAGAAGTCGCGGATCACTCATGCGGCGCCTTGCGGATGGATTCCAGAAGCTCCCTCGTGGAGTGATCCTTCCGGTCCCCGACAATGGCAACGCGAATACCGAGCCGCGCTGCGACTGCCCCCTCGGGTACCGTGTCCGCGGTGTAGTCGGTACCTTTGGCGTGCACGTCTGGCCGCAGAGTTTCCAATAGGACTTCCACGTTTGGTTCGGCGAAGAGCACAACGTAGTCTACGCTCTTGAGCGCGGCGACGAGCTGGGTGCGCGCGTTCTCATCGAGGATGGGCCGGCCGGGGCCCTTCAGGGCGCACACACTCGAATCCGCATTCACGCCGACGACGAGAAGATCACCTTCGCTTCGAGCGCCCTCAAGATAACGGACGTGCCCGACGTGCAAAGTATCGAAGCAGCCGTTGGCAAAGACGATTCGCTGGCCGCGCCGCCGATGCTCCGCCAATCTTTCGCGCAGCACATCACGAGTGACAATCTTCGATGCGGCAGTGCGCATGATTTAGGAGGCTGCTCCAGAAGCTTCGCCGCGAATCGCTTCCAGAAGTTCTTCACGCGAGACGGTGGCGGTGCCCCTTTTCATGACCACGAGGCCTCCCGCGATGTTGGCGATGTGCGCGGCTTCAAGCGCAGAGGCGCCGCAGGCGAGCGCGAGAGTGTAAGCGGCGAGAACTGTGTCGCCGGCACCGGTCACATCGACAGCTTGATCACCGCCGTGAACTGGAATGTGCGTGAGCCGATCGCCGCCTTCGAGTAGAGCGACACCGTGCCTACCGCGAGTGACGAGGAGCGATCGAAGCCTCATCGCGACCAGTGTTTCGCGCCCCGCGCGTGCGAGCTCTTCGATGTTCTGGCCGATGGTGATGCGATGTTGAGCCTCGAGTTCGGCTTCATTGGGCGTCGCGGCGGTAATGCCTGCTTTCGAATAAGCGTGCAGATCATAGCGTGCATCAAGCGTGACAGGAATTGCCGCTTTGCGCTTGTCCATGGCTTTTTGCAAAAGCTGCGGAGAGGCAACGCCAAATCCATAATCGGACACCGCGAGCGCGTGGGCACGGCTCAACTTGGCTGCAAGCGATTTTCTGAGTTTTTCCCGCACAGCATCTGTCAAATTCGATTTCGGCTCCGTATCGACCCGAAGCACCTGCTGCGCGGCAGTGTGCGCCCAACCGGCAAGAAAACGGGTTTTCGTGGGCGTAATCCAGCCCTTGACACGTTGGATTCCGGAGACATCGACCCGCTTACGGCGAAAATACGCGATCAGCGCATCGCCCGCTGGGTCATCGCCCACGGCCGACACGGGCAGGGCCCGCGCCCCGAGAGAGGCGAGATTATTCGCCGCATTGGCTCCGCCACCGGGAACAAGTTGCGTCTCGCGATGTTTGAGGATTAACACCGGTGCCTCGCGCGAAACGCGGGAAATCTCTCCGTACTGAAATTCGTCCGCGACAAAGTCCCCGAACAAAACGATAGTCTTCGAAGAGAATTGTTCCACGCACTCCGCGAGAGCTACAAGATCAACAGAGGTTGTAGCTGGTTTCTGCGCAGACGCTCGATTCATTTCGGTTGCCTCAGGATCCAGTCTGTCGCGTCTCTTAGATCTTCCGCGACATGATCAGGTTGTGTGCTCCACTTTGCCGAATGCCAGGCCAGCTCACCTTCGCCGTATCCCGTTCGAACAAGGACGCTGCGAGCTTGCGCGTTGCGCGCTAGCTCGACGTCGCCGTATCGGTCGCCCACGACGAACGAGCGGCGCAGGTCCAGCGCATGTTCACGAGCCGCACGCTCCAACATCCCGGTTTTAGGCTTGCGGCAATCGCAGTTATCGGCGGAAGTGTGCGGACAATAATAAATTGCGTCGATGCGCGCCTCGGCCGCTGCGAGTTGCTGCGTCATGAGTTCATTCACCGTTCGAACGAGCGACTCCGGGAAGTATCCGCGTCCTACTCCGGACTGATTCGTCACGACTACAACCGGCAGTCCCGCACCATTGAGCCTGCGAATGGCCTCCGCGGCAAAAGGGAACATACGAAAACGGCTGGCATGATTCAAGTAGCCAACTTCTTCGGCGAGCGTTCCATCGCGATCGAGGAATACAGCCGGGCGAAGCGCCGTCTGCTCAGGCACGCTGCACCTCGATCGAAGATAGCCATGGTTTCACCGCAGCCTCCACCATGTCCGCGGTGACTCTCGTCATGCAGCGATGATCGGTTGGGCAGCGCCGGAGAAAACATGGGCTGCAATACGGTTTTTCCTGGACGACCGTACAGCGCGGAGTGACGGGCGCCGTGCCCTGCGGATCCGTGGGGCCGAAAATGGCAACAACGGGCAAGCCCACCGCGGCGGCAACGTGCATTGCCCCGGAGTCATTACCGATGAAGAGATGACATTGCGAAAGCAGCGCGGGGAGATCGGCAATCGCAGTTTTTCCAGTGAGGTCAAGGGGCGGCCGGCGCAGTTCGGTGGCAATGGCGTTCGAAACAGCTGTTTCTGCCACAGTGCCGAAAAGAATGATGTCTGCGCCGGTTTGCGACTGCAGATGATTGGCGACTTCCGCGAATCGAGATGGCGGCCAGCATTTCGCGGAGCCATAGGAGGCACCCGCACCAATGGCGATCCGCAGGGCGTGCGGCCGCGATCCCCATTGAGCCAGGAACTCCGAGGCTTGCCGCTGCTTCTCTTCGGGAACATTCATGCGAATGAATGATTCGTCTGATACTGACTCAATCCATCCTGCGCGGCGAACGAGTTCCAGATAATAGAACTTTTCGTGCGCAGGGATTTCCCCAAGCTTCGGAACGGGCAGTGCCTTAGTGAGCAGAAAACTGCGTCCATCCCGAGCATAGCCAATACGTTCGGGGATCTTTGCGCGCCACGCAAGCCACGCCGCATCAAATGCATTTTGCAAAAGAAGAGCAACGTCAAATCTCTGCGCGCGAAGTTCCGCAGCAAGTCGCTCGCGGCCGGAAAAACCGCCGTGGACGCCTTGCGGGTCATAATGGATGAGTCGATCGCAGATTTGTTGGTCGCGGTAGATTTCGGCTCCGTAAGGCCGCGCGACAATCGCGATTTCCGCCTCAGGAAATCGGCCACGCACCGCCCGCAGCGCCGGCAGCGCCATAATGGCGTCACCGACCCAGTTCGTCGCGCGAATCAGGATCTTCACGCTGCAACCCCATTGCGCGCTTGGAGTTTGCGCTTCAACGTCTTCTGAAACTCTTCCGTATCTGCGAGCTTGACGTCAATCTCGCAGTAGTAGAGCGGCAAGGAAGAAAACCTCAATTCGCCCAAATTTTGGGCATCCTTCTCGGTCGTGAGCAATGCGCGAGCCCCGGAGCTTTTCGCAGATTCTTCCAACCGCCGGATATCGTGCACGCTGTAGGAATGATGATCGCGATAAATAGAACGACCGGCAATATAGTTTCCCCATCGGTCCGCGTCGGCGAGAAAAGCGTCCGGGTTGCCGATCCCACAGAATACGAATACGGGCTGAGGAGGCAGCTCAATGTCAGAGGCGACCTCACCTTCGGAGGTCGTTACTCGTCTGTAACGGAGTAAACGAGTTGTTGCCGGAAAGATAGGAAACTCCGGAAACTCCTGAATAGCCCGCTTTACGGGAAGCTGGTCAGTCACTCTAGTGAAAACGACTAAGTCCGCGCGGTGAATGCCAGAAAGAGGTTCACGCAGGCGGCCACTGGGAAGCAGGGATTCGTTGCGCAGCGGACGCGATGAATCAACTAAGAGAATATCTACGTCACGGGCGAGTTGCATATGCTGAAAGCCGTCATCGAGGAGAAAGATGTCAACGGATCGCTGTGATTCGAGGCGCATACCCTCCTCGTAACGATTTTTGCCGACTCCGAAAGCGACGCGATCTTTTAGCCGGAATTTCATCAACTCGATTTCGTCGCTGGTGCCGTTTGCGCCGCGATAGCCGCGACTGAGGATGGCTACGTATTTCCCCTCCGAAAGGAATCTTTCGGCCAGCCAGATCACCATGGGAGTTTTGCCAGTACCTCCAACAGTGAGGTTGCCTACACTGATCACCGCTCCCTTCAGTTTCTTTTGCTTCAGCCAGCCGCGCGCATACAGCCAAACGCGAATTCGAACGACGACGCCATAGAGCAAGGACAACGGCCAGAGCAGAATTCGTACTGGCAATGAAAAATTCATCAAGCAGCGCCGTCCAAAAGTTTCCCGATTTCCGCGACGGCACGGTCCGCAGCGCCGCGGCTGCCTTCGACGAGATTCCGCGCGGTCTCTCCCATTCTGTTCATGCGTTCGGGGTTGCGAAAAAATCCAATCCAGGCAACTCCAACGTCCTCGGGGCTCTCCACTTGCACAGCGGCTCCCGCACTGACGAAGCGCGAAGCAATCTCCGCGAAATTTTCCATCGAAGGCCCGAACACTGGAATTTTACCGAAAGCCGCAGGTTCGAGTATGTTGTGTCCGCCCGAAGGTACCAGCGATCCTCCTACGAACACGCCGTCAGCGACGCGATAAAGCGACGCGAGTTCACCGATACTGTCCACCAGCACGACCGTAACATCATCGGATATGGCGCCGTTCTCTGAGCCGCCGGCGGCGCGGGACGGCCCCGGTATCGCCAGCTTCGACCGCCGGATAAATTTGCGATGCGATTCATCAATGAACTCGGCCGCGGAATCAAAGCGTTCCGGCTTACGCGGCGCCAGAACCAAAAGCGCCTTCGGATACTCGCCTTGCAAGGTTCCAAATGCGATGAGGACGTGCGGCTCTTCGGTAGCTACCACGCTCCCAGCAACAATGATCGGCGAGCGTCCCCGGCGTTTCGCTTCTTCCTCGAGCCAATTCGAGAGCGGCGTTGCAACGGGGAGCTCGAAGTCATATTTCAAGTTGCCGCTGACGCGCACACGGTCCGCCGGCGCCCCAAGCGCGCAAATGCGCTCGGCATCTCTTTCGCTTTGCATGAGGAAGCCGCTGGCCTTCGAAAGCGCATCCTTCAGGAACGGCCGAAGAAAGAAACCGAAGGGTCCCAGAAAACGCTGGTACCGCTCGAAGGACCGGTCTGAGATCCGCCCGCTGATAAAAAGTACCGGAATCTTTCTCTTCTCCGCTTCCCGCAGAAAATTCGGCCAGATTTCCGTCTCGAGAACGAGTACGAGCGAAGGCCGCACGGCTTCCAGTGCGCGCCGTACGCAAAAGGCCCAGTCGAGCGGAAAATAGATGACGGCGTCGGCAAACGGCATGCGCTCCCGCGCGAGCACCTGACCGGTGATGGTCGTCGTGGAGACAATCAGAGGCCGGCTGGGGTAGGCTTCCTTCAACCGGCGTGCAAGCGTCACGCCCGAGAGCGCTTCCCCCACGGAAACGGCATGTATCCAGATCGCACCCGGACGGTCCCCGGGAAGATTCGCGAGCGACGGAAAGGAAAAACCCAGCCGCTGGCCAAGATTGGACAAGTATTTGCCCTGGCGTAAGCCCTGCACAAGCCAGTAGGGCAAAAGCAAAAGGGCCGTGAAGCCCATGAGCAGGCTATAAATGAAATACACTAAGTGTGGCTCCGGTCTGTCCCCGCACCGCAAGCAACTGGCGGCGCGCGACGCAGGGCAACCCTGCATGTCCCCCAGGAATCGAAGGCCTCGAGATGAGAAAAGTCTATTATAACCTGATGCCAAAACTATCCATCTCAATTCCCGTTTTTGCTCTATCGCTTCTGGCGGCCATGCCGGGAACCACCCAGCAGCCGGATTCCCTGAAAACGGCCTCCCTGCAATCGCACGAGGCTATGACCATCTCCGCTGTGCCTTGGATGGATCCCGCGCTGTACAAAGCCAAGTTTCCAAAGAAGTCTCCGTTCACGGCCGGGATCCTGGCGGTGATGGTAGTGTTTCGAAACGATTCTGACCAGAGCGTGAAACTGGGCCTCGATCGCATTCGTCTGTCGCTGCAACTCGATGAGGAAAATCGTCAGCAAATCGCGCCTCTTACCGCTGACCAGGTCGCCTATGGAACGCTCGCTCCCACAAGGAAAGATCCCACCTCGAAAAGAAAGACTTTTCCTTTCCCCACGGGTCCGCCGAAAACCACACCCGATAAGAATTGGTTTGAAATCCAGAAGCAGGCGGAGAACGCAGGTGTTCCGACAAACGTCGTTGCGCCGCACAGCACTGTGCAAGGACTGCTCTACTTCGATTTGCAGGGACAATTCGACCTCTTGAGCACCGCGCATCTTTACGTCCCGGATCTCATGGTGATGGAGAAGAATCGCTCTCTGACTTTTTTTGAAATCGATTTGAGCCGGCCCGGCGGTAACTAACACAGGAAAAACGAGCCCGTTTGCGGAGTTCGTCGCGGTCGGCTAACATGACGTGTGCAAACTTTCATCCCACACCGCGAACAAATGCTCACTCTTCTCGACGAACTGAATCCTGAACAACGGCTGGCAGTCGAAACGGTCGAAGGGCCGGTGCTGATCCTTGCGGGTGCGGGAACCGGGAAGACGCGCGCCATCACCTTTCGAATGGCCAATCTGATCGCCAATGGAGTGCCCGCAGACGCGATCCTCGCCGTGACCTTCACCAACAAAGCCGCCGAGGAGATGCGCAATCGGGTCTCCGGCCTTTTGCTGCGCGCTGGGATACCCCCAGCCCAGCCCTGGCTTTCGACCTTTCATTCGCTCTGCGCAAGGCTGCTGCGCCGCGAGGCAGCGGCTGCCGGACTTCCGCGCGATTTCGCCATCTACGATGACGACGACCAGATCGCCGCGGTCAAACTGGCGATGAACAAATTGCAGATCGAAGACGATTCCCTGACCCCGCGAAATATTCTCAGCGGGATCAGTTACGCCAAAAATCATGGACAGACTTCGGAACAGTTGCGTGCGGAAGCCTTTGATCAGGATGGGCGACGGATAGCAGATATTTTCTCCGCTTACGAAAAACTTCTTCACGACAGCAAAGCGCTCGATTTTGACGACCTTCTTCTGCGCTCGGCCCGTCTGCTTCGGGAATCCACGCCTACCCGCTTGAAATGGCAGCAGCGCTTCCAATACATCCACGTGGACGAATACCAGGACACCAATCGAGTTCAGTACGAACTGATGCGCCTGCTTACCGGGCCTCAGCAGAATGTCTGCGTGGTTGGCGATGAAGACCAGTCCATCTACCGCTGGCGTGGAGCGGACGTTTCCATCCTGCTGAGTTTTTCTCGCGATTTCCCTGCGGCTCGGATCGTCAAGCTCGAGCGCAACTATCGCTCGACGCAAAACATCCTCGACGCCGCCGGCGCGGTCGTCGCCAATAATTCGGAGCGCTTGGGAAAGTCGCTCAACGCGGAAAAAAGGGGCGGGGCCAACCTCAAGTATTTCGAAGCTCGCGACGCCCAGGCGGAAGCGGAGTTTGTCGCCGGTGAACTGGATCGCATCCTCAACGATGATTCGGACCAGACCTGCGCCGTCGAATACCGCACGAACTTTCAGTCGCGCGCGTTCGAAGAAGTCTTTCGCCGCCGCGGCTTGCGCTACAAACTGGTTGGCGGCTTCAGCTTTTACAATCGCGCGGAAGTGAAGGATGCCCTGGCCTACGTGCGGCTGGCCATGCATCCAGAAGATGACATTTCGCTCTTGCGCGTGATGAACGTGCCTCCCCGCGGTATCGGCAAAACCACGGTGGACACGCTGCGGGAAACGGCGCGCGCGGACGGTTCACCGCTTTGGAACGCCATCGAAAAATTTATTTCCGGCGCATCCGCAGGCCGGGCGGTTACTCCTTTGCGGGCGTTCCGCGAAATCATTGACAAGCTCCAGGCAGCTTTGGCGGAAAAGGAGCCCGCAGAATTTCTGCGTGTGGTATTGGAAGAATCCGGTTACATGGAAATGTTAAAGGACCGCAACACTCCGGAAGATGTCGCGCGCATCGAAAACCTCGAGGAACTGGCGCGCGCGGTGGCCGAAAGCATGGAAGCTGGGGAGACCTTTACCGATTTTCTGGATGCCGCGGCGCTCGTCAGCGACGCGGATCAATTCGAAGGCAAGCCCGGCGTGACACTGATTACTCTGCACAGCACCAAAGGGCTGGAATTCGATCATGTTTTTCTGACGGGCATGGAAGAAGGCATCTGCCCGCACAGCCGTTCGCTGAATGAAGAAAAAGGCATCGAAGAGGAACGCCGGCTGGTCTACGTGGGAATGACTCGGGCGCGCCAGTCCTTGACCATGACGCGCGCGGTCTATCGCCGTATCTTCGGCAACGAGCAGCAACTGCGCGCTTCCCTTCCCTCGCGCTTCCTGGCGGAAATTCCCAGCGAGCTGGTGGATACGGTTCGCGGCTCCATGGCAGAGATTGGCGAGAAGCGCCGGTATGAGCCCGACCCGGAATACTCTTATTCTCCTGAAGAATTCGCGCGGCGCGTGCGCACAGGGTCAAAACCAGCTGTGGCGGCTCCGCGCAAACAAGCGTCTCCGAGCTCGTTTGGACGGCCCGCCTCGAAGCGCGGCGGCGACGCGCATCCCATGCTTGGGCGAAAGGTGCGGCATCCCAGCTACGGCGTCGGAACAATCGTGGGAGTGGAAGGCGATGACGAGGACCGGCGCGTCTCCGTGAGCTTTCCCGGGCGCGGCACGAAGAAGTTTGTCGAGCGCTACGCGCAGCTCGAACAGGCGTAGCAAAATGGAAACCATCGCCTGAAAAGGAGCTTCCACGCAGGTTGCGCGGCAGCGTTTCTCAGGGTACATTGAGGCACGCAATCATTCACCACAGGCGTGACGGCTGATATCCGGCTTCCAGTCTTCCCGGATGCGATCGGAGAGCATGAGTGGGATCAGAACTCTTCCGCTGCAAGAGTATCGACCAGCTGCTGTCGGATTCGGAAAACGCTGAAGTCCGGTTAAAAAAGTCTCTTGGATGGCTGAGCCTGACGTCGCTCGGCATCGGCGCGGTGATTGGCTCCGGCATCTTTACCATCGTTGGCACGGCGATAGCCGGTCAAAAGTTTCAAGCTTCTTCCATTCTCAATGCCCCGCTCCTTGAATATCTGATCCACCATTCGGCCTCGTTTGGGAGGCCCGGCGCCGGACCGGCCATTGCTCTCTCATTTATTCTTGTGGCCATTGCTTGTGGATTCGCGTCCGTGTGTTACGCGGAGCTCGCCGCCATGATCCCCATCGCGGGCAGCGCGTATACCTACACGTACGCCACGATGGGTGAACTCATCGCCTGGATTATCGGCTGGGACCTGATTCTGGAGTACGCCGTCAGCAATATGGCCGTCAGCGTTGGTTTTTCTCAGCACATGGTCAATTTGTTGGACTGGTTTGGCGTAAATCCAAATCCTCGCTGGATTTCCCCTGCCTACCTCCCCAGCGGCCTGAGCGACCTGCAGGGAAACATGCTTTATGGTCCCGGCTGGCATTTCGGATTTAACTGGCCCGCGTTCATTATCGTGATGTTGTTGACGGTGATTCTGGTCCGCGGCATTAAAGAGTCCGCGCGCACCAACAACATCATGGTGATGCTGAAAATCGTGGCCATCCTTGTATTTGTAGGCTTCGCGTCCAAGCTCATCCATCCCGCGAACTATCATCCCTTTGCGCCAAATGGCTGGCCTGGAATTTTGACCGGCGGTTCAATCGTCTTCTTCACCTACATCGGGTTTGATTCCGTCTCGACGGCCGCCGAAGAGTGTAAGAATCCGCAGCGCGACTTGCCCATCGGCATCATCGCCACACTGGTCATCTGTACGCTTCTCTATATTGCCGTGGTCGTGGTGCTTACCGGACTGGTTCGCTGGGACACGTTGGTGGACGACGCCGCCCCCGTCGTCAATACGCTTAAGAAACTTCATTTCACGGGTGTTCGCCTCGTCGTGCTCATCGGCGCACTGATGGGGATGATCTCTTCCCTGCTGGTCTTCCAGCTCGGACAGGCCCGTGTCTGGTTTGCGATGTCCCGCGACGGCCTCTTCCCCAGAATTTTTGGCCGCGTGCACCCGCGCTTTCAAACGCCGGATTTCTCCACCTGGATGGCCGGGTTCGTCGTTGGTATTCCAGCCGGGCTTCTCGATATCGGCACTCTCGCCGATCTTTCGAACATCGGCACGCTCTTCGCCTTTGCGCTGGTCGCGGGAGGCGTACTCATTCTTCGCTACCGCGAACCGGACCGCCCGCGAGCTTTCCGCGCGCCCGGTGGACCGATTGCGCCTGTCGTCACGATTATCACGTGCCTCCTGCTGATGGCCGGCCTTCCGATCATGAACTGGATTCGATTCTTTGTCTGGATGATCCTCGGGCTGATTCTTTATTATTCTTATGGCCGGAAGCACAGCACTCTTAGAGCAACAAATCGCGCGTAAGAGGAATCGCCAGATGCAGCGATGGTCGAAATGCTATCCGTGGAAGCAAGCAGTCGCCGCGCTCGTTTCCCTCGTCCTCGCGCTTTCGCTTCCGCCGGATTCGCGGGCGTGGGGCAAGAGCGGATCGAAGCTCGTCGTCAACAAGGCCATTGATACCCTTCCCCAGGGTCTGCGGGAATATTTTGAAAATAATCGCAGCTTTCTGCTGGAGCACGTGACCGATCCCCTGGAGGCGATCGGAAAGACACCTGCCGAACGCCACAATCACTTCATTGCGATCGACAAGTACGGGAGATTTCCCTACGACGCCCTGCCGCGCGTTTATAAACTCGCCTTGGCGAAATATGGCAAAGCGAAGCTGGAAGCAAACGGGCTCCTCCCCTGGCAGATAGGCGTGTACAGCGAGAAGCTGACCGATGCAATGAAAGCGGGAAAGTGGGAAGAGGCAAGGCTCGACGCTGCCATCCTTGCAAATTACGTGGCGGATGCGCACGACCCGTTTAACACCACCGATAATTTCGATGGGCACCTGAGCGGCCAGATCGGCGTCAACGAACGCTTTGGGGCCGGGCTGATCGACCGCTATTCCTCTTTTTTCCCCATGCGGCCAAACGACGCCGTCTTCATCGAGGACCCCACGGATCACGCGTTTGAAGCCTGCCTGAGCGCTCATAGCTGGCTGGAAACCGTTCTACTTGCCGATCGCAACGCGCGCCGCGGCGAAAACTCCTACAACGACGACTATTACGATCGCTTCTACAATCAGGCTGCGGCCATTCTGATCCGCCAGCTTTCCGACGCGGCCTCCGATGTTGGCTCCTACTGGCTCACGGCTTGGATCAATGCCGGCCGGCCCCAGCTTCCTAAGTGACTGCTCGCGGATGCCGCCGTCTCTGCTTCCTCCTCGTATTGCTTCCCTTCCAAAAGCCGAGCTGCACCTCCATCTTGAAGGCTCCATCCAACCCGCTACCGTCTGTGCGCTGACGGCCCGGCACGGCGTCCACCTCAGCGAAGGCGGAGTCCGCCAGCGTTACGCCTACCGCGACTTCCCCGAATTCATTGAAGCTTTTAAATGGGTAACTTCTTTTTTGCGCGGGCCAGAAGATTACGCCCTCATCGTTCGCGATCTTGCCGAACATTTGCTCACTCAGCGCGTGGTCTACACCGAGGTCACGCTGTCGGTTGGAGTAATGCTCTTGCGCAAACAGCGGCCCGAAGCCAATTTTGAAGCTCTGCTCCGCGCCACCGAGCCCTTCGAACACCGCGGCCTGCGAATCCGCTGGGTGTTCGACGCCGCGCGCCAATTCGGCGCTGAAGCCGCGATGGAAGTCGTCCGCTCCGCAAAGCGCTGCGGCTCAAGAGCCATCGTCGCATTTGGGATTGGCGGCGACGAACTCAGCGTTCCGACCGAGGCTTTTCAATCTGTCTACGAAAGAGCCGCGGAAATCGGCTTACACCGATTGATGCATGCGGGAGAGGTGGGTAGCCCGGAAAAAATCCGCGAAGCCATCGAGCTGCTGGGCGCCGAGCGGATTGGACACGGCATTGCTGCGATCAACGATCCAGATTTGATGGAATTGCTCGCGGAGCGCCAAATTCCGCTTGAAGTCTGTCCCGGCAGCAACATCAAAACGGGCGCCCTCGCCCTGCAACTCGGCCGGAACGCAGCAACCATCGAAGACCACCCGTTGCCGGCACTCTTGCGCCACGGAATTCCCGTCGTTCTCTCCACCGATGATCCGGCGATGTTCCACACCACCTTGCAAACGGAATACGAAAACGCTGCTCGCATGGGGCTGCACGAAGACGAACTTGCCCGCATCGTCGAGATGGGATTCCAGCACGCATTTTCCCCGGCCGGTGAAACGTCAAGAGCATGAACCAGCCGGTGCCAATGTTATACTGAAGGCATGAAAGCACACGTCTGGGTGATGCCAAAACGCACGGTGCTCGATCCGCAGGGCCAAACCATTCAGCACGCGCTCTCCGGCCTCGGTTACGCCGCCGTGAAAGATGTCCGTCAGGGAAAATTCTTCGTGCTGAATCTTGATGGCTGGAATCGCGAGGAAGCGCAGAAGCAGCTCGAGCACATTTCGAAAGAAGTGCTAACCAATCCCGTCATTGAGGAATACCGGTTCGAGATCGTCGACTGAACGGCCGACTCCGTGATCAAAATGAACCGAGGCACCAGGTATTCATTTTCGCTCCGCTTGAGCTCTCGCTTGGTCGGCCTTTTTCTGGTACTGGCGCTGGCGGGTTGCAGTACCAGCTCGCACACTTCCGATCCCCACCTGCGGCAGATCGATGAGATGCTCAACACGCAACTGCCGCAAGGCACTCCGAAGTCGCGCGTGATCTTCTTCCTCAACACGCAAGCCTTCCCTCTGGAGAATTCCGCCGACGCGAAGGTACTCGTGGCCGTCGTCCACCATGTGGACACGAACACCCTCCAACCTGCCACGGCCCGCGTAACTTTTCATTTTGATGCCGCTGGTAAGCTCACAACTTACGAGCTCGCCCCGGCCTCCGATGCTGCCCCGCAGCCGTAACCTCATTCGCGACACGATCCCCGGATTTCGCCGTGGCAAATTGGCGGGCATGCTACGCTCTTAAAATCGCTTCCAGGAGACACCGCTAATGTGCGGAATTGTCGGCTACATTGGCCCCAAGAAAGTTGTGCCGGTCATCATTGAGGGCCTGCGCAAGCTCGAATACCGCGGTTACGATTCCGCCGGGATCGCCGTGGTTACAAAAGACGGCAAGTTGGAGATTCGCCGCGCTCCCGGGAAACTGCGCAACCTCGAAGAGGTCATCGCCAAGTCTCCCATCGAAGGCACCTATGGCATCGGCCACACTCGCTGGGCTACCCATGGCCGTCCCACGGAAGAAAACGCTCACCCGCACCGCGACTGTACCGGGCAGATCGTCGTGGTCCACAACGGAATCATCGAAAACTACCTCGAACTGAAAGAAAAACTCCAGAGTGAAGGCCACAAGTTCGTTACGGAAACCGATACGGAAATCGTGGCGCACCTGGTAGAAAAGAATTCGCAAGGCGGCGTCCCGCTGGAGGAAGCGGTGCGCCGTTCGCTCAAGGAATTGCGCGGCATCTACGCGTTGGTTTTCCTTTCCGCTAAGGATCCGCAAAAAATCGTGGCCGCCCGCCTCGGCCCTCCTTCAGTCATCGGGCTGGGTGAAGGAGAATACTTCGTCGCCAGCGACATCCCGGCGCTGCTCGAACACACCCGTCAGATGTTTTTCCTCGCCGATGGCGACATCGCCGTTCTCACTACCAAAGGTGTGCACGTAATGGACCACGACGGCCGCCCCGTCGAGCGTCCCTCGCACCGCGTGGCGTGGGATCCCATCATGGCGGAAAAAGGCGGCTACAAGCATTTCATGCAGAAGGAAATCTTTGAGCAGCCGCGCGCCGTGCGCGACACGCTGCTCGGCCGCATCTCCCAGGACACCGGAAAAGTTTTTCTCGATGAAATGAAAATCACCGAGAAACAGTTCCGAGAGTTTCACAACGTACGCATCGTCGCCTGTGGCACCAGTTGGCACGCCGCCCTGGCCGCAAAATTCATGATCGAGCGCCTTGCGCGCCTGCCCGTCGAGGTGGATTACGGTAGTGAATTCCGTTACCGAGACCCCATCATCGATTCGAATACCCTCACCGTATGCATCAGCCAGTCTGGCGAAACAGCGGACACTCTCGCCGCGCAGCGCGAAGCAAAATCCAAAGGTTCTCCCACTCTTGCCATCTGCAACGTCATTGGCTCCATGATCACCCGCGAAGCCGCCGGTACAATTCCCACTCACGCCGGGCCGGAGATCGGCGTTGCCTCGACCAAAGCCTTCACCTCGCAATTGACTGCGCTGCTTCTGTTGGCTTCTTATCTTGGACAGGTCCGCGGAAAAATGACGGAAGAAGCGGCGAGAACCTTGATGCAGGAATTCACCCGCATGCCTCACAAGATCGAAACCGTTTTGCAGGCGGATGAATCGGGATTCTACGAAAATCTGGCCCGGCAATTCTTTCGCTTTACCGACTTCCTCTACCTCGGCAGGGGCATCCACTATCCCATCGCTCTTGAAGGCGCTCTGAAGCTGAAGGAAATCTCCTACATCCACGCCGAAGGCTACCCTGCCGGAGAGATGAAGCACGGCCCCAACGCCTTGATCGACGAGAATCTGCCTGTCGTCGTGCTCGCAACCCGTGACGAATCCGATCCCGAAGCCATGACCCGTTACGAAAAAAGTGTTTCGAACATCAAGGAAGTCAAAGCGCGCGACGGCATCGTAATCTCCATCGTTACCAATGGCGACCATCTCGCTCGCGAAGCCTCCGACCACATCATCGAGCTGCCCCCCGCGCCGGAGCTGCTCGTTCCGCTGCTGGAGATCATTCCCCTGCAATTGCTCGCATATCACATTGCTGTTCGCCTGGGCTGCGACGTCGACCAGCCGCGCAATCTCGCGAAATCCGTCACAGTGGAGTAGTCCGGTCGTTTTCGCTAAAATGAAGGCATGTTTCGAACCCTCCGGGCGACTCTGTGCGCATGCCCGTTCCTCCTTTTGGCTTCTGTAGTCCCAACCTTCGCGCAAACTCCTGACGCGGCCACTGCGCCGCTCCGTGAAGTGCACGTCGAGGGCGCCAAGATCCTCACCGAAGCTCAGGTCGTCTCGCTGACGGGGCTCCAGTCCGGCTTGCAGGTTGGCAAGAACAATTTGCAGACTGCCGCTGACCTCCTGGTACAAACAGGCCTGTTCTCGAAAGTGAATTTCAGCTTTCAAACTCGCAACGGAGGTGTAGTAGTCACCTATCACGTCGAGGAGTCGCCGCGCGTCCCGGTCTACTTTGACAATATTCCCTGGTACTCCGATTCGGAGTTGGGCGACGCCATTCGCAAGACCATCCCGTTTTTCGATGGCACACTCCCCGAAGCCGGCGCTGCCGTGGAGCAAGCCGCCGCCGCCGTCAAGGACCTGCTCTCATCCCGCGGCTTGCAGGCTTCGCTCGCGCACACCGTTCTCGCCAATCCCATCGGCGAAGGCAATGTTCAGGAGTTTCAGATCGAAGGCGCGGCCCTGCAGATCTCGAAACTGGAATTCGGCGATCCCGCTCTGAACGAATCCAAGGCCCTTCAGCAGCATCTCTCCGAAATCCAGGGGAAAGCTTATTCCCGGATGGCCATCGATCTTTTTCTCACGGAAGCGGTTAGGCCGATTTATTTGCAGCAGGGCTATCTGCGCGTAAAACTTGGGCCACCAGAAGTGCGCTTGACCGGCAATCCAAATCAGAAGCTCCCTGACAGAATCCCCATCTACGTGCCGATTGTGCCCGGCCCGGTCTTTCGGTGGAAGGGAGTCAAATGGACCGGGAACTCTGTCATCTCGGAATTCACGTTAACCAAATTGCTGGGCGAAAAAACAGGTGATGTGGCGAATGGCATGCAATTGGAAGAAGGTTGGGACCGCATTCGTGAAGAGTACGGCCATCTCGGCTATCTCGAGGCAAAGCTTGATCCTGTCATCACCTACGATGACCAGGCCCACACCGTTTCCTACGCAGTAAGCGTGCAAGAGGGCGTTCAATTTCATTTCGGAAAGATGGTCCTGACGGGACTCTCTCTGGCCGGCGAACGCAAGCTCTACGCGGCGTGGCCCATCGCCACTACCAACGTCTTCGACAAAACGAAGTTCGAAGAGCTTCTCCTTAAACTGCAGTCCCATCACGAGCAGGTTTTCGGAGAGTTGCCGGTGCATTACGAAACCGTGGGACATTTTTTGCAAACGGATCCGGCCAAGGGCACCGTGGATGTCCTTCTGGATTTCAAGTGATCCGCCGCCACATCCCAGGCTGCAATCCGTGGGGCACTCTGGGATATACTCACCGCTGAGATGAAAGAACTCGTCCATATTCGTTCCGTCGACGGAGATTCGGCTTCACCGGAAGAAAAAGAAGCACTTCTTCTTTCGCACCTGGCCCAGTTTCCGTCGCTCATCGTTGCGCTCTCCGGGGGAACGGACTCCGCTTACCTCGCGTGGGCCGCTCACCAATCGCTGGGGAGCCGCTCGTTGTCCGTCACGGCGCTCTCACCGAGTTTCTCCGCTCACGATCGCGCGATGACGGAAGGTTTCGTCTGCAAGCTCGGCGTGCGCCACGAATTCATTGAAACTCGCGAGATGGAAAATCCCGCCTACCGCGCCAATGCCGCTGACCGCTGCTACTTCTGCAAAGACGAGCTGTTTTCGGCGCTGGATGATTTGGCCCGCGCACGCGGACTGGCTGCCGTGGCCTACGGCGTCAACGCCGATGACACGCTCGATTTTCGCCCCGGCCATCGCGCCGCCACTGAGCACCAGGTTCTGGCGCCACTCCTGGATGCCGGCTTGCGCAAAGCTGAGATTCGCATGCTTTCGCATCGCGCAGGACTGCCCACTTGGGACCGTCCCGCCTCCGCATGCCTCGCGTCGCGTCTGCCCTACGGCACCGAAGTCACCCCGGAGCGCCTCGGCTTGGTGGAACGGGGGGAGGCCGCGCTTCGCGAACTCGGCTTCCGTCAATTCCGCGTTCGCCTCCATGACAAGCTTGCTCGCGTGGAGATTTCGCCGGAAGAAATGCCGCGTGCCTTCGCACCGCCCATGCCCGCCACGATCGCTGCGCGCCTGAAGGCCATTGGCTTCACCTACGTTTCTCTCGATCTTGAAGGCTACCGGCAAGGCTCGCTGAACGAAACTCTTTCGCCACCCGGCGATCGCTCTCTAAAAGCTACATCGGGAACATAATCCTTCGTTTTTGCGTAACTATCTAGGAAGCATCACGGAGCGAAAATTTGAAGTCTGCCGGAGGATGAATGGGCCGCGATCGCAAACTTTTTTTTCTGTTTCTGTTGACCACGGCCATCGCTGGGTTGGCGGCTTGTGAGACCGGTCCGTCGGTTAGCGGCAAGTTCGACCGCGAGTTCAGCGTCTCGGGCCCCATCCGCCTCGAGCTCAACAATGCTTCGGGCGATGCGAGCATCACCGGGAGCGCCGACGGCAAGGTGCACGTCCATGGCGAACTGCACGCCTCCGGAATGGGATTCGCCAACACGCAAAAGCGCTTGGATGATACTGTCGCAAATCCTCCCATCGAACAAAAAGGCGGCACCATTCGAATTGGGAAAGACATTTCCAGCATGCGCAATATTTCAATCACCTACACCATTCAAGTCCCTCATGACACCGAGGTCAGCGCCAACGTCGCCTCCGGCTCACAGATAATCCGTGGCGTGCGCGGCCCCGTAAAGGTACAGGCTGCCTCGGGTTCCATCCGCGTCGAGAAAATCGACCGCGACACCCAGCTAACTACTATGAGCGGTTCTGTCTCGGCGACGGATGTGGGCGACGACGTACAGATCAACAGCGCCACCGGATCCACAAATGTCTCGAATACTAAAGGGGATGTGAGAGTCACCGCCATTTCGGGAGACATCCAGATCGCTGCGCCGGGAGGACGCGTTGAAGCCGAGACCGCGAGCGGTGCAATCGAAATCCAGGGCGCTTCGAATGACCTGAAAGCACACGCCGTTTCCGGCCGCGTAGCCGTCCGGGGAAATCCCGCCGCAAACAGCTACTGGGAACTGAAAACGACCTCGGGCAGCATCCAATTGAACGTCCCTGCCGCCGCGAATTTCAATCTTTCCGCGCAAGCCCTCTCCGGCGAAATTCGAACGGACGTCCCGATCATGATTGAAGAACAGGGCAAGCATTCCCTCCGCGCGCGCATGGGCAATGGTGGCGCCCGTGTGGACGTGCAGACGGTCTCCGGCGAAATTCGCGTCAGCGGTTCGAACTAGGCGCGGAATCCGGCGCTTCTCCACGCGGAAGTAACAACGATCGTATAGCGACAATTCTCCTGCTTGCCTTTAGAATTCCTACGTATGTCTTTTTCAACTTTTAAAGTCGGGGCGTTGGCTCTGACCTTTTTCTACGCGACGCCGATGCTCGTCTGCGGCCAGGTCGGGGCGCCGATAGAGAAGAGCCAAAGCAATTCGCAGCCGCCTTCCAAAGGCACCGCCGCAAAGCAACCCGCCCCTGCCAAGGAGCCCACGCCGGAAGAGGAGTTACAGCTGGCCATCGGCTCCGCCGGAAGCGATCGCGTGACTCTGGTTCGCAATCTGGAAGCTTTCTTGAAAAAGTATCCCGAAGCACCGAACAGAGTTCAGATCTATCGCGCCCTGGTGGAAGCCAGCCTGCAATTGCGCGATAACGCGCGCGCCGCCGATTACGCCGAGCGCATCGTTGCATTAAACCCCAACGACATCTCGATCACGCTGCTGACCATTCAACTTTTGGAACGCCAAAGCAATGAAGCCAGCCTTCGCCGCGCCATCACCTATGCAACTCGCGTCCTGGACTACGTCAATGCCACCGCTTCTTCCGAGCGATCCCTGCGAGTCTCCGAAGAACAATGGAATCTCGAGAAAAAGACTGACCAGGCGTCCACGCTTCTCTTGCGCGGAGATATTTATATGAAGTTGAAGGACTTCACCGCCGCACAGCAGGATTTCCAGGCCAGTTATCAGCTCCTTCCGGGCGCCGGTGCCGCGGAAAGACTAGGAGAAATTGCCGAGCTTAGAAAAGATTGGAATACCGCTATCACCGAATACGCGCGCGCCTTCGCCTTTGCCGAAGGAAAAAGCGGCAATGTCAGCCGCAAGGAAATCCGCCAGAAGCTGGGAAATGTCTGGCGTATGGCGCACCGCTCTGATGATGGATTGGGTGAATATCTGCTCCGCACTTACGACCAAGTCTCGCAACTTTCCGGCACAACAAAGCCGAAGAAAAACGCGCAAGCTCGCGAAATTTCGGAATTCACTGTTCGGAAAGCCCCCGAAGGCACCGCCTTCCCTTTGCGCGACACGAAAGGCAAAGTTCTTGTTCTGAATTTCTGGGCCACCTGGTGCGGTCCCTGTCACGCCCTGGAGCCGCAATTCGCGCGCGTCGCCATGGAATTTCAGGGCTCTTCGGATGTGCTCTTTCTGGCCGCCAATTGCGACGAAGACGAAACTTTGGTGGCTCCCTACCTGGAGGAGGACAAACCCCGCACCGCCGTCGTATTCGCGGACGGCATCGACAGGCTTTTCGCCGTCAAGTCTTTTCCTACTATCCTGGTCATCGATCGCGACGGCACAATTGCGTATCGCTCCGATGGGTTCAGCCCCGAAACCTTTGAGCAGGATCTCGCCGCCGCGGTGCGGCGCGCGCTTGTTCGAACGGATGCCACGGTCCCTGCGAACGATCCCGCTCGTTAACCGTGCGTTGAGGAAGACTGCGGATATTTTTCGACGACGTCCCGCGCAGCCAGAATCGTATTGACGTGTATGCGCACCGTGTCTTCGACCCGCCGCGCGTAGCCCCCGGCCAGAACCGTCGCCACAGGGATCCTTCTGCAGCGCGCGTCTTCAAATACTTTGCGGTCGCGCTCCTTCAGTCCTTCTTTCGTTAGCGACAGTCCGCCGAGCTGATCTTCGCAATACGGGTCGGCGCCGCCGACGTAGAACAGGATCTCCGGCTGAAACTCATCGAGCGCTTTCTGGATCGCAGGAATCAGCGCGCCCAAGTATTCATCGTCATCGGCGCGATCGTCCATATTCAGATCGATGCTCGAAGGCGGCTTGTGCGCCGGGTAATTGTTCTCCTGGTGAATGGAGATGGTGAAAACAGTCGGGTCGTTTCGAAAGATTGCCGCCGTGCCGTTTCCGTGATGCACGTCCGTATCCACGACCATGACTTTTTTCACCGCGCCGTCCGCCTGCAGCTTTCGAATCGCAACGGCGACATCATGAATCGCGCAGAATCCTTCACCGTGGCCCGGATAAGCGTGATGAAATCCGCCGCTGAGATTCGAAGCGAACCCGTCGCGCAGCGCGGATTGGCCCGCGAGAATGGTTCCACCGGCCGCGAGCCATACCGCCTCGACAAGTTCCGGCGAGTACGGCACTTCGAGCTTCATCACGTCGCTGGCTGCGAGCGTGCCGGTCTTCAGTTTGCGCACCCAGTCTGGCGTGTGCACGCGCAGAATATCTTCGTCGCTCGCGGGATTGGGGATAAGAAAATCGCTTTTTGTTGCAATGTTTTCGCGCAAAAGCATTTCGTAAATCAATCTGAATTTTTGCGAGGGAAAAACGTGCGGGCCAAGATTCAAATCGTAGCGTTCATGATAGACAATTTTGAACGGCAGCATGGCGCGTGACGCGATTAGTTTTCGCGCTCGAGAATGAAATCCGGCAGCGTGGCAAGGGCCCGATGGTACTCGGAATCGCGGCCGCCATTGAGGCAGTCCTTGGCGCGTTGCGCGTAATCCTGCGCGAGATTTCTTGCCCGATCGAGCGCGCCGGACTCGTTCACCAGCGCGACGATGGTCTCCGGCCGAACGGAAATGAACTCTTTTTCCGCGAGCACTCGCGCCACCATTTCGCGCGCGTCGCGGTGTCCGTTTTCCATCGCGTAAATCAGGGGCAACGTGACCTTGCCTTCTTTCAGATCGCTCAGGACTGGTTTTCCCAGTTGCTGCGCCGACGCCGTGAAATCCAGCAGATCGTCCACAAGTTGAAACGCGAGGCCGGCGTACCTGCCGTAATCTGCAAGCGCCTGCTCTTCTTGGCCTTCGAGGCCGCCAAGCACGGCGCCAAGACGCGCGCAGCCGCTAAAGAGGCACGCGGTCTTATAGGTGGCCAGCCGCAGAGCGTCTTCTTCCGTCACGTCAATGCGCCCGATTTTGGAAAGCTGAATCAGTTCGCCTTCCACCATTTTCTGCGTCAGATCGATGAGGATATCGAGAATGCGAAAATTGCGTTCTTCCAAGGCCATTTGAAACGATTGCATGTACAGCCAGTCGCCGGTGAGCACGCTGCGATGATTGCCCCATCGGGAATTGGCGGAGGGACGTCCGCGGCGCGTGTCCGCGCTGTCAATCACGTCGTCATGAATGAGCGTGGCGCTATGAAGAAGCTCTACGACCGCGGCGAGGCGAATGGCGCTGCAATCTTTGCGGCCCGCCATGCTTGCCGAAAGCAGCAGGAGTGCAGGACGAAGGCGCTTCCCCCCTCCACCCAAAAGGTAAGCGGTAATTTCAGACACGGGCGGGAAAGCCGTATCGCTTTGGCGTGCAAGCTCCTCTTCGACCAGGACAAGGTCGTCACGGACAAGATCAAAAATCTCTTTGACCGTCAGCAGCGCGATAGCGTTTCTCCTGAACTAACCCTTTTCGTTGTGACCTGAGGCCGCGAGACGCGCCGGCCGGGAAAGGCCGAAGAAGCGCCGAAAATTTTCGGAGGTCGCGGCGGCCACTTCGTCCGGCGACAAGTTTCTCACACTCGCAAGCGTGCGCGCTACTTCCGCCACGTAGGCAGGTTCATTGCGCTTGCCGCGAAAAGTTTGCGGCGCAAGATACGGAGCGTCCGTCTCAATCAAAATCTTTTCCAGGGGCAATTCTTTCGCAATATCGCGAATGTACTGCGTTTTCGGATAGGTCGAATTTCCCGCAAAAGAAATCAGAAAACCCATTTCAATCCCCCGCCGCGCATCTTCCAGGCTGCTGGTAAAACAATGCAAGATTCCGCCGAGGCCGGCAGGTTTCCAGACTTCTTCGAGAAGATTCAGACAATCGGGCCACGCGTCGCGGCAATGAATGATGATGGGAAGCTTAGCTTGCTGCGCGAGCGCCATCTGCTCGCGAAAAACGCGTTGCTGCACGTGGCGCGGAGAGTGGTCGTAGAAATAGTCGAGGCCAATTTCGCCCCAGGCAATGACTTTTTCATGTGTGGCAAGCGTGGCGAGCTGTTCGAGATGTTTGGGTGTGACTTGTTCCGCTTCGTGCGGATGTATACCAACCGTGGCGTAAATCCAGTCATGTTGCTCGGCGAAGGGGATAGCGGAATCCAGTTTTTCGGGGCCCGGACCGGTGCCGATGGCGAGCAATGCAGAGACTCCAGCCGCGCGGGCGCGATCCAACATAGCGTCGCGGTCCTCCGCAAATTGCGGGAAGTCGATGTGCGCGTGTGAATCGATCAGGTCCATGGTGGAACTTTTGCCGAGTCAGGCACAGCATGCTGCGCCCCTACAGGGAAAATATTTATTTCAAGCGTGCACCGACTTCGACTTCCTCGAGGAAGCCGGCGAGGACGGGGCGGCCTTCGGGGCCCACGGAGGCGGCGACGATCATGCCGTTGGATTCGACGCCACGGAGTTTGCGCGGGGCTAGATTCACGACTACGGCGACTTTGCGGCCGACGAGCGCCTCCGGTTCGTAGTATTGCGCGATGCCGGCGCAAATCTGGCGAATCTCCGCGCCGATGTCCACGGTGAGTTTCAGCAGTTTATCCGCGCCGACGATGCGCTCGGCGGTTTTGATTTGGCCGACGCGCATCTCGACTTTGATGAAGTCCTCGATGCCGATTTTCTCCGGCGCTGCTTGCGGAGCTGCAGCAGCAGCGGCGCCGCCCGCGGCTGGAGCGCTGGCAGGCGCTGGAGCGGTCACGGGTGAGGGCTGCTTTTGTACTTCGTGTTCCATGGTTTCCATCCTCTCGATTGCTTCTGCTTTTTCAATGCGTGGGAATAGCGCTTGTGACTTGCCGAGCGGCGTGCCCGGCGCAAGCTGTCCCCAGCGCAGTCCGTCCAAAGCGATAGATCCGGGCAGTCCCGGTTGGCCGAGCAGCCCCCACACTTTTGTGGTGCTCTCCGGCAAAACGGGATGAGTCAGTGCCGCTACAATTCGCAGTACTTCTGCCGTGGTCCAGAGAATTGTTGCGCGGCGCTCCTTGTCGGAGTCGCTTTCGCTGAGCGACCACGGATGCTCAATTGTCAGATATTTGTCTGTTGCAGCGATCAGCGACCAGATTTCTTCCAGGGCTAGAGAGAATCCTAGCTTGTCGAACTGCTCCAGGACTTCGCCAATCGCTTCCTGAGCTTTCGTCGCCAACGCAGTGTCCTGCGGCTGCAGCGCGCCCGGCTTTGGAGTTTTTCCGCCGCTGTTTTTCTCGATCATCGCCGCGGTGCGGCTGGCGAGGTTGCCGAGACCATTGGCGAGGTCGCTGTTGTAGCGCTGGACGAGCGCATCGTAACTGAAATTGCCATCCTGGCCGAAAACTGTTTCACGCAGAAGATAGTAACGAAGCGCATCCATTCCGAGGACATGCACGATCGGCCGCGGTCGAACGACATTGCCCAGCGACTTGCTCATCTTGGTGCTGTCCATGAGTAGCCAGCCGTGCGCCCATATCTGCTTCGGCAACGGAAGGCCGGCAGCCATCAGAAATGCGGGCCAATACACGGCGTGAAAACGAATGATTTCCTTGCCGACGAGATGAACATCCGCGGGCCAGAAACCGGTTTTTTCATATTGCGGGCCGCCGACGGCGCTGAGATAGGCGGTGAGCGCATCAAACCAGACGTAGAAAACGTGCGGCTCTTCGCCGGGAACGGGAATCCCCCAGCGAACCGTGGTGCGCGTAATGCTGAGGTCACGAAGGCCGCCCTCTACAAAGCTGAGCACTTCGTTGCGACGCGCTTCGGGTTGAATGAAATCCGGATGCTTGGCGTACCAATCGAGCAGCGGCTTTTGAAACGCGGAAAGCTTGAAGAAATAGTTTGGCTCGGTGACTGTTTCGGTGGGCCGGCCGCAGTCGGGACAATTTTCTCCTGCTTTCACGTCCACGTAGGCATTGTCGTAGATGCAGTATTGGCCGGTGTAGTGTCCTGGATAGACAAAACCGTTTTCACGGCACAGTTTGAAGAGCCACTGCACCGTATGCGCATGCTTCAGGTCTGTGGTGCGGATGAATTCGTCGCCCTGCACTCCCAGCTCATCCCAAAGCGCGCGCCACTCCGCGGCCATTTTCGCAACGAATTCAGATTCCGGAACGCCGGCATTTTTCGCGGAGCGCTCGACGTTTACGCCGTGCTCATCCGTACCGGTGGTCATCACCACGTCGTAACCGCGCATGCGCTTGTAGCGGCGGATGGTGTCGCATACGATGGTCGAGTAAGTGTGGCCGATATGCGGCAAGCCGTTCGTGTAGTAGATCGGCGTGGTGATGTAATACTTAGGCTTGTTGGCTGGCATCTCTAGTGTGTTTTCCCACCCGCTTCAAAGGCTCGGAGAGCTTCGCTGATCACGCGTTGCAAGGGCACATTTTTTTCGGCGGCCAGCTTGCGACAGTCGTCGTACTCTGGCGCGACATGCAGGATGCGGCCATTGACACGGGAAATCTTGATGCGCACATTGCCGAAGGCGGTTGCGACGTTTACGAAGTCACGCGGCAGCGTGCGGCGTTGCGCGCGGTAGGTACGCGCGCCAAACGTGGTGGTCTCCACAAAAATCAGGGACATCAGCGTATTGGTATCCTGCGGCTTGCACAGAACCGTGAGCAGCGTGCCGGGACGATTCTTTTTCATCTGCACAGGTGTGGTGTAAACGTCGAGCGCGCCTGCGCCCAAGGCTTTTTCGAGGAAGTAGCCGTAAATCTGCGGATTCATGTCGTCGAGATTCGCTTCGATGACGGCGATTTCTTCGTCGAATCCTGCGATCGTTTTTTCCGCGGCTTCGCCGACCATGATGCGGACGACATTGGGTTGGCCTTCAAGATCGGCTGTTCCAGCACCATATCCGATCGCAGAAACACTCATCGCCGGCTGCGGACCGAACGAATCACAAAGCGTCGCGACAATGGCTGCGCCGGTGGGGGTGACGAGTTCTTTCTGCACGCCGTTGGAGTACGTCGGCTTGCCCTGCAACAGATTTGCCGTGGCCGGTGCAGGCACGGGCAAGACACCGTGCGCCATTTTTGCCGTTCCACCGCCGACGTTCAGCTCCGAGCACGCAAACTTTTCAATGCCGAGAGCGTGGAAACCGATGCAAGCACCGACAATGTCCACGATGGCGTCCACGGCACCGACTTCGTGAAAGTGAATCTTTTCGAGAGGCACGTCATGGACCCGGGCTTCGGCTACGCCAAGTTTGGTGAAGATCGCCGCGGCGCGTTCGCGCACCTGCGGCGCAAGCTGGGATTTTTGCAATATCTCCAGGATCGCGCTAAGCGAGCGGTGCTTTAGCTGATCCTGGGTCGTGACCTTAACGTAAGTGGCGGCCATGCCGTTCTTCCATACTTTTTCGGCGGTGAGGTCCCAGCCCGGGACTTGCAGGCCGCGAAGTTCGGCACGGAGATGGTCTACGGAGCACCCGGCGTCGACCAGAGCGCCGAGGGTCATGTCGCCGCTAATGCCCGAAAAGCAATCAAAATAAGCGAGTTTCATGGGATGCCGCCGTCGCGCGGGTGGGATTTCCGATTGAATGACCTGTCCGCGGGATGCAGATTGATACTATCGGCGGAGGCTGAAGGTGTCAAACGAGGGAAGTGAATGGTCACGAGAAACTGGTGACCAAGCCGAGCCAGGAGAACGGATGAAAAAGGCGTGGGCCGGTTCCAAATTGTGAAGGGGAGGGGTACACCCCGGCATTTTATAGAAAGAGTGCGGAAGCGGTTATGGATAAAGGAATTGGGAAACACTCTTGGTGCAAAGAGCGGCAAAAAAGAGCGATAAGAGCGACCGGAGGAGTCGAAGTTCAAGTAAGACTTGAAGAACCAGGGAGGAGGAGAGGGTGACACCCGGCATTTTTGAGAAAGAGTGCGGAAGCGTCTGTGTGCAAAGGAGTTGTGAAACACTCTTGCTGCGAAGAGTGAAAAGAGCGAGCAAAGAGCGCGGACTGTGGACAGTAATCTCGAGTAGGAGATGAGGTTTTTGTTGTGGGGAGAAGGTGACACCCGCCATTTTCCGTAAGAGCGGATTCTAATGAGGTTATGGGTGTGAAGGTCTAAAAGAGCGGAATTTAAAGGACTTGCAATGACAGGTTCTACACCGCGGCGATGAAGCTGAAGCGGATGGACAGAGCAGCGGCGAGCGTGTCGAGAATTCACAACCGATGATAGCATGGGTAGGTTAGCTTGTCAATAATGATAACGTTATAGTACTAGAACTAAAGCGCGGTTGAAGCAAAATCCCTACATGGGCGATGTGGGCAAGCAGCATTACGCGATCCGGGTCAACCGGCGGCTTGTGCTTTCTTTGACCCTTGTCAGCAGCATCTCCTATACTGGCGGGATTCTAATCTTGAGACTTACGCTGACTGAGGACACGTGTATCAAACACTGACAAACCGGTTGCGGGCGGCGCTGGCGGGGCACATCCGCGAGAAGTACGGCGTGGAGCTGGCAATTGTGCTGGAGCGGCCGCCGAAAATTGAGATGGGTGAAGCGGCGTCTCCGGTGTGTTTTGAGCTGGCAAAACGGCTGAAGCGCTCGCCGCGGCAGATTGCGCAGGAGATTGCGAACGGGATGGCCAAGGTCGAAGGAATTGCAAAATTGGAAGTGGCTGGGGGCGGGTATTTGAACGCGTTTTTCGATCGGGCGGCATTTTGGGCGAGCGTGGGCGCGGAACAGAGTGACGAGCAGCGAGCAGCGAGTGGCGAGAAAATTATCGTCGAGCATACGAGCATCAATCCGAACAAGGCGGCGCACATCGGGCACGTACGGAATGCGGTGCTGGGCGATACGATGGTGCGCGTCCTGCGGAATGCGGGAAACCGCGTGCAGATTCAGAACTATATTGATAACACCGGGGTGCAAGTGGCGGATGTGGTCATCGGCTTATTGCATATGGAAAAGGTCACGCCGGTTTGGGTGAAGAACCGTGCAGGGGAGCCAAAGTTTGATTATTACTGCTGGGACTTGTATGCGAAGGCCACGAGTTTTCTTGCGGCGGATAAAGCACGAGCGGCGGAGCTGCGCGGGACGACGCTGAAGTCCATTGAGGAAGGCAAAGGCGAAGACGCGGAAGTGGCGCACGTAGTGGGAGATGCGATTGTGGGGTGCCATCTGCGTACGATGGCGCGGCTGGACATTCACTACGACTTGCTGGCGAGAGAGAGCGAGATCCTGCACCTGAAGTTCTGGGATGCGGCGTTTGAAATGTTGAAAAAATCCGGGGCGATCCATTTGGCGACGAGCGGGAAGATGGCGGGGTGCTGGATTTTGCCGTGGGAGGAGGAGGCAAAGGAGGTAGAGGAGAAGATCGCAGAGGAAGAGGAGGAGAATTCACAGGATAAGATTATTGTGCGTTCGAATGGGACGGTAACGTACGTCGGAAAGGATATTGCCTATCAGCTTTGGAAATTCGGGCTGCTGGGGAAAGATTTCCATTACCGGAGGTGGCCCAATGCGCCGGAGGGGCAGGCAGTGTGGGCCACGACGAGTGATGTGGGTGATTCGCACGCGCCGCATTTTGGCGAGGCCGCAGCCCGCGTTTACAACGTGATTGATGCGCGGCAGGCGTATTTGCAGAAAGTGGTGGCGGCAGGGTTGCGCGCGCTGGGATATGCGAAAGCGGCGGAGCAGTCGATTCACTTGTCGTATGAGATTGTGGCACTGACGCCGCGATGCGCCGCGGAGATGGGCTACGAGCTGACTCCGGAAGAAGCGAAGAAGCCTTACGTGGAGGTGAGCGGGCGCAAAGGATTTGGAGTGAAGGCGGACGATCTGCTGGACCAGCTAGAGGCGGCGACGATTGCGGAAGTGCAGCAGCGGCATGCGGAGATGAGCGCGGAAGAGCAGAAGCGCACGGCGCACGCGATTGCTGTGGGTGCGCTGCGATTTTTTCTGCTAAAATTTACACGGACGGCGATCATTGCGTTTGATTTCAAGGATGCGTTGAGCTTTGAGGGAGAGACGGGGCCTTATTGCCAGTACGCGGTCGTTCGAATCCGTGGGATTCGGCGCAAGGGCGCGGAGGCGGGCTCGACCAATGTGGAGGTGACGAAAGAATCCGTCGGTCAAATGCTTGCAGGCGCGGAGGGCAATGGCTTGTGGGAATTACTAGTGGCGGCAGGATCGCTGGATTACGCGGTGGACGCGGTGATAGGGACGCAAGAACCGGCGTTCGTGGCGAAGTATGCGTTTCAACTAGCGCAGGAGTTCAATAATTTTTATCACAAACACCACATTTTGTCGGAAGCGGATGAACAGAAGCGGGCTTTTCTGCTGCGGCTGACGGAGCTGGTAGAGGCACAGCTGGTGAAGGCGTTGTCGTTGCTCGGAATCGAAGCCCCAGAGAAAATGTAGCCCGGCGCACGATCGAAGGCGCAGCTGCGCTGCGCCCCTACAAAGCGAAAGAAACACTCAATACGACAGGACGAGGTGAACGAGGGTGCGCAGGGCGACGCCGGTGGGACCTTTGGCGAGCCACGGTTTGGCGTCGTCGTTCCAGGCGGTGCCGGCGATGTCCAGGTGAATCCACGGGGAGTCGCCCGCGAATTCGCGAATGAACCAAGCGCCGGTAATTGAGCCGCCGCCTTTGCCGCTGCCGATATTTTGAATGTCGGCAAAGCTGCCCTTGATGAATTCGCGATACTCGTCGTCCATCGGAAGTTGCCACATTTTTTCGCCGACGGCTTTGGCGCTGGCGAGGAGTTTGTCGGTCCAGGCTTGATCCGAGCCGAAGACGCCGACGTTAATGTTTGCGAGCGCGACGACGATAGCACCGGTGAGAGTGGCGGCGTCGACGAGATGAGTGGCGCCGAGTTGCTTGGCGTAGTGCACGCCGTCGGCGAGGATGAGGCGGCCTTCGGCGTCAGTGTTGAGTACTTCGATGGTCTTGCCGGACATGGCGGTCTGAATGTCGCCGGGCTTCTGCGCTGCGCCGCCGGGCATGTTTTCGGTGGACGGGACGACACAAATGACTTTTACGTTCGGTTTGAGAGCGGCAAGCGCGCGCATGACGCCGAGCATGGTTGCACCGCCGGCCATGTCGTACTTCATTTTTTCCATGCCATCGGCGGGCTTAATGGAGATGCCGCCGGTGTCGAAGGTCACGGCTTTTCCAATCAGTCCAATCACCGGTGCACCAGGCTTGGCGTTTGACGGGTTGTAAGTGACCACAATCATGCGAGGCGGCTCCGGACCACCTTGGGAAACGCTGAGGAGCGCGCCCATCTTGAGATCAGCGATTTTCTTTTCGTCGAGGATTTCAACGGATAGCCCGGCTTCTTTGGCCATGGCTTCGGCTTTTTCGGCGAGGATGCGCGGCGTGAGTTTGTTCGACGGCTCGTTGACCAGGTCACGCGTGAAATTCTGCGCTTCCGCGATGATGCGGCCTTTCGAAAGACCTCTTTCTCCCGCAGCGCGTTCGGCGTCCGAATATCCCGCAATAAAAATTGTTTCGATATTTTTGTCGTTCTTCCTGTCGGTTTTGTATTTGTCCGTTTCAAAATTGGCGGCGAGGGCGCCTTCCACGACAGCTTGCGCAGTTTCTTCGGCGGAGTCGCCTTCGCGAGCGACGACCGCGAAATTTTTTATCGAGCGCGATTTCAGATAACGCAGGGCAGCCCCGGCGATTTTTCGCAATGTTGCACCGTTGAACTGCTCGCGCTTCCCTGCTCCCACGAGGAGCAAACGCGCGGCTTTCACGCCCGCCGGCGCATGGATCAATGTGAATTCGAGAGTCTTGCCGGTCAACTCGCCACTCTTCGCAAGCTTGCGCAGCAATCCTGCAAGCGCTTGATCGATTTCCCCGATGCGTCCCTGAATGGGATCGGTTTCCTCAAAGACATACGAAACCAGAGCCTCGGTTTCGATCCCCGCGAACGGCTGGGTTATGAGCGTAATCTGCATGGTCCTTTATCGCCTCCGATTGCGATACATGGATTCTTCCACTTCCCTGCGAGCTTCCTTGGTGCGTTCGTCCTGGCGGCGGTCCCAAGACTTCTTGCCTTGCGCCAGAGCGATTTCGACCTTGGCAATGCCGTTACGAAAGTAAATCCTCAAGGGGATAACCGTCAAACCCTTGGATTCGGTGCGGCCGGAAAGCTTGTGGATTTCGCGCTTATGGAGCAAGAGCTTGCGCGAGCCAAGCGGCTCATGGTTCCACGGGCCTCCGGGTAAGTACTGTGCAATGTGCGCGTTAACGAGCCATGCCCCGTTCGCTTTGAAGTCCACATAGGCATCCCGAATGTTCGCCTTGCCCTCGCGAAGCGCCTTTACCTCCGTCCCATGAAGCACCAAGCCAGCTTCATGCTTCTCTAGAATATGGTAGTTATACCCGGCCGCGCGATTCTGCGCGACGATCTGCTCGCCAGACTTTGCGTCCTTCTCTGACTTTTTGGATGGCTTGGCCACAATCTCCTATCATAGCTGTTGTGCGAAATCTTAACTACCCCTGCATTACCAGATGTAGGGCAGCCAACCTTACCATCCTTGCCCGGCCTCTAAACCGGGTGTTAGACTGCATAGGCTTCGTGTCGAGGCCTCGGAGAGTGCATGCGCCGTTGGGGATACTTATGTCTATGCATCGGCTTTGGGCTATTGGCAGCAGGCTGCCCGAAGGGCGGCAAGGACTATGATCTAGGCAAGAAGGCAGAGACCCTCCAGGACTACGACGCGGCGTTGAGTTATTACCAGAAGGCCCTCAAGGCAGACCCCTACAACGCAAACTACAAAATCAAGCTGGATCAGATTCGTTTCGAAGCAGGCGAACAACACGTCAAGGCGGGCGTGGCACTGAGGAAAAAGGGCGATCTTACCGGGGCAGCAGCTGAATTCCAAAGGGCCCAGGCCATCGATCCATCGAGCTCCATCGCCGATCAGGAGCTGCGCATTACGGTGGAGATGATTGCGGAGAAAAACCGCGAGGCCAACGCCGCAGCGGAGACCACTAGCGATACGGGCCAGCCTCTCCTGGCATCCATGCCTCCGGAGATCAAACCGCTTTCGCACGCTCCCATCACCTATAAGGCCTCGCAAGACGCGAAGATTGTCTTCGACACCATCGGAAAGCTGGCCGGGCTGACGGTAATTTATGATCCGGACTTCCCTGCCCGGCGGATCACCGTGGATCTCAACAATGTGACGCTGGAGCAAGCGCTGGATATCGTGTCCCTGGAAAGTAAAGCGGTCTGGAAGCCGGTGACGGAAAACAGCATCTTTATTTTTCCGGACCAGCCGCAGAAGCGTCGCGACTACGAAGAGCAGCTGATCAAAACCATCTATCTTTCGAACACCGTGCAGCCGCAGGATTTGACGGAAATCGTGACCGGGCTGCGGCAATTGCTGGACCTGAAGCGCATTTCGCAGGTCAATTCGCAGAACGCCATCATCGTGCGGGATACGCCGGACAAGCTGATGCTCGCGGAAAAAATGATTCGCGACATCGACAAGGCCAAGCCGGAAGTCGTCGTGCAGGTCGAAGTCTTGCAGGCTCGGACGGACCGCTTGCGGGACCTCGGTGTGCTGCCCGGCCAGCAGGCCACGGTGACGTTCACGCCAAACGGCACAAGCTCGACGAGCACTGGTACAACCGGCAGCACCACGACACCAAGCGGCTCACTGCCGCTGAATGAGCTGAAGCACCTGAGTACGGCCGACTACAGTATTACGCTCCCGGGCGCGACAGCGAATGCGGTCTTGACCGACACCTTCACAAAGATTATTCAGAATCCGGAAATACGCTCGGTCGAAGGACAAACGGCAAAGCTGAAAGTCGGAGATCGCATCCCCGTAGCTACGGGAAGCTTCCAGGCCGGCGTTGGCGTGGGATCCACCGGCACCTCCGGCTTCGTGAATCCCTTGGTGAACACGCAGTTCACCTATCTCGATGTCGGCGTCAACGTAGACATCACGCCTCGCATCCATCCGAATCACGAAATCAGTCTCAAAGTGGTCATCGAAGTCTCCTCGCAGACGGGCACGGCAACGATCGGCGGAATTCAGCAGCCCATCATCAGCCAGCGAAAAATTGAGCAGGACATCCGGCTGAAGGAAGGCGAGGTCAGCATTCTCGGCGGACTATTTGAGCGGACGGAAGCGCGAACTTTGAACGGCTGGCCTGGTTTCGCAAAGATTCCTGTGTTCCGCTACCTGTTCTCCGAGGACAAGATTGATCACGAGGAAAATGAAGTCCTTATCGTGATGACACCGCGCATTGTGCGGATGCCGGAGTGGTCGAAAGCGAATTTGCGGCCTCTCTATTCCGGTTCCGAAACCAATGTGCAAGTTAAGCATGAAAGCGACATTCGCACACCGGCCGTGGCGCCGCCAACACAGCAGCAACAACCGATGAATCAAAATCCGCAACCGGTGGGTCCGGCGGCGGCTCCTCCCGGCGCTGCCGCGCTTCCTCCAACAGTTGCCGCAGGAACACAACCGGGTAAGATCCACTTCGAGCCGCATTCACTCTCCTTGAAAGTCGGGCAGACAGCCACCATTGGAGTCGTGGTCGAAAATGTGACGGACTTGTTCTCGATTCCCCTCTTGCTGCAATACAATCCCGCAGTCATCAGCGTGGAGGAAGTGCAGCACGGAGGGTTCCTGTCCGGGGGCACGCAGGAAATCGCTCTGGTGCAGCGCAACGACAAAGAGCATGGCCAGACGATTGTCAGCGCGACGCGCCAACCCAACACTCCGGGTGTGAGCGGGACCGGTACGTTGATCGGCATTGTGGTGAAGGCACTCGCGCCGGGCACTTCGAACCTGTCGATCGTGCAGGTCAACGCAAAAGATTCGCAGCAGAAACTGATACCGCTAGTTACGAGCGAGGCGACGCTGCAGGTCCAGCCGTAGCGGAATCGATGCAGGGATGTTGAGCATGATCCAATCCACCAGGCCGGTTCCCAGTCGAATCACTCCGAGACGGCCTTCCCGCGAAGCGGGAATGACGCTTCTCGAGCTGATCATCGCCTGTTCCATCCTGATGATCCTTTCTTCCGCGGCGCTGCCCATTTTTAAATACACCGTCATTCGGCAGAAGGAAGCGGAACTTCATCGTGACCTGCGCGAGATGCGCGACGCGATTGACCGTTATAAGGACACCGCGGATCGTAACCAGATTCGCGTGGAGATTGGCAGCGAAGGCTATCCGCCGGACCTCGAGACACTGGTGAAAGGCGTGCAACTGGGCGCTGGGAGCGACCGGAAAATCCGTTTCCTGCGAAGGATTCCAGTTGACCCGATGACCGGCAAAGCCGAATGGGGCCTGCGTGCTGTTCAGGATGATCCGGACTCCACCAGCTGGGGCGGAAAAAACGTATTCGACGTATACTCGAAATCGATCGGGACGGCGCTCGATGGGACGAAGTATTCGGATTGGTAGTTCGAACGAGGGATTGCATTGAAACTGATATCGCAAAATCGCAGACATTTGAGTCTGCCGCGCAATCGCCGTGCTGGCGTGTTATCTGGATTTACGCTGATGGAGCTGATGATTGTGATTACAATCATCCTGATCCTCATCGGCATGGCGGCGCAGAACTACCAAAAGTCGGTGTTACGCGCGCGAGAAGCGACGCTACATCACGACCTACAGGTCATGCGGCAAGCGATCGATAATTATACCCTCGATAAGCAAGCTGCCCCGCAGTCACTCGAAGATATCGTGCAGGCAGGATATCTTAGGCAAGTTCCCAAGGATCCAATCACCGATCAAACAGACTGGGTGCCGCAGTTTGATAGTGTGGTGCTGAGCCCCGATCAGGCGGGTTCGGGCATGGTGGATGTTCATTCGAACTCTCCTCTGACCTCACCGTTCGAAAACACACCTTACAACCAGTGGTAGTCGTTTCCAGCACGCACAAATAATTCAGCACACCTGATTTGTTCGCAGTTCACAGAGGTTTGCCCGAGTTTGCCAGAGTTTGCGCGCGAGTTTGACGGAAGCACGCGCGTCCGATATAGTGGTTGTGCGGGGTGGAGCAGCCTGGTAGCTCGTCGGGCTCATAACCCGAAGGTCGTCAGTTCAAATCTGACCCCCGCAACCATTCTTAGTTGATAACAAACGGCTTGGGAGACTCCACTCTCGAGCCGTTTTCCTTTTCCGTCCAACTGGCGTCCAAAATTCCCCAGACTGCGTTGCCAAGCTGCGCCGCGATTCGCTTTCCGTCCTCGCTGATCACGTGCGTGTAAATCGTGTCCGTAACTGGCGAGCCGTCGGCGTGTCCGAGTCTCTGCTGACGCAATTTCTGCGATGCCCCGAAGCTGTTCATCAGAGTTGCGTTCGCGTGACGGAACGAGTGGAAGCCATTGCCGCGGGGCACCTGGATACCAAGCGCCCGAAGCAGAGGCCTGAACTTTCGCTTGAGCAACAAGTTCTGATCCCACGGTGTTCCGTTACGAGTGGCGAAGAGCAACCGACGTTCGTTCGGATGCCACGATTCCAAGAACGCCCTCAGGTGCCTCGAGGCTTGAGGTGAAAGCTCGACCACCCGAATTGACTCAGCTGTTTTCGGATCGCCCAGTTTTCCCCGCCACGAGCTCTGCCGCACTTGAAGCATTCCACGTTCCAGGTCTATGTCATCCACCGTCAGTCCGCACAACTCGCCGGCTCGCAGGCCAGTTTCCGCCGCAAGGCCATACCATGTGCGGTGTGGCTCTTGCGCCTTGGCAAGAATGAGTTGGATTTCCCGTTGAGAGAGGAAGAAGCGCTGCACTCGCTTTACGTCCGGGAGCACAACGCCTTCCATGATGTTGTGAGAGACATAGCCCCACGCTTTTGCCGTGGTCCACATGCTCTGGAGTGTGATGCAAATGTTTCGTGTGGTTTTCGCGCTCGCCACAGAGCCGGAAACGAACTGCTGAACCATCTCGGGATTGAGGTCCTTCATCGGGTACTCACCAAAAAACGGAACAAGGTGCTTCCGAATGTGAGTCCGATAGTTGATCGCCGTGGAATCTCCGAATTGACTCAACACTTTTGCTTTCCAGTTCTGAGCGAAGTCCGCGAACTTGGCCGTTGGCATTGGCCTATAGCTGACTTTGTTGACGTGAGCGATCTGGTCATCCAAGGCACGCTGAGCAAGCCGTTTCGTTGGATAGTCCTTAGACGACCCGATCGCCTCTTGGCGACGGATACGCTTCCGAACCCCGCCCACGAGAACGTCCTCACGCCATCGGCCATACCAGGTCTTTCCTTCAAGCCACAACTGTCCCTTCTGATACCTGCGTCTCGCCATCGAGTCTCTTTCTCTCGATGACTCAATCGCCCTATGGGGCGAAAGTTTAGCAGAGTCATGGTGCATAGGGTGACGCATCAAATCCGTCGGCCTGTGCAAAAACGCTGGCTTCTATCCGTTCGGGGCACTCGTCATTCCTCTCCGTGTTCACAACTCCCCGTCCGCTGCCTGCCGGAAATAAGACTTGTTTGGGTCGTTGAAATAGGGCTTCAGGTAGCAGAACGTTGGCGGCATTGGATTGAGGCCGTCGTAGGCAACCGTCACCGACTGCGCGTTGCGCAGCTCCGTGAACGTCTTCATATCAAACCGATAATCGCTCTGCTGGTGGTAGGTCTTCGATGTCGTGAGATTGGCCCTGTTGGATTGAGCACTGCCCGTCAGGAAACTGACCTGGGTATCGTGGCCAGTTTCGGAAAGGTTGTAGCCCACTTTGATCTGGTCTTCCTTGCCACAAAGCTCGCTGGCAATCTTCGCGGAAAAGTCATCCGAAAGGGCCAGGAAAATCTTTGTGCGGAAGGTCTGCAAGAGCGTGCGCCAGGTCTCACCGGGCAATGAAGACTTCAGCGAGCTGATGCTCTGCGTGGCGATGATCGGGATGCACTTCGGTTGACGCGAAAGACTGAAGAACTTTTCATCGCCGGTCGGCTCGTTCTCCCCGACGGTTGCAAAATGCTGGTACTCGTCGCAGATGAAGAAGACCTGCCGGAAATACTGTTCCGGGTGAGCCTCTATCTGAGGCACACGGTTCAATACCGCTCGCTCGAAGTCGAGCTTCATCATTACTCCAATAGCCCTCGCCAAGCCGGGGTTCATTCCGATGGGGAAATTGAGCGCGCACACCTTGCCGGTTTCGATGAGCCAGGAGAACGAAGGCAGAGGCTTGCCGTATTTGCCATCCGTGTTGGCCTCCTTGTCGTAGCACTCCTTCGGCGGGCAGAAAACCCTCTTCACTTTTGGGTTGTCGTCGAAGAGGGACAGGAACACCGAAATCCCTTCGACAATCGAGGTCCTGAGCTTCGGCTCGATCCGTTGCCAGTCGTCATGAAACCAGCGTTTAACGGCCTCTAATTGGGCACGCTTGTCCGGGTCGGATTTCTCAGGCGCCGGGACAGTCTTCTTTCGGAACTCGATCGCGTGCTTTTTCAGATGCTGTTCTAACGCGAGTGTGGCTGGGGCCCGGTACTGGTCCGTATCTGTGGCTTCATCCGGGAGGAAATCGAAGTCGATAAGCACCTGGATATGCTCTTCGTAAGTGGCCTTGGGAATGACGATGAAATGCTGGTCAAAAAGCAGCACTTCCGCCTGCTCGATTCGCTGCTGCAAAAGCTCGGGCGAAATCGCACAGTGATAGACATCGAAGAGGGTCACATAGTCGAAGGCAACCTTGTGGAGCAGGATGATGAACTTCACAAGGTTCGTGTAGGCCTGTTGCCAGAAGGGCTCCTTGCCTTTGCCGAAGAGGTTATTCAATAAGGATGCGATGTTGTACGCCAGGGCATGCGCGTCGAGGTCATTGTGCAGGGGGTTGTAACGGTACTCAGAATCGAGGCTGACTTCGACGTAGTCGCCTTCCCTTCTGTACCGCTGCAATATGTCCCGTACTTTGCGGCAGAAGTCTCCCTTCACTTCTAGGACCAGTCCGCCGATACGCTTCCCGCGGTCGTGGGCCTGATAGGCAATCAGCTGTTCCGCGAAGGGATACATACAGCAACTCGTCTTGCCGCTCCCAATTGCGCCGAAGATCGCAATGCCGGTAAATAGTCCACGCGCGGGAATCGTCAACCACCGGGGATCTCGAGAGGGTGTTGGCTTACGCGGATTGTGGACCTCTCCGAGCACAATATAGAGGTCGTTGCGCTTACGCGGGTCGGGGTAACGCGGTAGTCGCCCGGGCTTGTCCGGCCGACGAATTTTCGATGCAAAAACGTACAACCCCGAAAGCACGATCGAATACCCGATAAAGGGCGTTGTGAATAGAAGAAGGGTGTAGGTGTACTTGAATCCCCAGAAGACGGGGCTTGCTCTGAGGTACATCAGTTCGAAGAAGACGTTGTCTTCGGGGAATGGCATCCTGAAATACAGGGTCATTCCTGTCGCCATTGCCAATAGGCACGCGACCATGCCTCTAGAATTGAGAAATCGCTGCATCATGCCGCCTCCGTTCCGACCAGACAGGCAGACAGCTCGAGGGGGAGTTGACTGCCCTGTTGCTGGACGTTCTGCTGACTCAACCAGGACTGGAATTCCATGTCATTGGCGATCATCTTTTTCAACACGATATTCAACACATCCTCTGCACTGATTCCGATGAACCGGGCATAGTCTTCGAGCAGTTCACCGGCGTCTTGTTCGAGCCGGACTTTCCGCTCCAGGGTGACTGGCTGTTCAGAATCCCTTGCCACTTGCTTTCTCCTTCTTTTGTTCTAGTTCCTTTTTCTTCCTCTCCCTGTGGCGACGGGGCCAAAACGCTCGGCGCTGTACTTTGCGCCGATGGGCGGGAGCGACCCCACGGGTCACTTTCGGCAACGAAGGGCCGAAAAGTGGGGTCGCTCCCGCCCAACTCCGTGTTTTAGCCCCGTCGCTTTTCTTCGCCGCCTCTTTTGCATCTCTTTGTCCTTCCTTGGCTTCGCCCGTCTTCCGGGTGACGCCCAAGCAGAACGGCTCGCTGAACGCATTCCTTTGCATCCCGTTCACCCTGATTCGTCGTCCTTGGCCCGAAAATCTGGCTGCTTCGGAACCAAATAGGTCTCGAAGTACACCTTCCGGTTCGGCGCCTTGGACGGGAACTCGGCGCGGAGCTCGGCCTCGGTAATGCGACCGGCCTTCCAGTTTCTGAAGAGGGTTTCGAAGTGATCGCCGGCAAATCTGCGCTTCGCTTCGTTGAAGAACAGCAGATCGGTCTTGCTCACTGTCCTGAACTCGGAACTGTTCCAAATGCTGCGTGCTCGGAAATACCAGATGAGGTCCGCGGCGATGTCCGATTCGAGCGGAATCTTGATTGTAGAATTGAAGAGTTCCCTAACCTTTTCGAGGTGTGCTGGAGTGCTCGAAACATAGAGGAATCGGAAGTCAGCTAGTTCACGGAAGAGAGTCTGATACTGCCCAAGATGAGTAACAAATCCGGCGACCGCTTCGAGCCCCGGATCGACATAGGAAAACGTGACCACAGGGGAGAAGCCGAGAC